>Ga0308168_1001198_pt1 | contig 24528 bp, 39 predicted proteins | sample PhyCR2_FD_202133 | JGI IMG/M metagenome (GOLD analysis project Ga0308168, IMG submission 202133) | Phyllosphere microbial communities from UC Gill Tract Community Farm, Albany, California, United States - DLSLRC.R2 | ecosystem: Host-associated > Plants > Phyllosphere > Unclassified | place: USA...
CCCACACAGATTGTCTGATAAATTGTTAAAGAGCAGTGAGTTAGGCGCTTTCGCTTGCTAACTCGAGGTGGCGTATATTACGCTTTCCTCTTTCAGAGTCAACCCTAATTTTCAGGATTTTTTCTCTTTCTTCCCGGCCGCTGTGTGAAGTGAATCACTTGCGCCGTGTCGATGGAGGCGCATTATAGGGATCCGAGTTTTTTGCACAACCCCTTTTTTGATCTTTTCTTTCTGTTTGCACACTTTTCAGCCCTTCCGAGTGGATCTTGTGCGATCAGGGCCATTTTCCGCAGGATCCGGCGCTGCGATTGGTTGTAATTCCATCGTCAGAGTCTAGTATTGCCGGTAAATATGATCCCGACGTGAGGCAAGCACCATGTCCGATGCAGTACGTTCTTATCTTCAATACACCCCCAAACTCGGTCAGCGCGTCTTGATCGATCCTTCCAGCGTCGTCATCGGCGACGTCGATCTGGCGGATGACGTCAGCATCTGGCCGCTGGTCGCCATTCGGGGCGACGTCAATGCGGTAAAGATCGGCGCACGCAGCAACATACAGGACGGCAGCGTACTGCATGTGACTCACCGCTCCGAACATAACCCCGACGGTTATCCCCTGTTGATTGGAGAAGACGTGACCGTAGGCCATAAAGCGATGCTGCACGGCTGCGCCATCGGCAACCGGGTGCTGGTCGGTATGGGATCGATCCTGCTGGACGGTGTAGTAGTAGAAGACGACGTGATGATTGGTGCCGGCAGTTTAGTGCCGCCGGGCAAACGCCTAGTCAGCGGCTATCTCTATATGGGCAGCCCGGCACGCCAGGTTCGGCCGTTGACCGCCGCCGAGTTGGAAGGATTGCTTTATTCTTCGAACAACTATGTACGCTGGAAAGATGAATACCTGTCGGAAGACATCTGACGGACGCCCCGTTCCCTATAAAGAGAACGGGGTTGCATTTATGCCGCCAGTTCGCTGCGCAACTGGCGCAATACCGGCTCAATCTCTGGCATCACTCCATGCCAAAGCAGGAAAGCATGCGCCGCCTGCCCCACCAGCATGCCCAACCCATCGGCATATTCCGTTGCCCCCTGCTGCTGCGCCCAGGCCAGGAATGGCGTAGTGCCCTGCTGATAGAACATGTCATAGCAACGAGTGTGCGCATTAACTACGCCCGCCGGCAACGCCGGGATCTCTCCGCTGATGCCGGACGCCGTCGCATTGATCACCAGTTCGAACGCTTGCTGATCCAATTGATCCATCGGCGCCGCCGAGATCTCCCCCAGATGCCGAAAAGCGTCTGCCAACGCCAGGGCTCGGCTGAAGGTGCGGTTGGTGATCGTTAGCCGACAGCCGAAAGACAGCAGCGGCAGGATCACGCCGCGCGCTGCGCCGCCGGCGCCCATCAGCAGGATGCGATCCTGCGGCCGGATCAATTGCTGACGCTGTAGATCGGTCAGCAACCCGATGCCGTCGGTGTTATCCCCCAACAGCTCGCCATTCGGCAATACCTTCAGGGTGTTGACCGCACCGGCCATCGCTGCGCGCTCGCTCAGCTCAGAAGCGGCCGAATAAGCACGCTCCTTGAAGGGCACCGTGACGTTCGCCCCCAGCCCTCCGGCGCGGATAAACGCCTGCAGGCTGGTTTCAAAACCGTCTAACGGCGCCAACACCGTCCCATAAGGATGCTCAATGCCGGTCTGGGCAGCAAACAGCGCATGAATTCGCGGCGACTTGCTGTGGCCGATAGGGTTGCCAAATACCGCAAACTTCTCCATGCCCATTACCTCTAGCCCTGACGGATCTGTTCGCCGGTCAGAACGTCTCTGATTTCGGAAGGATTAAGACGGCCACCCACCTTGCCGCGCAATACCGGGAAAGCTTCGCCGAACTGCCGCGTAACCTCATCCGCACTGCGGCATGGCTCCAGCCCACTGAGATTGGCGCTGGTCGACACCAGCGGCTTGCCATACTGCCGGCACAGCTGCTGCACCAACGGATGATCGCTGACGCGCACCGCCAGCGAGCTGAAGCGTCCGGTCAGCAAACGCGGCGTCTCCGGCCGAGCGGGCAAAACCCAGGTTACCGGCCCAGGCCAGCTGGCAAACATCGTCGTGCGCTGCTGTTCGCTGAGCGCACTGTCGTCGATATAAGGCTTAAGCTGTGCATAGTCGGCGGCGATCAAAATCAGCCCCTTTTCCCACGGCCGCTGTTTCAGCGCCAGCAATGCATTGACCGCCTGCTCGCTGTCGGGATCGCAACCCAGGCCGAATACGGCTTCTGTGGGATACGCAATCACCTGCTGTTGATGCAAAGCATCGATGATAGATAAAAGGTTCGGGCTTAATTCTGAGTTCATGATGTGATTATTCTGTAGTCGCGACGGGTTTTCCGCACAGCTTGCTGGCACAGCACAGGACGGGGCCTTTTGCCGTGCGCTTTTCCATCAGCAGCGGATAATGGCAATAGGCGCACTCACCGGCGACAGGTTTAACATTGAGGGCAAACTGGCATTCCGGGTAACGATCGCAGGAATGAAAAACTTTGCCGTAACGCGACTTGCGCTGCAGCAGTTTGCCTTGGCCGCACTGCGGACAGGTAATGGCGGTTTCGTCAGGCTTATCGATCACTTCAGTGTGATCGCACTGCGGATAATCGCTGCAGCCGATAAACATGCCATAGCGCCCCTGGCGCAGCACCAACGTCGCCTGACATTTCGGGCACTGTTGCCCATCCAAGACCTTAACGATATGTCCATCGGCCTGCGCTTTCAGCGGCCGAATATATTGGCATTCAGGGTACTGGGAACAGCCGAGGAAGGGGCCGTGGCGACCGCTACGGATCACCAGTTCGGCCCCGCATTCCGGACAGGGTTCATTTTGCCTGGCGGCAAAAATCGCGTTTTTTGTCATAACGTCTTCTATGCGCGTTATCGGCTCAATGCAGATAACCTTCGTTCACTTCAAACAACAGTTCTTCCATTTGCTGATAGGCGCTTTCATATCCGGGGATATTAAACAGCACCATCAACACGACCCATTTCAGATCTTCGAGATCGAATTCCGCATTATCCAAAGCCATAACGCGGTCGATAACCATTTCACGGGTTTCGAGGTTCAATACCTGAATCTGTTCCAGGAACAGGAGAAAACCACGGCAGCCGGCGTCCAGACGTGCACCTTCTTCTTCGGTGTAGATCCGCATTGCCAGCGGATCGGCATCCATAAAGTAAGGGGCATTTTGACCCTCTTGCAGGTCAGCCAACTTCTCAAGCCAATTCAACGCGTTGTAGATATCATCCCGATGAAACCCCGCCTGAGCGAGATCATCGGTCAGTTGATCCTGATCGACGCGCATCTCTGGTTCATTGTGGATATAAGTTTCAAACAAGTACATGAGTACGTCGAACATGGCTTGCCCTCCTTATTCGGACATAGCCGCCGGGTACAGCTGCGATCCACCCTGCTAACTCCAGCTCAAGTAACTTGATTACCACCACTGGCACAGGTTGGCCGGCACGTTCAGCGACGACGTCAACAGGTGTCACCTCATCTCCTACGTTAGCCAACACATCGCCAAATGGCAATTCAACTTCAGCCTGCGACGCACAAATAGTTGTATTTTCGTTCAGTGACAGCCATTGAAGGCCGCTTCCCAGCAATTCGGCGATATCTTTCGGCCCGGTGACCAGATGCGCGCCCTGCTGGATTAACCAGTGCGTCCCCTCACTCATCGGGTTTCCTAATGGCCCAGGCAAGGCGAACACCTCACGCCCCTGCTCCAACGCGTAGCGAGCCGTCACCAGGGTACCGCTGCGCAGCGAAGCTTCTATGACCAGAACCCCCAGGCTGAGACCGCTGATAATGCGGTTACGGCGTGGGAAATGGTCGGCCAGAGGCAAATCGGTGACTAAATGATCTGAAATCACGGCGCCGCCCTGCTCGACTATCTGCTCCGCGAGCCGGCGGTGCCGGCGCGGATAGATATTGCCCAGCCCGCTGCCCAACACCGCAATCGTGCAGCCATTAGCCGCCAGCGCCGCACGATGGCAAATGCCGTCGATGCCGATCGCCAAACCACTGGTGATGGTGAAACCGCAACGCGCCAACTCCTCGGCGAAATGGTTCGCCCAACGCTCGCCGTAATGGCTGAACTGCCGGCTGCCGACCATAGCGAGCTGAGGTTGCAACAGCACCCGAGGATCGCCCTTGATCAGCAGAAACAGCGGCGCGTCGTCGATCTGAGCCAGGCTTTCAGGATAGCCGGGCGCCCCATAGTTCAGCATACGGTGCGCCGGCTCCTCCAGCCAACGCAGGGTGGCCGCCAGATAGACGGGATCCACTCGGTTGAACTGTGCCTGCTGCCGTTCGTTCAATCCCAGCTCATGCAACACGCGGCGAGGCTCGCCACTCATTTGCGATAACTGTCGCACGAGCCGACTGGCCACGACGGTCTGTAGCCCCGTGACTCCCCGCATCCGTAAAGCGATCTCTTCCGGCCGCATCGTCTGTTCCCTCAGCAAAAACGGTGGTATTGCCAATCTGAGCAATTGGTGCGCAATGCTGTCAATCAGGTCGGGAAATGTCTAGAATAGAGGTTAAACCTCGTTCATTACTCGGATACAGATCTAAAGATATATGTCAGTCTTGCAGGTATTACATTTCCCAGACGAGCGTCTGCGCAAAGTCGCAGCGCCGGTAAAAGAAGTCAATGCAGATATCCAGCGCATCGTGGATGATATGTTTGAAACCATGTACGCAGAGGAAGGCATTGGCCTGGCTGCGACTCAGGTGGATATCCATCAGCGCATTATCGTGATCGACGTCTCCGAGAATCGCGATCAGCGCCTGGTGCTGATCAACCCGGAGCTGCTGGAAAAAAGCGGCGAAACCGGCATCGAGGAAGGCTGTCTTTCCATTCCCGAGCAGCGTGCGCTGGTGCCGCGCGCCGCGCAGGTGAAGATCCGCGCGCTGGATCGCGAAGGCAAACCTTTCGAGCTGGAAGCGGACGATCTGCTGGCGATCTGCATCCAGCACGAGATGGATCACCTGATGGGTAAACTGTTCGTCGATTACCTGTCGCCGCTCAAGCGTCAGCGCATTCGTCAGAAACTGGAAAAAATGGCCAAGCTTCAAGCCCGCGCCTAACCGATCAGGAAATCAACGTGTCTGACTCTTTACGGATTATTTTCGCCGGAACACCAGACTTCGCAGCGCGTCATCTTGACGCGCTGTTGTCATCTGAGCACCAGATTGTCGGCGTATTCACTCAACCCGACCGTCCGGCAGGCCGCGGCAACAAGCTAACGCCCAGCCCGGTCAAAATGCTGGCCGAACAACACCAATTGCCGGTATTTCAGCCTAAATCGCTGCGCCCTGAAGAGAACCAGCGTCTGGTGGCGGATCTCAACGCCGACGTGATGGTGGTGGTTGCCTACGGGTTGATTCTGCCGCAAGCGGTGCTGGATATGCCGCGTCTTGGCTGCATCAACGTACATGGTTCGCTGCTGCCCCGCTGGCGCGGCGCGGCGCCGATCCAGCGTTCGCTCTGGGCCGGTGACAGCGAAACCGGCGTGACCATCATGCAGATGGATGTCGGTCTCGATACCGGTGACATGATGCACAAAATCGCCTGCCCGATTGAGAGCAGCGATACCAGCGCCAGCCTCTACGACAAGCTGGCGCAGCTCGGCCCGCAGGGCATGCTGACGACGCTGCGCCAAATGGCCGACGGCAGCGCCACCCGCGAAGTGCAGGACGAGTCGCAGGTCACCTACGCCGAGAAGCTGAGCAAAGAAGAAGCTCGCCTGGATTGGACACTGTCCGCCGCACAGCTGGAGCGTTGCATCCGCGCCTTCAACCCTTGGCCGATAAGCTACTTCACCATCGATGAGCAACCGGTGAAAGTGTGGCAGGCCAGCGTAATGGCGGAAAGCGCCAACGCGGAGCCGGGCACCGTTGTCCATGCCGACAAGCACGGCATTCAGGTGGCGACCGCCGACGGTATCCTCAATCTGATCCAATTGCAGCCCGCCGGCAAGAAACCGATGTCGGCGCAAGACCTGTTAAATTCACGTCGTGAATGGTTTACCCCGGGTAACCGGCTGTAAGTCACCCCACTGCCCGGCCGTTCATCGCCGGGCCGTTATTTTCTTAATGCCGATCGTTATCAGCTTCAGCCTATGAAAAATAATTACAATCTCCGCAGCATCGCTGCCAAAGCCATCGGCCAGGTGCTGGATCAAGGGCAGTCACTGAGTACTGTTCTGCCGGCGCTGCAAACCTCCATCAGCGATAAAGACCGCGGGTTGCTGCAGGAACTGTGCTTCGGCACGTTACGCGTACTGCCGCAGCTCGAATGGTGCATTCAGCAATTAATGGCCAAACCGCTGACCGGCAAGCAACGTACACTTCACTATTTGCTGATGGTCGGCTTGTATCAGCTGCTGTATACCCGTATCCCGGCGCACGCCGTACTCGCAGAAACCGTGGAAGGTGCGGTGGCGCTGAAACGCCCACAGTTGAAAGGTTTGATTAACGGCGTCTTGCGGCAATTCCAGCGCCAGCAGGAAGAACTTCTGCAGCGCGCCGCCAACAATGACAGCCGCTACCTGCACCCGAGCTGGTTGCTGAAACGCATCCAACAGGCTTATCCCGCCAACTGGCAACAGATCGTCGACGCCAATAACCAGAAGCCGCCGATGTGGCTGCGCGTCAACCGCCTGCATCACACCCGTGAGGCTTACCTGCAGCTGCTGACCGACGCCGGCATCGCCGCGGAGCCTCATGCAGACTATGCCGACGCCGTGCGGTTGCTGGCACCTTGCGCCGTGACCGATCTGCCAGGGTTCGCCGACGGCTGGGTCACCGTGCAAGATGCCTCAGCCCAAGGCTGTGTTGATCTGTTGGATCCACAAGACGGTGAACAGATCCTCGATTTGTGCGCCGCGCCCGGCGGCAAAACCACGCATATTCTGGAAGCGGCGCCGAAAGCACAGGTTATGGCCGTCGATATCGACGAACAGCGTCTGGCGCGGGTGAAAGAAAACCTGCAGCGTCTGCGTTTGCACGCAGAGGTTAAACTGGGCGATGGCCGCACACCGCAGCAATGGTGCGGTGACAAGCAGTTCGACCGTATTCTGCTGGACGCGCCTTGTTCGGCCACCGGCGTGATCCGCCGTCATCCCGACATCAAATGGCTGCGCCGCGATCGCGACATCGCCGAACTCGCCGCCCTGCAGGCCGATATCCTGGAGGCCGTCTGGCCGCATCTGAAATCAGGCGGCGTGATGGTTTACGCAACCTGCTCTATTCTGCCGGATGAAAACAGTAGTCAGATCGCCGCGTTCTTGCAGCGCCATGCCGATGCCAAGCTGGTTGAAACCGGCGATGCGCAGCGGCCGGGACGGCAGAATATCCCGCATCCCGAGGACGGCGATGGCTTCTTTTACGCTAAGCTGATTAAAATGTAATTCTTCAGGGTGCCCACGCGCCCTAAGTCTTTCAGTGTGAAGCAGAGAACACGATGAAAATAATTATTCTTGGTGCCGGGCAGGTTGGCGGGACGCTGGCGGAAAACCTGGTAGGTGAAAACAACGATATCACCGTCGTCGATACCGACTCCGGCCGGTTGCGTCAGCTGCAGGATAAATTCGATCTGCGAGTGGTTCAGGGACATGGTTCTCACCCCCGGGTGCTGCGCGAAGCTGGCGCAGAAGATGCCGACATGCTGGTCGCCGTCACCAACTCCGACGAAACCAACATGATCGCCTGCCAGATCGCCTATTCTCTGTTTAATACCCCCAACCGTATCGCCCGTATCCGCGCGCCGGAATATATCCGCGAGTCGGAGAAACTGTTCCTGCCGGAAGCGGTGCCGATCGACCATCTGATTTCGCCGGAGCAGCTGGTCATCGACTATATCTACAAGCTGATTGAATACCCCGGCGCGCTGCAGGTGGTCAACTTCGCCGAAGGCAAGGTCAGCATCGCCGCGGTTAAAGCCTATTACGGCGGCCCGCTGGTCGGCAATGCGCTCTCTTCGATGCGCGAACACATGCCGCATATCGACACTCGCGTCGCCGCCATTTTCCGCCAGGATCGGCCGATTCGTCCGCAAGGCTCGACCATTATCGAAGCCGGTGATGAAGTGTTCTTCGTTGCCGCCTCACAGCACATTCGCGCGGTGATGAGCGAACTGCAACGGCTGGAAAAACCTTATAAGCGCATCATGATCGTCGGCGGCGGCAACGTCGGCGCCGGCCTGGCCGCCAAGCTGGAGAAAGACTATAACGTCAAACTCATTGAGCGCAATCAGCAACGTGCCGCCGAACTGGCCGAGCAGTTGCACGATACCATCGTGTTCTACGGCGATGCCTCCGACCAGGAACTGCTGGCCGAAGAGCACGTCGAGCAAGTGGATGTCTTCATCGCCATCACCAACGACGATGAGGCCAACATCATGTCGGCTATGCTGGCCAAGCGCATGGGCGCCAAGAAAGTGATGGTCTTGATCCAGCGGCGCGCCTATGTCGATCTGGTACAAGGCAGCGTGATCGATATTGCCATTTCACCGCAGCAGGCAACCATCTCCGCGCTGCTTGGGCATGTGCGCAAAGCGGATATCGTCAGCGTTTCATCGCTGCGCCGCGGCGTGGCGGAAGCGATCGAGGCGATTGCCCACGGCGATGAAAGCACGTCCAAAGTGGTTGGCCGCATCGTTGAAGATATCAAGCTGCCACCGGGTACCACCATCGGCGCTATCGTGCGTGGCGACGACGTCATCATCGCTAACGGCAACAGCAAAATCGAACAGGGCGATCATGTCATCATGTTTATTACCGACAAGAAATTCGTGCCGGACGTTGAACGCCTGTTCCAACCGAGCCCGTTCTTCTTGTAGAACGAATTTATTTGGCGATGGTCTATAATCGCGTAGTTGTTCTCTGCCTTGAGAGGAGATAAAACTTCTCTCCTTTTGTGGCAAAGGGAAATTGCTTTGTTAAACTTGAGTTATTAATTCTGCAAGGGGTGCGTTCTATGAGTATGTTGAAAGAGTTTCGGGAATTTGCCATGCGCGGCAACGTGGTCGATCTGGCCGTCGGTGTGATTATCGGTGCCGCGTTCGGCAAGATTGTTTCATCCTTCGTCGCTGATATCATCATGCCTCCGCTGGGCTTACTGATCGGCGGTGTCGACTTTAAACAGTTCCATCTGGTATTACGTGAAGCTCAGGGCGCCGTACCGGCGGTGGTAATGAACTACGGTTCATTCATCCAAACCGTATTTGACTTCGTGATTGTCGCCTTCGCCATCTTCCTGGCGATTAAATTGATGAACAAAATGCGCCGCAAACAAGAAGAAGCTCCGGCAGCGCCGCCAGAACCTACTGCAGAAGAGAAACTGCTGACGGAAATCCGTGATTTGCTGAGCCATCAACAGCAGCCAAAACTGTAAGACAGCATTTGGTTATGCCAATAAAAAGCCACCGGATGAAGGTGGCTTTTTTAATGCCTTAAAACCAGAAGGCCAGTGGTAAATTATCGTTTGATAGTTTGCCACTGGCCTCCCAGTTACCGCCTTTGTTGTGTTTTTCTTTACGTCGATAGCTGCCTTTGCCTTTCACATTCTTTTCTACCCGCTGACGGAATAGCGGGTCATGCAGCAGCGCCTCAATGGCGTTATCTTGAATCTGGCCTTTGGTGTGACGATATTTCGTCATGATAATGCTCCTGTAAAATATGAGGGATAAAACGGGGCGATAATACTGCCGGCGATATAAAAATTAAAGTGCCGTCAGCAACCTTTTTTGCCTTTGTCATCGCTGGCGCCCTGTTCCAAAGCTTCCAGGATCGAACAGTAGTTGCTGGTATGGGCGGTACCGCAGCAGGCGTCGCTCAGCCGTTTCAACGATTCACGCATCCGGGTCAGCTCCGCCAACTTGCTTTCCACTTCGCTCAGGCGCGCATCAACGATAGACTTCGATTCCTGGCAGGTGTGATGTTCCGGATCGACCCGGATCGACAGCAGCTCGGCGATCGTTTCCAGAGTAAAGCCCAACTGCTTGGCATAGCGGATAAAACGCAGCCGCTGCAGATCCTGCTCGGTGTACAGCCGATAACCGCCTTCAGTACGGACATTGTGATCCATCATGCCCTGCTTTTCATAGTAACGCACGGTATCCGGCGTCACTTCGGCAAGCTTGGCCAACTGACCTATCTTGAACATTACTTCTCCTCTCGGGTGAGTTTACCGTCCAGCGCACGCTGATATTCGCCATGCAAGAAGTCCGTGCTCATTCCAGCGTGACGCAACCGATGTTCCAGCAGCGCCATGCGCTTGCTGAGATCGACATAGTCCGGATGCTCACTGTTGATCCCTTGCAGTAAGTGAGCAACGGTTAATGCCTCTTTGCGATCTTCCAGCGCCGGCGGCAGATAACCGGCATTTTTCAGCAGGCGGTAACCGGCGCGTAGCTCAGCAGGCACCGCGCTGTCATCGTCCAGCACGAGCGGTTGTCCCTGGCCGGGCAGATTGTCGAACTCGCCTTTATCCTGGGCATCAAGGATATGACGTTCCGCCCATTGGTCGAGCAAGCCCATAACAGACAGCCTCAGTGAGCTTATTGAATGAGTCTAAGCATAACGGATAGGAGCGGGGATCTTAAGCTCGGCGGGGGAATTGAGCACATTTGGCTGGATTTGGACGTAAAAAAACCGGGCAAGCCCGGTTTTTTTACGCGTCTACAGATTACTCTGCAGTTGCTACTTCTGCTTGAGACTCAGCACGATCAACCAGCTCGATGTATGCCATCGGCGCGTTGTCGCCTGCGCGGAAGCCACACTTCAGAATGCGAGTGTAACCACCGGCACGGCTCGCGAAACGCGGGCCCAGCTCGTTAAACAGTTTTGCCACGATCTCGTTATCACGAGTACGGGCGAATGCCAGACGACGATTAGCTACGCTGTCGGTCTTGGCAAGAGTAATCAGCGGCTCAACAACGCGACGCAGCTCTTTTGCTTTTGGCAGGGTCGTCTTGATGATCTCATGACGAACCAAAGAGCCGGCCATGTTACGGAACATAGCCTGGCGATGGCTGCTGTTACGGTTCAGTTGACGACCACTCTTACGATGGCGCATGACCTTATCCTTCTCAGTAAAACCTTAACCTGTGATCCGGTTACTCGTCAGCAATGCTTGCCGGCGGCCAGTTTTCCAGGCGCATGCCCAGAGACAGACCACGTGAGGCCAGCACGTCTTTAATCTCGGTAAGAGATTTTTTACCCAGGTTTGGCGTTTTCAGCAACTCAACCTCGGTACGCTGTACCAGATCACCGATGTAGTGGATAGCTTCTGCCTTGAGGCAGTTAGCAGAGCGGACAGTCAATTCCAGATCGTCAACAGGGCGCAGCAAGATCGGATCGAATTCCGGTTTCTCTTCTTTAACTTCCGGCTGACGTACATCACGCAGGTCAACGAAAGCTTCAAGTTGTTCAGCCAGAATGGTGGCCGCACGGCGGATCGCCTCTTCAGGATCGATCGTGCCATTGGTCTCCATCTCGATGACCAGCTTATCCAAGTCAGTACGCTGTTCTACACGCGCAGCTTCAACATTGTAGGCGATACGCTCTACAGGGCTGTAGCAGGCGTCAACCAACAGACGACCGATTGGGCGCTCATCTTCTTCCGAATGAATTCGGGCAGAAGCCGGCACATAACCGCGACCGCGCTGAACTTTGATACGCATGCTGATAGCCGCGTTCTCATCAGTCAGGTGGCAGATCACGTGCTGAGGCTTGACGATTTCGACATCACCATCATGGGTGATGTCGGCAGCGGTCACAGGGCCAATGCCAGATTTATTCAGGGTAAGAATAACTTCGTCTTTGCCTTGAACTCTCACCGCCAGCCCTTTCAGGTTGAGCAGGATCTCCAGGATATCTTCCTGTACGCCTTCTTTGGTGCTGTACTCATGCAGTACACCATCAATCTCAACCTCGGTCACCGCGCAACCCGGCATAGATGAAAGCAGAATACGGCGCAGTGCGTTGCCAAGAGTATGGCCAAAGCCACGCTCTAAAGGCTCAAGGGTCACCTTGGCGTGCGTCGAACTGACTTGCTCGATATCTACCAGGCGCGGTTTTAGAAACTCTGTCACAGAACCCTGCATTGTGTCCTCTCTTTGGTACTAAGCTTTACTTGGAGTAAAGCTCGACGATCAGGTGTTCGTTAATGTCCGCAGACAGATCGGTACGTTCAGGCATACGCTTGAACACGCCTTCCATCTTAGCAGCATCAACTTCCAGCCAAGTCGGCTTTTCACGCTGCTCAGCCAGCTCCAGAGAAGCTTTAACACGAGACTGCTTTTTAGCTTTCTCGCGGATGCTGACTACGTCATTCGGAGATACCTGATAAGAAGCGATGTTAACAACGCGACCGTTTACCATAACTGCTTTGTGGCTAACCAGCTGACGTGACTCTGCACGAGTAGCGCCGAAGCCCATACGGTAAACAACGTTGTCCAGACGACCTTCCAGCAGCTGCAACAGGTTTTCACCGGTGTTGCCCTTCAGGCGGGTTGCTTCTTTGTAATAGTTACGGAATTGACGCTCCAGAATGCCGTACATACGGCGAACTTTCTGCTTCTCACGCAACTGAACACCGTAATCAGACAGACGCGGTTTACGCGCACCGTGCTGACCAGGTGCTTGTTCAATTTTACACTTGGAATCGATCGCGCGAACGCCAGACTTAAGGAACAGGTCTGTGCCCTCACGACGGCTCAGCTTGAGCTTAGGACCCAAATATCTTGCCATTTTCTTTCTCCAACAATCCTAAAAGCTGCGTTACACGCGGCGCTTTTTCGGCGGACGACAACCGTTATGAGGGATCGGAGTCACATCAGTAATATTAGTGATGCGGAAACCAGCCGCGTTCAGAGCGCGGATAGTAGACTCACGACCAGGACCAGGTCCTTTAACCATAACTTCCAGGTTCTTGATACCGTATTCTTTTACTGCGTCAGCACAACGTTCTGCTGCAACCTGTGCTGCGAACGGAGTGGACTTACGAGAACCACGGAAACCGGAACCACCGGCTGTTGCCCAACCCAAAGCATTACCCTGACGATCAGTGATGGTAACGATGGTGTTGTTGAAAGAAGCATGGATATGAGCCACGCCGTCAGAGACTTGCTTTCTTACACGCTTACGTGTACGAACAGGTGCCTTTGCCATTATTCAATAACCCCGATTATTTCTTGATCGGCTTGCGCGGACCCTTACGGGTACGAGCGTTGGTCTTGGTGCGCTGACCGCGTACCGGCAGACCACGACGATGACGCAAACCACGATAGCAACCAAGGTCCATAAGACGCTTGATGCTCAGGGTAATTTCACGACGCAAATCACCCTCAACGGTGTATTTGGCAACTGCATCACGAAGCTTTTCGATTTGCTCTTCAGACAGCTCACTGATCTTAACATTTTCAGCAATACCCGTGGATGCACAGATAGCCTGTGAACGGGTTTTACCGATACCGAAGATCGACGTTAAGGCGATAACGGTATGTTTATGATCAGGAATGTTAATGCCTGCTATACGGGCCACTATGCACTCCTACTATTTTATACAGCAACACCATTCTGAAAAGCCCGTTTTCAGGATACTCAAATAATGTTGCAGTGCGACATACAAAAGATTGGCTGGCTAATCTAGCCAGCTCAACCCAACTTTGCAAGAAAAATATGCGAGATAATCAGCCTTGACGCTGTTTATGCTTCGGCTCGGCGCTGCAAATCACACGAACGACACCGTTACGCTTAACGATTTTGCAGTTACGACATAATTTCTTGACGGAAGCACGAACTTTCATTTTTACTCTCCGTAACTTCTCAAACGAATCTGACTAGCGGTTATAGCCTTTCAGATTTGCTTTCTTCAATGCAGACTCGTACTGACTTGACATCATCAGAGTTTGCACTTGAGCCATAAAGTCCATGATGACGACAACCACGATCAGTAGCGAGGTACCACCAAAGTAGAATGGTACTTTCATTGCATCACGCATGAACTCCGGGATCAGGCAGATGAAAGTAATGTACATCGCGCCCACCAGGGTTAAACGCGTCATTACTTTATCGATATACTTCGCCGTTTGCTCTCCCGGACGAATTCCTGGTACGAAGGCACCGGACTTCTTCAGGTTATCTGCTGTCTCACGCGGGTTGAATACCAACGCCGTGTAGAAGAAACAGAAGAAGATGATTGCAGACGCATAGAGTAACACATAAAGCGGTTGCCCTGGCTGCAAATACAGCGAAATCGTAGTCAGCCAGTTCCAACCGGTACCGCCCCCAAACCATGATGCAATCGTGGCCGGGAACAGAATAATGCTGGAAGCGAAAATCGCCGGGATAACACCCGCCATGTTCACTTTCAACGGTAAGTGTGTACTCTGTGCTGCATAAACACGACGACCTTGTTGACGCTTCGCATAGTTAACGACGATACGACGTTGACCACGCTCAATGAAAACAACGAAGAAGGTTACTGCAAACACCAATACTGCAACCAACAGCAGCAGGAGGAAGTGCAGGTCGCCTTGCCGCGCTTGCTCGATAGTATGGGCCACTGCCGGCGGGAGCCCCGCTACAATACCCGCGAAGATAATGATCGAGATACCGTTGCCGATACCGCGCTCAGTAATCTGCTCACCCAGCCACATCAGGAACATTGTCCCGGTGACCAAGCTCACAACCGCAGTAAAGTAGAATGCAAAGCCTGGGTTTAACACCAGGCCCTGCATACCAGGCATATTCGGCAGACCGGTAGCAATACCGATCGACTGGAATATGGCCAATACCAGCGTACCGTAACGGGTGTACTGACTAATCTTGCGACGGCCAGCCTCCCCTTCTTTCTTGATTTCCGCCAACGCCGGATGAACCACCGTCAGCAGCTGGATAATGATCGACGCCGAAATATACGGCATGATCCCCAGAGCAAAGATAGAAGCACGGCTGAGGGCACCACCAGAGAACATGTTAAACATTTCAATGATAGTGCCTCTCTGCTGCTCAAGCAATTTGGCAAGCACAGTGGCATCGATACCAGGAATCGGAATGAAAGAGCCGATGCGGAAGACAATCAGCGCGCCGATGACAAACAAAAGTCTGCGCTTCAGCTCGCCGAGCCCGCCTTTAGCACTTTGAAAATCTAATCCTGGTTGCTTAGCCATCTGCTACTTATTCCTCAATTTTACCGCCAGCAGCCTCGATAGCAGCACGAGCGCCTTTGGTGACACGCAGACCACGCAGGGTTACCGGACGAGCGACTTCGCCAGAAAGTACAACTTTCGCGAATTCGATCTGGACACCAACTACGTTAGCGGCTTTCAGCGCGTTCAGGTCGATAACATCGCCTTCAACCAGAGCCAGTTCAGACAGACGAACTTCTGCCGTGATCATCGCTTTGCGTGAAGTGAAGCCGAATTTCGGCAGACGACGGTACAGAGGCATCTGACCACCTTCGAAACCACGACGTACGCCACCGCCAGAACGAGACTTCTGACCTTTGTGACCACGGCCGCCGGTTTTACCCAGGCCAGAACCAATACCACGACCTACACGCTTAGGCGCATGCTTGGCACCTTCAGCCGGAGACAGAGTATTTAAACGCATCTGTTACTCCTCAACTTTAACCATGTAGGAAACCAGGTTGACCATACCGCGAACAGCAGGAGTATCCTCGCGCTCTACGGTGTGACCAATACGACGCAGACCCAGACCGAGCAGAGTAGCTTTATGCTTCGGCAGACGGCCAATTGAGCTGCGAGTTTGTGTAACTTTAATAGTCTTAGCCATGGTCAATTACCCCAGAATGTCGGCAACGGATTTACCACGCTTAGCAGCGACCATTTCAGGAGACTTCATATTCGCCAGAGCGTCGATAGTTGCACGAACCACGTTGATCGGGTTGGTGGAACCATAAGCTTTAGCCAATACGTTGTGCACCCCAGCAACTTCGAGAACGGCGCGCATTGCACCGCCCGCGATGATACCGGTACCTTCATGAGCAGGCTGCATGAACACGCGAGAACCCGTGTGAGCGCCCTTAACAGGGTGCTGCAGGGTGCCGCTGTTCAGCGCGACGTTCATCATGTTGCGACGGGCTTTTTCCATCGCTTTCTGGATCGCTGCTGGAACTTCGCGTGCTTTGCCGTAGCCAAAACCAACGCGACCGTTACCATCACCAACTACAGTCAGTGCGGTAAAGCTGAAAATACGGCCACCTTTTACGGTTTTAGATACGCGGTTTACCGCGATCAGCTTTTCCTGCAGTTCGCCAGCTTGTTTTTCGATGTGAGCCATCTTAAACCTCTTCCTTAGAACTGAAGGCCAGCTTCACGGGCAGCATCTGCCAGTGCCTGGACTCGACCATGATATTGGAAACCGGAACGGTCAAAGGATACTTTCGCAATCCCTTTTTCCAACGCGCGCTCAGCCAGAGCTTTACCTACGGCTGCTGCTGCGTCTTTGTTACCGGAATACTTCAGTTGCTCCGCGATAGCTTTTTCTAAAGTAGAAGCGGCTACCAGTACTTCAGAACCGTTTGGAGCAATCACCTGTGCGTAAATGTGACGCGGGGTACGATGTACCACCAGGCGGGTTGCACCCAGCTCTTGGAGCTTGCGGCGTGCGCGGGTCGCACGACGGATACGAGCAGATTTCTTATCCATAGTGTTACCTTACTTCTTCTTAGCCTCTTTGGTACGCACGACTTCGTCGGCGTAACGAACACCCTTGCCTTTGTAAGGCTCAGGACGACGGTAAGCGCGCAGATCTGCTGCTACCTGGCCAATTACCTGCTTATCAGCGCCTTTCAGCACGATTTCAGTTTGGCTTGGGCATTCAGCAGTGATACCTGCTGGCAGCTGGTGATCGATAGGGTGAGAGAAGCCCAGGGCCAAATTCACCACGTTGCCTTTAACGGCAGCACGATAACCAACACCTACCAGTTGAAGCTTCTTGGTGAAGCCTTCGGTAACACCAACAACCATTGCGTTCAGCAGAGCGCGCGTGGTACCCGCTTGGGCCCATGCGTTAGCAAAACCTTCGCGCGGAGCGAAAGTCAGTGCGTTAGCTTCTTGCTTCACTTCAACGGCGTCGTGGATAGTACGAGTCAACTCGCCGTTTTTACCCTTAATCGAAATAACCTGACCGTTGAGTTTTACCTCTACGCCGGCAGGAATGACGACGGGTGCTTTTGCAACACGAGACATTCTTTCCTCCCGAATTAAGCTACGTAGCAGATAATCTCGCCACCAAGACCAGCCTGGCGAGCTGCACGATCGGTCATAACACCTTTAGAGGTAGAAACAACAGCGATACCCAAACCGGCCATAACTTTTGGCAGCTCATCTTTTTTCTTGTAGATGCGCAGACCTGGACGGCTGATACGTTGAATGCTTTCTACCACAGCTTTGCCCTGGAAGTACTTCAGTACCAGTTCCAGAACAGGCTTGGCGTCGCCTTCGATTTTGAAATCTTCAATAAAACCTTCTTCCTTCAGCACGTTGGCAATTGCCACTTTCAGCTTGGAGGAAGGCATGGTGACCGCAACTTTGTTCGCGGCTTGACCGTTACGGATACGGGTCAGCATATCCGCGATCGGATCTTGCATGCTCATCTGTCTTTACTCCCGTGATTCAATTGGTAATTACCAGCTAGCCTTTTTCAAGCCTGGTACTTCACCGCGCATAGCGGCTTCACGAAGCTTAATACGGCTCAACCCGAATTTGCCCACATAACCATGTGGACGGCCAGTTTGGCGGCAGCGTTTACGCTGACGAGACGGGCTGGAATCACGCGGCAGAGTTTGCAGCTTGAGAACGGCATTCCAACGATCTTCATCGGATGCGTTCACATCAGAGATAATAGCTTTCAGTTCAGCGCGTTTTGCAAAGAACTTGTCAGCTAATTTCACGCGCTTGACTTCGCGTGCTTTCATTGATTGCTTAGCCATCAGTAACCCTGCCTTACTTGCGGAACGGGAAGTTAAAAGCAGCCAGCAGCGCGCGGCCTTCATCATCAGATTTCGCAGTAGTGGTAATGGTAATATCCAAACCACGAACGCGATCGACTTTGTCGTAGTCGATTTCTGGGAAGATGATTTGCTCACGCACGCCCATGCTGTAGTTGCCACGGCCATCGAATGACTTGGCGGACAGGCCACGGAAGTCACGGATACGTGGAACAGCAATGGAGATCAGACGCTCAAAGAACTCCCACATGCGTTCGCCACGCAGAGTTACTTTACAGCCGATCGGATAGCCCTGACGGATTTTGAAGCCTGCAACGGATTTGCGGGCTTTGGTGATCAACGGTTTTTGACCGGAGATAGCTGCCAGGTCCGCTGCTGCGTTATCCAGCAGTTTCTTGTCAGCAATCGCTTCACCAACACCCATGTTCAGGGTGATCTTCTCGACCCGAGGGACTTGCATGACAGAGTTGTAATCAAACTGAGACATCAGTTGTTTGACTACCTCGTCTTTGTAGTAATCATGCAGTTTCGCCATCGTATTACTCCAAATTACTTGATAGTTTCGCTGTTAGATTTGAAGAAACGGACTTTTTTGCCGTCTTCGAATCTAAAGCCTACACGGTCAGCCTTGCCGGTAGCCGCGTTGAAGATAGCAATGTTAGAAACCTGAATTGCAGCTTCTTTCTCAACAATGCCGCCTGGTTGGTTCAGAGCCGGAACCGGCTTCTGGTGTTTCTTAACCAGGTTGATGCCTTCAACAATGACCTTGCCAGCAGACAGGACATTTTTTACTTTACCGCGCTTACCTTTGTCTTTCCCGGTAATCACGATAACTTCGTCATCACGACGGATCTTCGCTGCCATGTTCGCTCCTTAGAGTACTTCTGGTGCCAGAGAGATAATTTTCATGAACTTCTCATTACGCAGTTCACGAGTTACCGGCCCAAAAATACGCGTACCGATTGGCTGCTCGCTGTTATTGTTCAAAATAACGCATGCATTGCCATCGAAGCGAATGACAGAACCGTCCGGGCGACGTACACCCTTCTTGGTGCGCACCACTACCGCCTTCAGAACATCGCCTTTCTTCACCTTACCGCGAGGAATTGCTTCCTTGATGGTAATTTTGATGATGTCGCCGACGCCTGCGTAGCGACGGTGCGAGCCACCTAGAACCTTGATACACATTACGCGACGTGCACCGGAGTTGTCGGCGACGTTCAGCATAGTCTGTTCTTGGATCATTTTAGTGCTCCGCTAATGTCAACTACTACTTTAAAGACCCAAGTAAAAATTAGGCCGTTGAAAAGCCCCATAACCGAGGGCGCAGCATTATAACACCGCTTACTTGGTATGGGTAGAAAAAATAAACGGCTCATTTTCTGAGCCGTTTATTAAGTGAGAGCCAGCTACTCTATTACAGAATCGCTTTCTCTACAACGCGAACCAACGTCCAGGACTTGGTCTTGGACAGTGGGCGGCATTCGCGGATTTCAACCACGTCGCCGGTACCACATTCGTTGTTCTCGTCATGTACGTGCAGCTTGGTCGTACGTTTGATGAATTTCCCGTAGATTGGGTGCTTCACAGTACGCTCGATAGCAACAACGATGGATTTCTCCATTTTATCGCTAACAACACGACCCTGCAGGGTACGGATAACTTCAGTCATTTACACACCCGCCTTTTGAGTCAGTAAAGTCTTAACGCGTGCGACGTCACGACGCACTTGTTTCAACAGGTGAGTTTGTTGCAGCTGGCCACTGGCCGCCTGCATGCGCAAGTTGAATTGCTCACGCAGCAGGTTGAGCAGCTCGGCATTCAGCTCTTCAACGCTTTTTTCACGCAGCTCTTGTGCTTTCATTACATCACCGTCTTAGTTACAAAGGTGGTTTTGATCGGCAGTTTCGCTGCTGCCAGTTTGAATGCCTCGCGGGCAACCTCTTCTGGCACGCCGTCCATTTCGTACAGGACCTTACCAGGCTGGATCAGGGCAACCCAATACTCCACGTTACCCTTACCTTTACCCATACGCACTTCCAGCGGCTTCTCGGTGATCGGTTTGTCCGGGAATACACGGATCCAGATCTTGCCTTGACGCTTAACTGCACGAGTCATTGCACGACGAGCTGCTTCGATTTGACGAGCAGTCAGACGGCCACGGCCAACAGCTTTCAGACCGAAAGTGCCGAAGCTAACATCCGTACCTTGCGCCAGACCACGGTTGCGGCCCTTGTGCACCTTACGGAATTTTGTACGCTTTGGTTGTAACATCAGCGACTCTCCTTACTTGCGGCCTTTACGCTGCTGCTTTTTAGGTTGAGCAGCCGGTTCCGGTTGTTCAACTGCAGCCATACCACCCAGGATCTCACCTTTGAAGATCCATACCTTAACGCCGATTACACCATAAGTGGTGTGCGCTTCAGATGTGTTGTAGTCGATATCCGCACGCAGTGTGTGCAACGGAACACGACCTTCACGGTACCATTCGGTACGCGCGATTTCAGCACCGCCAAGACGGCCGCTTACTTCAACTTTGATACCTTTAGCGCCAAGACGCATTGCGTTCTGTACTGCACGCTTCATAGCACGACGGAACATAACGCGACGTTCCAGCTGTGAAGTGATGCTGTCAGCAACCAATTTAGCGTCAAGTTCCGGTTTACGGACTTCGGCGATGTTAATTTGCGCAGGAACGCCAGCGATGTCCGCTACGACCTTACGCAGTTTTTCGACATCTTCGCCTTTCTTGCCGATAACGATGCCTGGACGAGCAGTGTGAATAGTCACACGGATGCTCTTCGCAGGACGCTCGATAACGATGCGAGAAACGGAAGCTTTCGACAGTTCCTTAATCAGGAATTGACGAACTTTAAAGTCGCTGTCCAGGTTGTCAGCGAATTCTTTGGTATTCGCATACCAAGTAGAGTTCCAAGGTTTGACAATACCCAGGCGAATACCATTAGGATGTACTTTCTGACCCATTGCTAGTCTCCAGAGTCTCAGCGATCGGACACAACCACAGTAATGTGGCTGGTGCGCTTCAGGATGCGATCTGCACGACCTTTTGCACGCGGCATAATGCGCTTCATGCTTGGGCCTTCGTCTACGAAGATTTTCGTAACTTTCAGATCATCGATGTCAGCGCCATCGTTGTGTTCTGCGTTAGCAATGGCAGACTCCAGCACTTTCTTAACCAGACCAGCAGCTTTCTTGTTGGTGTAGGTCAGAGTTTCCAGAGCTTGCGACACTTTCTTACCGCGAATCAGGTCAGCAACAAGGCGAACCTTCTGAGCAGAAGAACGAGCGTGGCGATGTTTAGCGATAGTTTCCATCTCTTCCTCCTACCTTAGCGCTTTTTAGCTTTTTTATCAGCCGCATGGCCGCGATAAGTACGAGTCGGCGCGAATTCACCCAGTTTGTGACCGACCATTTCATCGGAAACGAACACTGGTACGTGCTGACGACCATTATGGACAGCGATGGTCAAACCGATCATGTTAGGAAAGATCGTTGAACGACGGGACCAAGTGCGCAAAGGCTTCTTGTCACCGCTTTCCACCGCTTTCTCTACCTTCTTCAGCAAGTGCAGGTCAATAAAAGGACCTTTCTTGAGAGAACGTGGCATGGCTTATCCTCTAATTATTTTTTGCTACGGCGACGTACGATGAACTTATCAGTACGCTTGTTGCTACGGGTCTTCTTACCTTTGGTCTGAACGCCCCACGGAGTTACCGGGTGCTTACCAAAGTTACGACCTTCACCACCACCGTGCGGGTGATCTACCGGGTTCATCGCCGTACCGCGAACGGTAGGACGAACACCACGCCAACGTGCAGCACCTGCTTTACCCAGAACGCGAAGCATGTGTTCAGCGTTACCGACTTCACCCAGGGTGGCGCGGCAATCAGCTGGAACTTTACGCATTTCGCCGGAGCGCAGACGCAGAGTTACGTAGGAACCATCACGAGCAACGATCTGAACGTAGGCACCAGCGGAGCGAGCCATCTGGCCGCCTTTGCCTGGTTTCATTTCTACGTTGTGAACCGTTGAACCAACTGGAATGTTGCGCATCGGCAGGGTGTTACCCGCTTTGATTGCAGCATCAACGCCAGATTGAATCTGGTCACCAGCTTTCAGGCCTTTCGGCGCCAGGATGTAACGGCGTTCGCCGTCTTTGTACAGAACCAGCGCGATGTTCGCGGAACGGTTCGGATCGTACTCCAGACGCTCAACCACAGCAGGGATACCGTCTTTGTTGCGCTTGAAGTCAACCAGACGATAATGTTGCTTGTGGCCACCACCGATATGACGGGTGGTGATACGGCCATTGTTGTTACGACCACCGCTTTTGCTCAGTTTTTCCAGCAGCGGGGCATAAGGTTTACCCTTGTGCAGCTCAGGGTTAACCACTTTAACAACGTGGCGACGACCCGGAGATGTAGGTTTACATTTAACAATTGCCATTGTTCTTACTCCTCCGACTTACTCTGCGCCGCCGATGAAGTCCAGATTCTGGCCTTCTTTCAGGGTGACGTAAGCTTTTTTCCAGTCGCTACGACGACCAACACGCTGACCGTGACGTTTCACTTTCCCTTTAACAACCAGGGTGTTCACGTCTTCGACTTCGACTTCAAACAGTTTCTGCACTGCAGCTTTGATTTCTGCTTTGGTCGCGTCTTTGGCAACTTTGAGAACGATGGTGTTGCTTTTTTCCATCGCAGCGGATGCTTTTTCAGATACGTGCGGTGCACGCAGCACTTTCAGCAAACGTTCTTCACGGATCATGCCAGCATCTCCTCAACTTGCTTCACAGCATCAGCAGTCATAACCACTTTGTCGAAGGCGATCAGGCTAACCGGATCGATACCTGCTACATCGCGCACGTCAACCTTGTACAGGTTGCGAGCTGCCAGGAACAGATTCTCATCCAGTTCACCGGTCACGATCAGCACGTCTTCCAGAGCCATATCTTTCAGTTTCTGTGCCAGCAGCTTAGTTTTAGGCGCTTCTACAGAGAACTTCTCGACAACGATCAGACGATCTTGACGTACCAGTTCGGACAGGATGCTTTTCAGCGCGCCGCGGTACATCTTTTTGTTTACTTTCTGACTGTGGTCCTGTGGCTTAGCAGCAAAGGTCACGCCGCCTGAACGCCAGATCGGGCTCTTTACAGAACCTGAACGCGCACGGCCGGTGCCTTTCTGACGCCATGGCTTTTTGCCGGAACCAGTTACTTCAGCACGGGTCTTCTGAGCACGGGTACCTTGACGGGCACCTGCTGCATAAGCAACAACAACCTGGTGTACCAGCGCTTCGTTGAAATCACGACCGAAGGTAGTTTCGGAAACAGTCAGCGCGCTTTGCGCGTCTTTCAATACTAATTCCATTGCTATCCCCTTACGCCTTCACAGCTGGTTTAACGATCAGGTTGCCACCGGTTGCGCCCGGTACAGCACCCTTAACCAGCAGCAGGTTGCGCTCAGCGTCAACACGTACTACGTCCAGGCTCTGAACGGTTACGCGCTCATCACCCAGGTGGCCAGCCATTTTCTTGCCTTTGAACACTTTGCCCGGAGTCTGGTTCTGACCGATAGAACCCGGAACGCGGTGAGACAAGGAGTTACCGTGGGTAGCGTCTTGGGTACGGAAGTTCCAGCGCTTAACAGTGCCAGCAAAACCTTTACCTTTAGAAGTACCGGTAACATCGACTTTTTTAACGTCAGCGAAGATTTCTACGCTAATTTCCTGACCTGCAGCGAATTCTTGACCTTCTTCCAGGCGGAATTCCCACAGACCACGGCCAGCTTCAACGCCAGCTTTAGCGAAATGGCCCGCTTCCGGCTTGGTTACACGGTTAGCTTTTTTGCTACCAGTGGTAACCTGAACGGCACGGTAACCGTCGGTGTCCAGGCTTTTAACCTGAGTCACGCGGTTCGCTTCAATTTCAATTACGGTTACTGGGATAGAAACGCCATCTTCAGTGAAGATACGGGTCATACCCACTTTTTTACCGACTAAACCAATCATTGTTTCAACCTCTCAATCGCTCAATGACCTGATTAACCCAGGCTGATCTGCACGTCTACACCGGCAGCCAGATCCAGACGCATCAGAGCATCAACGGTTTTCTCGGTTGGCTCAACGATGTCAACCAGACGCTTGTGAGTGCGAATCTCGTACTGATCGCGCGCGTCTTTGTTGACGTGCGGAGAGATCAGAACGGTAAAGCGCTCTTTGCGAGTTGGCAGCGGGATCGGACCACGGACTTGCGCACCAGTGCGCTTTGCAGTCTCGACGATTTCCGCGGTTGATTGATCGATCAGACGATGATCAAACGCTTTCAGGCGGATACGGATTCTTTGGTTCTGCATGAGACCAGAGCTCCAATTATTTATAAACGTAAATAATTACTCCTCACACCCATTTCGATTGATGGGGGAGTGTAATCGTCAACATATAACCCCCATATCGGGAGTATTGTTCGAA
>Ga0308168_1001200_pt1 | contig 24516 bp, 22 predicted proteins | sample PhyCR2_FD_202133 | JGI IMG/M metagenome (GOLD analysis project Ga0308168, IMG submission 202133) | Phyllosphere microbial communities from UC Gill Tract Community Farm, Albany, California, United States - DLSLRC.R2 | ecosystem: Host-associated > Plants > Phyllosphere > Unclassified | place: USA...
AGCTGGGTATCCGAACTGAATCCGGCCGCCGCTGCCGCCTGCGTCACGCTGTCGCCCGACGCCAGCGCCGTCTGCGCCACGGCCAGGCGGATCCGGCGCAGGTACTGCAGCGGCGCGATCTGCGCATAGTCGACGAACAAGCGCGCCAGGTGGCGTGGCGAGGTATGGGCGACCGCCGCCATGGCGGAGACCGACCAGTCCGACCGCGGCGACTGGCTGACGGCGTCCTGCACCCGGTGCAGCGCCGGGTGCATATGGTGGCGATAGCTGAGGAAGGGCGACAGCTCGGGGTCGTGCGGACCGCGCCGCAGCGCCAACACCATCGTCTGCGCCACCCGGGCCGCCAGCGCCGGACCGCAGATGGCGCCGATGCGGTGCAGGATCAGGTCGATGCCGGTGGTGACGCCTGCGCTGCTGTAGACCGGACTGTCTTCCACGAAGACCCGGTTGCGCACGACTTCACAGGCCGGCGCCACGCTTTGCAATTCATCGAGGTGGTGGTGATGGGTGGTGGCGCGCCGTCCCGCCAGCAAGCCGGCATGCGCGGCCAGGACGGCGCCGGCGCAAATCGTGACCAGTTCCAGCCGGCCCTGCGCCAGCTGCAGCGGGCGCAGCCAGTCGAGCAGGGCACGCGTGTCGGGCCCGTCGATGCCGATGCGCGCGCCGGTCTGCCCCACCAGCACCACCCAGCTGGCGTGCGGCCCGAGCGCTACCGGCAGCGCTTCGAGCCCCGCCAGCTGCACGCCGACCGAGGTGGTCGATTCCGGACGCGGCGCCGCAAAGCGCAGCGAAAACGGTGCGGCCTTGCCCTGCTCGCGCATCAGCCCATTGGCCGTGCGCAGGGCTTCGGCCGGACCCGCCCAATCCAGGATCAGGCTGTCCGGCAATAGCAGGAACAGCACGTCGATCATGCGGCGCGCGCCAAGGCTTGTTCCACCGTGCACAAGGTGGCGAAACGCCCGCTCAGGACCGTGGCCGTGCGCGACTTGATGTCGGCCACGCGCAAGGGGCTGCCGTCCGGTTGCTGCATGTCGAAGGTATGGGTGGCATCGGTGACGAAATCGATGTCCCAGCCCAGATCGGACGCATGACGGGTCGTCGTCTCGCAGCACTGCTCGGTGCGGATGCCGCTGACGATCAGGCGCCGGATGCCCTGTTCGGTGAGCCAGACCTCGAGTCCCGTTCCGACCAGCGCGCTGTGGCGGCGCTTCAGAAAGCTGGCGGCCGGGGTGAATGCGCGCAAGCCGCGCAGCGGCACGACGTGGCCGGACTCGAACGCAAACGGATTATCCGCCTGCGCCGGGCCGTCGCTGTGCAGGACCCGGACGATGTGGATGCCACGTTCGTCGCAGCCGGCAATCAAGGCGTTCTGGGCCTGCAGATAGCTTTCTGTGCCGTTCTCGGTGAAATAGGGGCGGTGGCGGAACGATTCCTGGACATCGATCACAATCAGACACGTTTTCATGGGCGCTTTCCTTCTCTGGTGAAGTATAGAGCCCTATTTTCCGCCTGTGGCATGCCGCGCGCCGCTCGCCGGCGGACCGGCTTCGATCATTTCCGGACATCGATCACCGCCATGTCGTAATCCATGTAGCGTACCAGGCGCTCGATGTGTGGATCCCACGCCTGCCGCATCCGGGCATACTCCTGCGCGCCGGCGTCCGGGTCGGCACGCACGCCGATGCCTGCCTGTTCCAGCTGGCGCAGCGCGGCCCGGTAGCTCGCGCGCCAGGCATCGTGCTGGCCGGCCTGCGCCGGCCCGTCGTGGGTGTCCGGTGCGGCGCCGGGCAGGAAGGTACCCTCCAGGGTCCTGGCCAGGAGCGAGGCCATGCCGCCGAGGTTCTCCACCGCGGCCGATTCCTTGAGCCAGCGGTATTCGCCGTCGTCGAGTGCACTGCGCAGCAGCGTGGCCGTATCGAGCGCGATGAACGCGATCTGCGGGATCGAACTGGCCGGGTGGTAGGGACGGTAAAAGAACAGCAGGGGATACAGGTGGTGCGCTTCCTTAATGGCCGCCAGCTGCGCCGCGAGGTTGGCCACGATGGTGTAGCCGCTGTCGAACCGGCCCTGCGGGCCCAGGCCGGCAAGCAGCACGGCAGGGTCGGCAGTGCCCTTTGTCATCATGCACATGCTCAGGCCGAGGGCATTGCGCTGCTGGACGGCGTTGTAGATCTGCATCACATAGGTGATCGTCACCGAGATACTGGCCGTGCCGATCAGCGCGTTGATGAGGTACAGCAGGCGATAGAAGCCGGTCTGCGGGTAAAAGTCGCTGCTGGAGGCGATCGACAGGCTGGAGCCGCCGACGTACAGGGCCGACAGAAAGTCGTGGACGTGCGGGCTGCTGCTCGAGCGCACACCCTCGCCGAGCGCCGGGTGCAGCATCAGCGCGGCGCCGACCGCCAGCAGCGTGGACCACACCAGTAGCAGGCAGACCACGGTTACCGCTCCGCAAAACGACCAGACGGCATCGCGGTTGAACGGCAGGCGGTTTGATAGGTGCCGGAATATCCACCAGGTCGCGCGCGCGACCCGCAGGCTGATGATGCCGGCGCCGGCGCGGCTGGCGCCGTGCGCGCCGATCTTGGCGTACAGGACGGTGAGAAAAATGTCGACGAGGGCGCACAATATGACCAATGCGCCCGCCAGTTGCTCGAACCATCTTGCCATTGCGCCCTCCAACGAACCAGTCAACGGGTGCCAGGAACGGCACGAGGCTGATTGAACCGCAATCGGGAAATCGCGGGCGCGCGGGTCGCCTTCAGCCTGCGCTAAGCAGGATACAACGCCCCCAGCACCCGCAGACCCGCCGCGCCGGTCACGGACGGCAAGTTGCCCGGCTGGCGCCGCATGAACCGGTAGCCCAGCCAGGCAAAGGCCAGCGCCTCGACCCGGTTCGGCGCCACGCCCAGCGTGTCGGTCGATTCGACCCGGACGTTCCCGCCCAGCGCTTGCCGGATCTCGTCCAGCAGCACGCCGTTGTAGGCGCCGCCGCCGCACACGTACACGGCCGCCGGCGCCCAATGCCGTGTGGCTTCCCGGATCGCCTGCACGATCGACACCGCCGTCAGCCGCGTCAGCGTGGCCTGCACGTCGGCCGGCGCCAGGCCTGGGTACATCGCCAGCTTGGCGTCGAGCCATTGCGCATGGAACAGGTCGCGTCCGGTCGACTTGGGCGGTGGCTGGCGGAAATAGGGCTCGTCCAGCAGGTTCGCCAGCAGCGCATCGTCGACCGAGCCGGTCGCCGCCCAGGCGCCATCGGCGTCGTAGGCCTGGCCCAGGTGGCGCGCGATCCACAAGTCCATCAGCACATTGCCCGGGCCGGTGTCGAAGCCGCTGACCCGGCCGTCGCCGTGCAGCACGCTGATGTTGCCGATGCCGCCGATATTTACCACCACGCGCACCTGGTTGCGCTTGCCGAAGCGCGCTTCATGGAAGGCCGGCACCAGCGGCGCGCCCTGGCCGCCGGCGGCGACGTCGCGCGCGCGGAAGTCGGCGATGACGTCGAGGCCGGTCAGCTCGGCCAGCAGGGCCGGGTTATTGGTCTGGCGCGTAAAGCCCAGTTCCGGGCGGTGGCGGATGGTCTGGCCGTGCACGGCGACGGCGCGTACCGGTCCCGGCGCCTGGTCAACGAGTTGCTGCACGCAATCGGCGTAGCAGCGTGCCAGCGTATTCGCGGCCAGCGCCTCGCGTTCGAGTTCGTTATGGCTGGCGGCCTGCAGCGCCATCAGTTCGGCGCGCAGCGCGGGCGGGAAAGGCGTAAAGGCGGCCTGGAGCGTGCGGATGCCGCGGCCGTGGAAATCGGCCAGCACGCCGTCGACGCCGTCCAGGCTGGTGCCGGACATCAGTCCGATGTAGAGGGAAGAGGCGGCCATGATGCGGTCTCGTCTAATATATAAATAGAGGGTACAAGCTGGCGGTCCAAAGCAAAAGCGCCTTGCACTGTCAGCAGTGCAAGGCGCTTCCTTGTTTCAGCTCGCTAGTGGCTGACGATCAGCGTGCCGCCATCGTGTTGCCGGCCGGGGTCAGCAGCGAGAAGCGGTGCGACATGTCGGCAGCAGCCATCTTGAAGCGCGACAGTTCGCCGGTGGTCAGCGGCTGTTGCTGCAGGTTCTTCAGGCCCATCGGGTCGACTGCCTGGCCGCCGATGCGGAATTCATAGTGCAGGTGCGGGCCGGTGGCCCAGCCGGTGGCGCCGACGTAGCCGATGATGTCGCCCTGGTGGATCTGCTGGCCGCGGCGCAGGCCGCTGGCGAAACGGCTCATGTGGCCATAGGCGGTGCTGTAGTTCGACCAGTGCTTCAGGACGACCAGGTTGCCGTAGCCGTTCGAGGTGCCGGCGAAGTCGACGGTGCCGTCGCCGGAGGCGCGGATCGGGGTGCCCATCGGGGCCGCCATGTCGATGCCCTTGTGCGCTTTCCAGACGTTGAACACCGGGTGCGTGCGCATCGAAAAGCCCGACGAGATGCGGGTGAAGGCGACCGGGGACTTGAGGAAGGCTTTTTTCAGCGCCTTGCCGTCCAGGCTGTAGTAACCGCCCTGGTGGCTGAGCGGGTCTTCGTACCAGACCGACTGGTAAGCGACGCCGCGGTTGATGAATTCGCCGGCCAGCACGCGGCCGGTGCGGACCAGTTCGCCGTCCTGGTAGAAGTTTTCATAGACGACGTTGAAGCGGTCGCCTTTTTTCAGGTCTCCGCGGAAGTCGATGTTGGTCGAGAACATCTCGACGATCTGGTTGACCACCTGATCCGGGATCTGGCCGCCGTCGACGTTGGCGTCGGCCGCGGAGTACAGCGAACCGTTGGTAATTTCGCGCGAACGCATTTCGACGCGGCGCTCGAGTTCGACTGGGGCCTTGGCCGAGACGAACTGTTCGCCCTTGCGGGTGATGGTGACGGTGTTGAAGCTGTCCTTACCGACGGCGATCGTTGCGCGCAGGGTCAGCAGCAGGCCGTTCTCGTCGGTTTCCGCCTGGATGCGCTTGCCGGTCTTCAGGCTGAGGATGCTGCGCGCCAGCTTGTCCTTGCGGACGAAAGCCTGGGCTTGCTGGTCTTCGATGCCGAGACGGGTGAACACGGAGCCGAGGGAATCGCCGGCACGGATGCGTTCTTCATGGATGAATTGCTGCTCGTTCTGTTGCAGGGCAGCGATCTGGTCGGAGAGGTTGGGCAGCTGGAGGTCTTCCGCAACCGACTTGGTCGGCATGTCGGCCGGATCCTGGGAGATCGGCGCGACTGCGGTCGCACCGAAAGCGGCCAGGGCCAGGGCGGTGGCGCCGCCAGCGACGATACGGGTTTTACGGCTGGTGTTGACCAGGCCGAACCAGAGCTTACCGGTGATTTTCTGTATTGGATTCATGCAATCAGTTAAAATTTACCGCTTCAAGGTCCAAGCCCAACTCTCTTTTATTGGTTTTCTTAGTCTAGTCGTCTTTGAAACTTTTCATGCGGCAAGATTGACGGGATCGCGAATTATATCAAAATACGGCGTCCTACAACTGTTTTAGCCAAATTCCTACACGAAATATATGACTTCCCAAGAGCTTTCTGGTAATGCCAAAACAACAACATCTGCTACCAGCCCTGCGCTTCTTCCTCTCAGCGACGCGGTCCAGGAAGCCCTTGCCATCACCAAGCGCGGCGCCGACGAGCTGCTGATCGAAAGCGAATTCGCCCAGAAACTGGCACGCGCCGAAAAAACCGGCACCCCGCTGCGCATCAAACTGGGCCTCGATCCGACCGCCCCTGATTTGCACCTTGGCCACACTGTCGTGCTGAACAAGATGCGCCAGTTGCAAGACCTGGGTCACCAGGTGATTTTCCTGATCGGCGACTTCACCTCGATGATCGGCGATCCGTCGGGCCGCAATGCCACCCGTCCGCCGCTGACCAAGGAGCAGGTCGAAGCTAATGCGATGACCTATTTCAAGCAGGCTTCCCTCGTGCTCGACCCGGCCCGCACCGAAATCCGCTACAACTCCGAGTGGTGCGACCCGCTCGGCGCGCGCGGCATGATCCAGCTGGCCTCGCGCTACACCGTGGCGCGCATGATGGAACGCGACGACTTCACCAAGCGCTACAAGAGTGGGACTCCGATTGCGGTGCATGAGTTCCTTTATCCGCTAATGCAAGGTTATGATTCAGTGGCTTTGAAATCAGACCTTGAGCTAGGTGGAACGGATCAGAAATTCAACCTGCTAGTCGGCCGTGAGTTGCAGAAAGACTACGGACAGGAGCCGCAGTGCGTCTTGACCATGCCCTTGCTGGAAGGCCTGGACGGCGTCGACAAGATGTCGAAGTCCAAGAACAACTACATCGGCATCACCGAGCCGGCCAACACCATGTTCGGCAAGCTGATGAGCATCTCCGACGTCATGATGTGGAAGTACTATGACCTGCTGTCGTTCCGCTCGATCCAGGACCTGGCCGCGCTGCGCGCCGAGGTCGAGGGCGGCAAGAACCCGCGCGACGCCAAGGTAGCGCTGGCCCAGGAAATCGTGGCGCGCTTCCACTCGCAGCAGGCGGCCGAGGATGCGCTGGCCGACTTCGTCAACCGCTCGAAGGGCGGCATCCCGGACGACGTGCCGGAAGTCAGCATCGGCGGTGCGCCGCTGGGCTTGCCGCAACTGCTGCGCCAGACCAACCTGTGCGCCTCGTCGTCGGAAGCCATGCGCATGATCGACCAGGGCGGCGTGCGCATCGACGGCACGGTGGTGTCGGACAAGGGCTTGCAGGTCCAGGCCGGCACCTTCGTGCTGCAGGTCGGCAAGCGCAAGTTCGCGCGCGTGATCCTCGGCGCATGATCGGCCTGCTCCAGCGCGTCAGTTCCGCCAGCGTCAGCGTCGACGGTGCCGTCATCGGCGCCATCGGGCACGGCTTGCTGGTGCTGGTGTGCGCCGAAAAGGGCGATACCGAGCGCGAAGCCGATGCGCTGCTGGGCAAGCTGCTCGGCTACCGCGTATTTTCGGACGAAGCCGGCAAGATGAACCGCAGCCTGGCCGACGTCGAAGGCGGCCTGCTGCTGGTGCCGCAGTTTACGCTGGCGGCCGATACCCGCTCCGGCACGCGCCCCTCGTTTTCGCCGGCCGCCGCGCCGGCGGACGGGCGGCGCCTGTTCGACCATGCCGTGCGCCATGCGCGCGCACGCCACGCTATCGTCGAGACAGGCCAGTTCGGCGCCGACATGCAGGTGACGCTCACCAACAATGGACCGGTGACCTTCTGGCTTCGGATTGATCCACCCAAGGCATCGGCTTGAAAAGTTGAAACCAGGGCGGGCCGCCGTAGTCAATAAGAGGAAAGCGGCCAGCGGAGAGCGGGCAGGGGGGCGACAATGAAGATCTGGAGTGATTCCTTTACCGAAGGCGGCACGATTCCGTCGCGCTGTGCGTTTGCCGCCATCGATCCCGCCAGCCACATCAGGCTGTCGAGCAACCGCAGTCCGCACGTCGCCTGGGACGAGGTCCCGGCCGGCACCGAGTCGCTGGTGCTGCTGTGCCACGACCTGGACGTGCCGACCGTCGGCACCGACGTCAACCAGGAAGGCCGCGTGGTGGCCGACGCGCTGCCGCGCACCGACTTTTATCACTGGGCGCTGGTCGACATCCCGGTCAGCCTGCATGCCTTTGCCGAAGGCCTGTTCTCGGACATGGTCACCCCGGGCGGCAAGAGCGGCCCGCTGGTGCCGTTCACGATCAAGAACGGTACCGAGCACCAGCTGCGCCATGGCGTCAACGACTACACCGGCTGGTTCGCTAGCAACCCGGACATGGCCGGCGAATATTATGGCTACGACGGTCCGTGCCCGCCCTGGAACGACGAGCGCGCGCATACCTTCGTGTTCACCCTGTACGCGCTCGACATCCCGCGCCTGCCGCTCGACGGCCGCTTCACCGGCAAGGAAGCGCGCCTGGCGATCAAGGGCCACATCCTCGACGAGGCCAGCATCTTCGGCGTGTATTCATTGAATCCCGAGATTGCGGCCATCCTGCCCAAAGAATAATCCATCCCGATGCACCTATTGGCGACTACTTCACCCACCACCATTCTCCTGATCCGGCACGGCGAGACCGCATGGAACGCCGAGCGCCGGCTGCAGGGCCATCTCGACATTCCGCTGAATCCCGAAGGTGAACGCCAGGCGCGGCTGCTGGCGGCGGCGCTGGCAACCGCGCCGCTCGACATCCTCGTCTCCAGCGACCTGATGCGCGCACGCCAGACCGCGCAGGCGATTGCCGACCTGCGCGGTATGCCGCTGCACATCGAGCCCGGCTTGCGCGAGCGCTGCTACGGCGGTTTCGAAGGCTTGCTGTATGCCGAGATCGAAGCGCGTTATCCACGCGAGTTCGCCGCCTGGCAGGCGCGCGACGTCGATGCCGAACTGCCGCCGGGCGCCAATCGCGGCGAAACCTTCCGCGCCTTTTTCGAACGCGCCACGGCTGCCATCCTGGCGCTGGGGACAGCGCATCCCGGTCAAACGATCGCGCTGGTAGCGCATGGCGGTGTGCTCGAGTGCGCCTACCGGCTGGCGCGCGGGCTGCCGCTGGAGACGCCGCGCGATTTCAAGGTGTTCAATGCGAGCGTCAACCGGTTCGTGCTGGAGGAGGGGGTGTTGCGCTCGACCAGTTGGGGCGAGGTCGAGCATTTGCGGCCGGCGGTGCTGGATGAGCTGACCTGAAGCGGCCGTACAGTTGGAACAAGGCAGGACGCAAGCACGTCGCCCCTGCGCAGGCAGGGGCCCAATTTTGCCAGCGCTGCCGGGATGCGAACAACTTGGACCCCTGCCTGCGCAGGGGCGACGGCGCAAGCTGCAGCGATGTTCTCTAAGTGACTGCTATTTGCAAGCGATTTATATCGCGTACGCAACAATCCGCCAAAAAAATGTGCTGAGAAATTAAGCAGAGCTTCGGGTAAAATAGCGAGTTCCCGTCGACGCCTGTGGTTTTCTGCCGTGCAAATTGGTCCATATCTCCTTCGCAACAATGTCTTTGTCGCTCCGATGGCCGGCGTGACCGACCGTCCGTTCCGCCAGTTGTGCAAGCAACTCGGCGCCGGCTATGCGGTGTCGGAGATGGCAGCCTCGAACCCGCGCCTGTGGGCCAGCGAAAAGAGCGCACGCCGTACCGACCACGCAGGCGAGATGGAGCCGAAGGCGGTGCAGATCGCCGGCGCCGATCCGCAGGACCTGGCCGATTGCGCCAAGTTCAATGTCGAGCGCGGCGCGCAGATCATCGACATCAACATGGGCTGCCCGGTCAAGAAGGTGTGCAACAACTGGTGCGGCTCGGCCCTGCTGCAGCACGAAGACCTGGTGCAGCGCATCCTCGACGCCGTGGTGAGTGCGGTCGACGTGCCGGTCACGCTGAAGTTCCGCACCGGCTGGGATCGCCAAAACAAGAACGCCCTGACCATCGCCCGCATGGCCGAGCAGGCCGGTATCGCGATGCTGACCCTGCACGGCCGCACCCGTGCCGACGGCTACAAGGGCGATGCCGAATACGACACCATTGCCGCGGTGAAGGCAGCGGTGTCGATTCCGGTGGTGGCCAACGGCGACATCACCACCCCGGAAAAGGCGAAATTCGTGCTCGACACCACCGGCGCCGACGCCGTGATGATCGGCCGGGCCGCCCAGGGCCGGCCGTGGATCTGCCGCGAAGTCGATCATTTCCTGCGCACCGGCGAGCTGCTGCCGGCGCCGCGGGTCGACGAGGTGCGTGCATTGATGAACGAGCACCTGCCGGCCCACTACGCGTTTTATGGCGAATACCTGGGCGTGCGCACCGCGCGCAAGCATATCGGCTGGTATGTCGAGGATTTGCCGGGCGGCGAGGAGTTCCGCCAGCGCATGAATCTGCTGGAATCGACCGCCGACCAACTGGCCGCCGTCGATGAATTTTTCAAATCACAACATCGGTACGGGGAGCGGTTACAATACCGGCCCGCGCATTCCGCCGAGGATGCGATTGCCGCCTAATAAATAACAAGAAAAAGAATTCGGAGACGTTGTTGCCACAAGCAGCATATTAACCAGGACACAGCAGCAGATATGAGCAAAGAAAGTATCCAGGAAGTCGTACAGAAAAGCCTCGAAGACTATTTCAACGACCTGGGCGAGCAAAAACCGTCGAATATCTATGACATGATGCTCCTGACCGTCGAAAAACCGATCCTGCAAGTCGTGATGACACGTGCCGAAGGCAACCAGTCGCACGCGGCCCAGATGCTGGGCATCAACCGCAATACCTTGCGCAAGAAGTTGCAGGAGCACGGGTTGCTGTAATCCGCCGGCGGAGGGCCGGAGCGGGAATCTCCGCGTCGGCCCCCGGTCCGACGTAGGGAGCGGATTACAGCGCCGCACCATTTTTCATCAACAGGCCTTCCCCATGATCAAACAAGCCCTCATTTCCGTTTCCGACAAAACCGGCGTGCTCGATTTCGCGCGCGCGCTGTCCGCGCTCGGCGTGAACATCCTGTCCACCGGCGGCACTGCCAAGCTGCTCCAGGACAATGGCGTCGCCGTGACTGAAGTTGCCGACTACACCGGTTTTCCGGAAATGCTCGATGGCCGCGTGAAAACCCTGCACCCGAAGGTGCACGGCGGCATCCTGGCCCGTCGCGATTTTCCAGAACACGTCGCCAAGCTGGAAGAGCACGGCATCCCGCAGATCGACATGGTGGTGGTCAACCTGTATCCCTTCCAGCAGACCGTGGCCAAAGAACAGTGCTCGCTGGAAGAAGCTATCGAGAACATCGACATCGGCGGCCCGACCATGCTGCGTTCGGCGGCCAAGAACCACCGCGACGTGGTGGTCGTCGTCGATCCGGCCGATTACGACGTCATCCTGGCTGAAATGAAAGCGGGCGACGTCGGCTACGACACCAAGTTCCGCCTGGCCAAGAAGGTGTTCGCCCATACCGCGCAGTACGACAGCGCGATCACCAACTATCTGACGAGCCTGGGCGAAGACAAGCAGCACACCACTCGTGCCGCCTACCCGCAGACGCTGAACCTGCACTTCGAAAAAGTCCAGGACATGCGCTACGGCGAAAACCCGCACCAGAGCGCCGCCTTCTACCGCGATCTGCAGCCAGGGGCCGGCAGCCTGGCCAACTACCGCCAGCTGCAGGGCAAGGAACTGTCGTACAACAACATCGCCGACGCCGACGCGGCCTGGGAATGCGTGAAGTCGCTCGGCGGCTTCGAGCAGCCGGCCGGCTGCGTGATCATCAAGCACGCCAACCCGTGCGGCGTGGCGATCGGCGCCGATGCGCTGGACGCTTACCAGCGCGCCCTCAAGACCGACCCGACCTCGGCCTTCGGCGGCATCATCGCCTTCAATGTGCCGGTCGACGGCCGGGCCGCGGAAGCGATCGCCAAGCTGTTCGTGGAAGTGATCATCGCCCCGGTCTTTACCCCGGAAGCGCTGCAGATCCTGGCCGCCAAGCAGAACGTGCGCCTGCTGGAAATCGCCTTGGGCAACGGCCAGAACGCCTTCGACGTCAAGCGCGTCGGCGGCGGCCTGCTGGTGCAATCGCCGGATGCGCGCGACGTCGGCCTGGCCGACCTGCGCGTGGTCAGCAAGCTGCAGCCGACCCCGCAGCAGCTGCAGGACCTGCTGTTCGCCTGGCGCGTCGCCAAGTACGTCAAGTCGAACGCGATCGTGTTCTGCGCCGGCGGCATGACCCTCGGCGTCGGCGCCGGCCAGATGAGCCGCATCGACTCCGCCCGCATCGCCTCGATCAAGGCGCAGAACGCCGGCCTGTCGCTGAGCGGTTCGGCAGTGGCGTCGGACGCCTTCTTCCCGTTCCGCGACGGCCTCGACGTGGTGGTCGACGCCGGCGCGACCTGCGTGATCCACCCGGGCGGCTCGATGCGCGACCAGGAAGTGATCGACGCGGCGGACGAGCGTGGCGTGGTCATGCTGTACACTGGTACCCGTCACTTCCGTCATTGATATGTGATGGCGGTTGTGTCTAGCGTAGGGTGGACGGGAAACCCGTCCACCCTACGGTAGTGGTGATAAAGTCGCCACGGCCTGTGTTTATTCACAGTATTTTTCCCACGAAACACCCTGGCCGGTATAACATTCGAAGATGATTATTCTCGGCATCGACCCGGCCCTGCGCACCACAGGGTTCGGGGTTATTGAAAAGCAGGGCAGCCGGCTGCGCTACATCGCGTCCGGCACCATCAAGACCGGCAGCGAGACCGCCTTGCCGCCGCGCCTGAAGGTGATCCTCGCCAGCATCAGCGAAGTCATCACCACCTACCGGCCGGCGTGCGCCGCCATCGAAAAAGTCTTCGTCAACGTCAATCCGCAATCCACGCTGCTGCTGGGCCAGGCACGCGGGGCGGCGATCACTGCGCTGGTCGGGGCCGACCTCGAGGTCGCCGAATTCACGCCGACCCAGATCAAGCAGGCCGTGGTCGGCACCGGCAAGGCGAGCAAGGCACAGGTGCAGGACATGGTCGCACGCCTGCTCAAGCTGCCTGGCCTGCCGGGCAGCGATGCGGCCGATGCGCTGGCGGTGGCGATCTGCCATGCGCATAGCCACGATGCGCTGGCGCTGATCGGTTCGCTGTCGCCGGGCGCGTCCAGCCTGCACATGAAGAACGGCCGCCTGGTCTAACCTGCCCTAATTATTGAAAGGTCACCGATGATCGGTCGTCTGTCTGGAATCCTGCTGGAAAAAAATCCGCCGCAAGTGCTGGTCGATTGCCAGGGCGTCGGCTATGAAGTCGACGTGCCGATGAGCACCTTCTATAACCTGCCGCACACCGGCGAGAAGGTCGTCCTGCACATCCATTACGTGGTGCGCGAGGATGCCCATCTGCTGTTCGGCTTCGGCACCGCCAGCGACCGCGCCGTGTTCCGCCAGTTGATCAAGATCACCGGCGTCGGTGCGCGCATGGCGCTGTCGATCCTGTCCGGCATGACGGTGGCCGAGCTGTCGCAGGCGGTCACGCTGCAGGAAGCCGGCCGCCTGGTGAAAGTGCCCGGCATCGGCAAGAAGACGGCAGAACGTCTGCTGCTGGAACTGAAGGGCAAGCTGGGTGCGGACATCGGCGCCGGCATGGGCGCCGCACGCGACGACAGCCAGGCCGACGTGCTGAATGCGCTGCTGGCGCTGGGGTATTCTGACAAGGAAGCGCTGCTGGCAACCAAGGGCATTCCGGCCGGGACCGGCGTGTCCGACGGCATCAAGCTGGCGCTGAAGGCCCTGTCCAAGGCATAACCGGTATATATATGAGCATCCAGACCGACAACTTCACCGAGCAGCGCATCATCGATGCGGAACCGGCCTCGCCCAACGAGGAGGCGATCGAGCGCGCCTTGCGCCCGAAGCACCTGGACGAATACGTCGGCCAATCGAAGATCCGCGACCAGCTCGAAATCTTCATTTCAGCCGCCCGCAAGCGGCGCGAAGCGCTGGACCACACGCTGCTGTTCGGTCCGCCGGGCCTGGGTAAAACCACGCTGGCCCACATCATCGCGCGCGAGATGGGCGTCAACCTGCGCCAGACCTCGGGCCCGGTGCTCGAGCGCCCGGGCGACCTGGCGGCGCTGCTGACCAACCTGGAAGCTAACGACGTCCTGTTCATCGACGAGATCCACCGCCTGTCGCCGGTGGTCGAGGAGATCCTGTATCCGGCGCTGGAAGACTACCAGATCGACATCATGATCGGCGAAGGCCCGGCCGCGCGCTCGGTCAAGCTCGACCTGCAGCCGTTCACGCTGGTCGGCGCCACCACCCGCGCCGGCATGCTGACCAACCCGCTGCGCGACCGCTTCGGCATCGTGGCCCGTCTCGAGTTCTACAACGTCGAAGAACTGACCAAGATCGTCAGCCGCAGCGCCGCTCTGCTGGCGGCGCCGATCAACGAGGAGGGCGCCTGCGAAGTCGCCAAGCGCGCCCGTGGCACGCCGCGTATCGCCAACCGCCTGCTGCGCCGCGTGCGCGATTACGCGGAAGTGAAGGGCAACGGCGAGATCACCAAGGACATGGCCGACCGCGCGCTGAAAATGCTCGACGTCGACACGGTCGGCTTCGACGTGATGGACCGTAAACTCCTGGAAGCGGTGCTGTTCAAGTTTTCCGGCGGCCCGGTCGGCATCGGCAACCTGGCGGCGGCGATCGGCGAAGCGGCCGACACCATCGAAGACGTGCTCGAACCCTACCTGATCCAGCAGGGCTACCTGCAGCGTACACCGCGCGGGCGCATCGCCACGCCGCTGGCGTACAAGCACTTCGGCGTGTCCGCGCCGCGCATCAGCCCGACCGGGGACCTGTGGGACAACCTGGCGGGATGATGGACACGACCGAAAAGGCGCCGATGCAGATCTGGGTCGACGCTGACGCCTGCCCGGGCGTGGTCAAGGAGATCCTGTTCCGGGTGGCCGAGCGCTTGCAGTTGCAGGTGACCCTGGTCGCCAACCAGCTGATCCGGGTGCCGGGCTCGCGCTTCATCCGCGCACTGCAGGTGCCGAGCGGGCCGGACGTGGCCGATACCGAAATCGTGGAACGGCTGGCGCCGGGCGACCTGGTCGTCACCGGCGATATCCCGCTGGCGGCGCGGGTGCTGGAGAAGGGCGGATTTGCACTGAATCCGCGCGGCGAGTTTTACACGAAAGACAATATCGCCCAACAGCTGACGATGCGTGCCTTCATGGAAGAGTTGAGGAGCGGCGGCGTCGACACCGGCGGCCCGCCGGCCTTCAGCCAGGCCGACCGCCAGCAGTTCGCGAATGCGCTCGATCGCCATCTTGCGCGCCACTTGCCGCGCAAGCCTCAGTAAGGACGCTCAGTCCGCAGGCACCGGCATCAGGATGGCCGACGGTTCCTGGCGTTCGCGTTCGTGATCGCGCATCGGACGCTGGTGCGGATCCAGCGTCGGCATGATCACGAAGTGCAGGAACAGGACGATGGTGAATACCAGCAGGGCGCCGCTGCCCCACAGCAGGGCTTCATCGCGGCGCGTGGCGATCGTTGCCAGCGCGGCGATCGCCGGCACCATCAGAAGAGCGGCGCCCACGATGCGCGCCTGGCCGCCGCGGCGCATCTTCCTGCCGGCCGCACCCACATAGAAGAAGGTCGAGGCGACCATGACGATGCCGAGGATGCCGGCCATGACAGTCCCGAGCGGCACGTCACTGGCCATCGGCATCAGCATCGGCGGTACGACCAGCACCAGGCCACCGGCGAGCAGGGAAAGCAAACGCATGCCACCACTCATGGCTGCCCCCGGTGCGCAAAATGAAGGGAAACGGAAGAGTAAGTCATGTTGTCGTATGGATATTGAAGATTGGTATTGTAGATTATCATGGATGCAATTTGACAGGCGTCTGTTTTGTTGACTGTTACATCTATTGTTGTAAGTCCGCTCCAGTCCGGGCGGGCGATTGATTGTGGTAAGGAAATTTCCTTAAGGTATTGAGATCGCGCATTCCGAGGGATGGTGTCCCTTCATAAGATCGGCTTTTGCGATCGTGAAGGAGCCTGTGCCATGGCGGTTACCCGATGAATGTCCCGCTCGACATTACCGCGCTGTCCGGCACCTGCCTGAGCCAGCATGCGCGCCTGCTCACCCTGGCCAGCGCCCACGACAGCGGCCTGCCCGAATCGCTGGCCGTCGAAGCCATCCGCGGGTTCGAGGCCGTCAATGCCCTGTTCTGCTTCGACGTCGACGCGCTGAGCACCTCGGCCGATCTCGACCTGGCGCAATTCCTCGGCGAAGAACTCACGATCGGCCTGCTGCAGCCGGATGGCAGCCGGCGCGCCTGGCACGGCATCTGCACCGGCGCGGGCTGGCTGGGCGCCGACGGCGGCGTGGCACGCTACCGACTGCGCCTGGAACCGGCCCTGTGTCTGCTGGCACTGCGCCGCGATAGCTATATCTTCCAGGACCAGGATGCGCGTGCCATCGTCACCGAACTGCTGCGCGATTATCCGCAGGTCCGCTTCGACTTCGACCTCACCCAGCCGCTGGCGCTGCGCCCGGTGTGCACCCAGTATCGCGAAAGCGACCTCGCCTTTTTCACGCGCGTGCTGGCATCGGAAGGCCTGAGCTGGCGCTTCGAGCACGAGCAGGCGCAGGACGCGGACTTCGATGACCACGGCCAGGCGCGCCATCGCCTCATCGTCTTCGACAGCCGCGCCGCGCTCCCGCCGACAGCGGGCGGCGACGTGCTGCGTTTCCACGGCGTGCGCGCTACCGAGCGCGACGACGCCATCGACGCCTTCGGCGCCCGGCGCCACTTCGCCGCCAACGCCGCCGGTATCAGCAGCTGGGATCCGGCGCAACTGCTGGCGCCCGCCGCCGAACAGCATTCCGGCCTCGATGCGGGCGCGCTGCCATCGATGCCGGTCTACGACGGCAGCGGCGAGCGCATGGTTGCCGGCCGCGAGGCCGCCGACCTGCGCAGCCGCCTGATGCTGCAGGCGCTGGAGCTGGGCAACAAGCACTTCGAAGGCGCCGGCGCGGTGCGCCGCCTGGCAGCCGGCTGCACCTTTCAGCTGACCCAGCATGCGCGCTACCCGGCCGGCGACAACGCGTTCACGGTGCTGTGGGTCGAGCACGAGGCGCGCAACAACTTCCGGACCGGTATCCGGCGCGCCGCCCGGGACGGTATCGACGACGGGACTTACCGCAACCGCTTTGCCTGCGTGCGCGACACCGTCCCGATCGTGCCCGCCGGCGCCGCGGCGCCGCGTCCGCGCAGCGCGCCCGGCCCGCAGACGGCGCTCGTGGTCGGACTGGCGCAAGGCATCGCCACCAGCACCCGCGACCACCAGGTGCGGATCCAGTTCGCATGGCAGCGCGGCGCCGCGCCGAACCCGGGCGGCATGCCCCACGACACCGACGCCGGCGGCAACGCCCCCGGCAACGAGACCGCCGGCACCTGGGTGCGCGTGGTCGAAGCGCTGGCCGGACCCAACTGGGGCACGCTGTTCACGCCGCGCATCGGCACCGAAGTGCTGGTCGATTTCATCGAAGGCGACATCGACCGCCCGGTGATCGTGGCCCAGCTCTACAACGGCACCGACACGCCCCCGTTCGCGGCCGGCGTCGATGCCGATGCCGGGCACGCCGGGGTCCTGTCCGGCATCCACACGCACAACTTCGACGGCAACGGCTTCAATCAATGGCAGCTGGACGACACCCCGGGCCAGCTGCGCACCCGGCTGGCAACCAGCAGCGCCGCCAGCCAGCTGAACCTCGGCTACCTGGTCGACCAGCCGCCTGGATCCGCCGTGCGCGGCGCCTACCGCGGCAGCGGCTTCGAGCTGCGCACCGATGCCTGGGCCGTGGTACGCGGCGCCGAAGGCGTGCTGCTGTCGACCAGCCGCCGCCCGGCGCTCGGCAGCGGCATCACCTCGACCCAGATGGACGTGGCCGAAGCGCTGTCGATGTTCAAGGGCGCGCACGCGCTCGGCCAGGCCCTGGCCGGCGCCGCGGCCCAGCAGGGGGCGCTCTACAGCAGCGCCGCGGCCGAGGCCCAGCGCGCCTTCATCGCGCAGCTCGATCCGCAGCAGAAGGGCAAGTACACGGACGCCGTCAACGGCCAGGCGGCCCTGAAACCGAAGCCCGGTACGCGCACGCCGGACGCCGGCCAGCCGGTGGAGAAATTCGGCGCCGCCGTCGTGCTGATGGAATCGGCGGCCGCCATCAACTGGGCCACGCCGGCATCCACGGTGCTGTATGCGGGCCGGCAGCTGCACTGGACCACGCAGTCGGACTTGCACATCGCGGCGGCGCACACGGTGTCGTCGGTGGCCGGGCAGGCGGCCAGTTTTTTCAGCCACGCCGGCGGCATCCAGGCGATTGCCGCCAACGGACCAGTGTCATTGCAGGCGCATACCGATCAATTGGAGATCCTGGCGGACAAGGAAGTCATGGTGATGTCGGTCAACGACGGCATCGAGATCAAGGCGAGCAAGAAGATCGTGCTGCAGGCGGGGCAGTCAGCGGTGACGCTGGAGGGTGGGGATATTACGTTTGCCTGCCCGGGGACGTTCAGTGTGAAGGGTGGGCAGCATGTGTTTGATGGTGGTGCGAGCCACACCGCCAACATCCCGAATCTGCCTGGCGAGCTTGCACCGGAAGCACAGCACTGGATCTCGCTGCACTATCTGGACCCGGAGACGAACGAAGGCATTGCCGGCGCTGACTACGAGATCCACTTTGCGGGCGGTCCGATGCTGACCGGGACCTTGGACCAGGACGGCAAGGCGCGCCATGAAAACGTGCTGAACAAGCCAGTCAAGAAAATCGTGTACAAGCCGCGCAAGCCGGTGCCGCCGGCGTTGGCGCCCCGGCTCGAAGATATTCTCAAAGGGTAGCTCCGTCATGAGCGACATTACGACGACACCGATGCGCGATGCCCTGGCCTGGGCGACGAACGACACCGGCAAGGCCAAGGCACCGAGTACCAATCCTTTCGTATGGCTGTGGGAAGCGATCGAAGGCGACTTCAACGACGAGCGCTCGACGGCGCAGATTTTGTTCGATGCCGCCGTGTCGATGATTCCTTTGGTGGACCAGTTATGCGATATGCGCGACCTGGTTGCCAACGTCAGGAAGCTGTCGCGCGACGCACGCGACATGTGGAACTGGGTCGCGCTCGTGCTCACCCTGATTGGCCTGTTTCCAACCCTGGGTTCACTGGTCAAGGGTGTACTCAAGATTTTCTTTGCCTTCATTCGACACCATGGCGGCACGGCTGCGGCCAAAGCCGTCGATGCGGGGATGACATGGGTAATTACCTTTTTGCGGCGCAGGGATGCGCAGCGCTATATCAGCCTGAGCAAGATTGACGAGATCTTCAAATGGTTGGCGACCGAAATCCGGGCCGTGCGCGCCAAGGTGAATGTCGGAGAGCTCATGCGTGCTTTCGACCGGGGGATCGATGTCATCGAGGGGCTGGTGGGCAAGGTCGAGATCATACCTGTGGTCGGCAAGAAGGCAACTGCCACGCTGGAAGACGTCAGGCGTATCCGCATGATGGCGAATGAGCACTTCGCAGGCGCAATCAAGCCGGTTCAGGATTTGCTGGATAGCATCGCGTTGCGGTTGGAAAAGGAGGCACTGGCCAAACAAAAAGGAATTGTCGACGTCGCGAACATTCATTTTCGTGGCAACTTGCCTGAGGCGGCTGCAGTGGCTTTGATGAGAAAGTATCCGCCTAAATGGCTGAGCAAAGACGGGGAGGAATTCTTTGAGAGTTTGGTGGCGAAAGATCGCCGTACTATGGTGAGAAATGCCAGTGCCAATACTGATGCCAATGGTCGACTAATACCTGAAAAAGACCGCTTTCCTAATCTTTCCGACCAAAGTATCGAGTCCTTCCATACGCTGGCACAACACGTGATCCGGGGGCCTGCTCGCCTGTACCGGGTGCTCGGCCCATCCAGCCGTGCCATGAGCGATTGCTGGGTCACGGAAGCCGTTTTCAAAAAGCTGCAGAGTGCCCCGGACCCGAAGGCCGCATGGCGTGAACATTTGGCGGTGTGGCCGGATTGGAACCCGGACGGGCAGTTCGTCATCTACGACATCAAGGCTGGCGAAACATTGAATGTGTGGCGCGGAAAGGCAGCAAGCCAGAGGAAAGCTGGTCTACCCGATCATTTCCTACGAGGAGGAGAGGAACAGATCGTCTTCAATATCGAGCGCACCGATGTGCGTAACGATACGGTTCTGTACTACAAAAATACGTCTGGAAAGCCACTGTCACAGGTAAAACCAATGACGCAAGATCAGGTGAATGCTCTCAAGCAGAACATGACAGCCGCACAAAGGAAAGTATTTGACGATACTCATCTGTGCTTGCGTCAAAAAATCAATCACCCGAATATCAGCGGTCCGTTCGAAACCGGATGGGGAGATACCGAGTTCGATGGCGTGCTGCGAGCGGCAAAAATCGGATTGCCCGAACTTCCGGGTCAACTCACCACAGTCAACAGGTAAATCACATGGATTCTAATAGCCTTAACAGCAAGCTTGCACTCAGCCCTTGGCAACAAAAGCAGGCAGCAATGCTCACCTATTACTCGTCGCTGGAATACCTGATCAGCTTGCATACGCTTGTGACCCGTTTGATCGACGGGAACATTGATCCAGTTCTGGACCAGGCGAAATCGCAGGGGCGAGATGCCGTGCTGGTTGACGAGCGCTGGGGAACCCGCGATACCTCACAAAATTGGTCCAACAATGGATGGCCTTATTTGAAAGGCCTGCAGGATTTACTTGCCAGGCAAATAGCCGAACGGCCGCTTGGAAAATATGCCATGGCGCCGGTCAATGAATCTTTTCGCGGCATGGATCAGTTTTCCCTGGGATGGATGACGCCGGACGAGGAAGACGCCTTCGATGAAGAAAGGCAGAAAATCAGCGATTGGGCATCGCCCATCAATCACACGATGGCTGACCGGATGGTGAAAGCGTGGAACGACTTTTATTTTGCGTGTCATTATCCTGAATTTGCTTGCCGCTTTGACCGGATTCCCAGGTTCCGCATTCGTACCGATATTGCTTACCCGACGGGCGTCATCCCTAAACAAACCGGTATCTATATAGCGAAAGACGATCCTCATGCCGCGCTGCAGTTCGCATGGTGCGGCAAACACGGACGCGAGCTGCGCCAGGCGACCACGTTCAACGAATTGGGCCTGGCAGCCTTCGCCGCAGTCGGCCGCCAGGATCTCTGGTTCAGCGACGAAAAGATGTTCAAGTTCACGACATCGCCTTCGTACGCCAAACTCTTCCATGAAGACGTCATCTGGAAAGACGGCCCGCATCCCAATCTCGCGCCGTCAGCAGTCGCCAGAAGAGCATTCACTAAGCATGATTCCGAGTGGTACCTGGTCGAACCCATTGAAGGCGAATTCGACAGCTTGGCCGATCTTGAGACTTCGGAGACCGTGAAGGTGGGCCCACGCATCACTGGCGGAGAAAAATGTGTCGAGCCGGGATTCTACTTCTCGCCGTCTCGGCCAGGCTCGCGCCGATACCTTGCCAAGAACGAGCTCGCACCGTCCTTCGATACCGAATATGGCCAAACCTTCTGGCAATGGGATGGTAGCCAGACCTAGCCAGCAGAAATCTTCCCACCCCGGCGCCGGCGCCACAACCGGCGCCCAGCCCACCCCAGCCCCGACATCAGCACCAGCCACGGAATCAAGTAAGCCAGCCCCGTAATGGCCGTCAAGATTCCCTCCGCCAGGTGCCCGCCAAATTCCCGCAGCGCGCGTCCGATCGGCGTCCAGAACGGCCGGTGCCGCTCCGAACGGATCGACACGTTCAAAATCTCGGTCTCGACGCGCTGGGCCAGCAGGGCGCGCTTGCCGGCAGCGGCTTCATAGTTGGACTGCACCTCGGCCAGCGCCTGGTTCACCTTGACCAGCGCCTCGATGTCGTTGCCGGCCCGGCTGCGCAGGGCTTCGAGGCGGGTGCGGTAGTCGTCCAGCATGGCCAGCTGGCGGGCCGCGTCCGCGATCGGGGCGGACAGGTCTTCGGCGCGTGTGGACTGGCGGGCCAGCTCGGCGTGTTGGCCCATCGCCGCCACTAGTAGCGGGATGACGTCCGGCCGGGCGCGGAATTTTAGCGTGGCCGCGGCGTTGGGCTCGCCCTCGATGCTCGACGCGAGCAGGGTGCATGCGGCCGCCGTGGCGTCGCCGCAGGCGCGCAAGCCGGCGGCCTGGGTGCTTGCCACCCGTTCCGGTGCAGTATCGATGTCGACCTCGTGCTCGTAGGCGAGCTGGCGTGCCGGCCCGGCCGCCTGTTGCGCGACTTGGGCGTTGCCCTGGTCCGCGCCATGCCGCGCCGAGCAGCCGGCCAGCAGCACCAGCAGGCCCGCGCAGACGATGGACGATGGTCGTGGATACATGCTTGACCGCGTGTGCCGCTCAGCTTATTCCTGGCGCAACCACACCTGCGAACGGCCGAACATCGGCATGCCGACGAAGCCGCGCACCTCGACCTTCTTGCCGCCCTCACGCACGGTCAGCTTGCTCTTGTAGACCTTGCCGTTCTTCGGATCGAGGATCTCGCCGCCGGTGTATTCGTCCCCGGTCTTCTTCAGGCCGGACACGATGGTCATGCCGACGATCGGCTGGTCCTTGCGCGCGTCCGTGCACTGCACGCATTTCGGGTTCTGGTCTTCGTTCGGCGCGCGGAACAGTTTTTCGATCTTGCCCTGCAGTTCGCCCTGCTGCTCGGTGATGCGGATCAGGGCGGTCGGCTTGCCGGAGGCATCGTCGATGGTTTTCCACAAACCGACCGGCGAGCCGTCCTGCGCCATGGCGAGCGGGGTGGCGGCGATGGCGGCAAGCAGGGACAGGGTGAGCAGGGGGCGCATGGCAGTCTCCGATGGAAGTTGTTGAGTCAGTGTAGCAAACTGAATGACTGTTCGGAAACATGTTGCCAATAAGCGACGTCAGGTAGGGACGGCAGGGCGCAAATGGGTGCACGACGCATCTGGGGGGAGCTGGCTGGAGGCGCCCCTGGCCTGGCAGGCACAGGCCAGGGGCACCTGGCCACCTCGGTTCACGGCGCGCGCCGCGTCAGCGCGTGCATTGCGGCAGCGTGCCCCGGGTCGCGATCAGCGCGGCGCTGTCGTCCTGGGAGCGGGTGTTGTCGGTGAACTTGCAGCCGTACTGCGGATCGGCCACCACGGATGGCGTCAGCACGTCGTCGCCGGCCGGCTTCACGCCCTGCTGTTCCCACTTGATCATCGCGTCGAAGGCGGCCGCCTGCTCGGCGATGGTGAAGTCGCAATGGCTGATGCCGCGGATCGCGCGCTGCACCAGCATGCTAGAGGTGCCGAGCGTGTCGGCGCGGCGCTTGTAGACCTGCTCCATCTTGAACGGCACGTACAGGTCGCCCAGGGTGTGGATTGTCACCACCGGCACCTTGATCCGGGCATTGGTCTTGGGCACCCAGCGCAGGCCGTCGCGGCGCAGGCGGTTGGCGTCCGGGGTGGCCTGGACGCGGTAGATCGCCGCGTTGTAGGCCTGTTCCGCGGCGCTCAGGGCCGGGTCGGCGTCGAGCTGGAACACGATGTCTTTGGTGGTGATGACGTCCTCGTTCAGGATGCCCAGCATCTTGCCGTCGCGGCCGAAGGTGCTCCACACCGTCGCCTGCAGCGGGCTGGCGTAGGCGTAATCGAACAGCGGACGCGGGCCGCCGCTGAGGTTGGCGACGATCTGTTTCAGGCGCAGGCCCTGTTCGGTCGGCACCGCCGGCGCGGCCGGCGTGCTGCCGCCCGGGAAGCTGGAGAACATCTTCGCCTGCACCTGCGGACCGACCGTGGCCCAGTCCTGCGCCGGCCAACTGGTGGCCGGCATGCCGGCTTCCTGCATCGCCGCGGTCTGGTAGGCCGCGAAGTAGTCGTACAGCTCGGTATCGCCCAGCACGCCGCACATCGGAACGGCGCCGTTGTAGCGGATCTTGTTGTTGGCGGTGGCGATGTTTTCCTCGTCCACGGCGGCCGCCGTGACGTGGCCGCCCATCGATATGCCGATGATGTAGGTCTTGCTCGGCGCCGCCAGTGTACGGCCGTTCTTGCCGGCGATGTCGCGGAAGGCCAGCGCCAGCGCGTTGGTGTCCTCGACGCCGGCGCGCACGTCGTAGTAATTGCGGCTGTAGCTCGACGCGGCCCAGGCATAGCCCTGTTCCAGCAGATGGCGGCGGATGGCCGGCGGCGATACCGACAGCGCCGCCCCGGTACCGGCGTAGCCGTGGGCATACATGACGAGCATGCCGTTCCAGTTTTTCGGCACCTCGATCTGGTAGCCGGCGTTGTTCAGCACGCCCCACCAGCGGTCGGCGTCAGGCGCGCCGCTCAGGGCGGCGAGGGGGAGGTTGGCTTCGTTCACGGTGTAGGTGCGCGCATCCTGCGGCCGTGCCGGTTCCGGCGGTAGCGGTACCTGCTGTACCGGCGCCGGCGGCACCAACGCGACCGGGTTGTCGTCGCTGCCGCAGGCGCTGAGGGCCAGCGCGGCGAACAAGGGGAGGATGCGGGGGATGACAGTGCGGGGCTGCTTGTTCATTCGGTCTCCGTGATCGTTGTTGTGCGCCACATGTTTCGCACGGCGAAATGACGAATCGCTGTGTGATTTATTGTAGGCCTAAAACAAGATCGGGAAAGCAAGCACCGGCGCAGTGTCGCAAATCGAACGGGACAAAAAAGAAAGGCCCACATGCAGCGACATGTGGGCCAATGACGGCGCCTGGAACGGGGCCCCGGGAATTACGGGATGCGCCGGTGAGCGACGGCCGCTCAGGCCGGCGGCAGCTTGGCCAGCTGCTCGCGCATCTTGTCCAGCGTGGCGCTGAAGTTGGCCACGCGCTCGCGTTCCTGGGCGACCACGGCGACCGGGGCACGCGCCACGAAGCTCTCGCTGGACAGCTTGCCGTTGGCCTTGGCGATCTCGCCTTCGACGCGCGCGATTTCCTTGGACAGGCGCTCGCGCTCGGCGGCGACGTCGATCTCGACCTTCAGCATCAGCTTGGTGG
>Ga0308168_1001201_pt1 | contig 24464 bp, 32 predicted proteins | sample PhyCR2_FD_202133 | JGI IMG/M metagenome (GOLD analysis project Ga0308168, IMG submission 202133) | Phyllosphere microbial communities from UC Gill Tract Community Farm, Albany, California, United States - DLSLRC.R2 | ecosystem: Host-associated > Plants > Phyllosphere > Unclassified | place: USA...
GCCCGTTATGGACAGACCTTCCACAGCAATATTCTTTACCGCCCGGCGCCAGAACTCATAAGCGACACACCAGCGCTCGAGCACGGCGAGATCGGTAACGCAGATCAGGCCCTGGCCGCATAACTCTTTTGTGGTCAGTTCCCACATAATCGCTGCAAGCGGCAGATTCTCTTCTTCAAACCAGTCCGGCGGTGCCACGCCCTTAATCGGGGTGAACACCGGCTCTTCTTTATTCAGGGCTCGCTTACCGGGGTTCCCGGCAAGCTCCTTGCGCGCCGTTGGCTTTGGGCGGCGCCCGGAACGCCCCGCCGTTCCAGCCATAAGCGACACTCCTGGTTAAATTTGATTTTTCGCGGGTATAAAAAAACGAGGAGGCGGGCAGTCCGGAAGGCGGTCGGCCGCAGGGATTTGACCACCCCCTCCCCCGACCTGATGCAAACGAGAACACCTCTCATTTACGGCGGTCGCGCGCGGTCTTGCGGGCGTGGCAGGACCAGCACAGGCACTGTAGGTTGTAATCATCGTCGGTGCCGCCATGAGCCTTAGGGATGATGTGGTCCACGCAGGAGGCCGACCTGACAACACTCTGCTTAAGATGTTCCTGACATAGACCTTTGTCACGCTTGAGGATCCGAGCGCGGATGATCTCCCACTTTGTGCCATAGCCGCGTTGTTGTCTGGTCTTGCCTGGCTTATATTGTCGCCAGCCCTCACCTTTGTGTGCATCGCAGTAACCTGATGGTTCAGTTGTCTTGCCCGCACAGCCACGCACTCGGCAAGCTCGAGGTATAGGTTTTGGCATAGATTCCCAAGGTGTTGGTCATATAAAGTTATGTGAGTAAATTTTTTTCATAAAATCATGGAGCAAGAAATGGATAAAATAGGCGCAATATCTCATTTACTCAGTAGGATAGACATGGATTTCAATCGTATTGCTGATGAGTACGAGTCTTTACTTAACAGTATCGATAATTATATTGACTCTGTAAGTTACCTTAAGAGATCCGTTGTTGTTAACTTCTCAAAGCGAAGGAATGAATTAAATTTTGAAGACTTTGAAGTTCGCGTAGACCTTGAAACTTCTTTAAAACTAGTGAACGTCGACACAAATCCATCGTATTGTATGGAAATCGATTTTGTCACTGCGCAAGAAAGAAATAAAAAAGAATCAATATTTAAAGCCTATATTACTTCTGATGGATATATTGTTGAAAGCTTCACAAGCACTAGACCTATTTGCAAAAGTGATAATATTTATAAAGGCAAAGAGTTGTTTGAACGGCTTCTATTAAACCTTGTTGATAAAAAGATAATAAGCATTTGAAGATAGTGGCCCAAGTTTTGTGGGCCACTCCCTTATACTCCCGTCGCCTTAAATTTCACTCATTAGGCTTAAGAATTTAATTCAGCACAATATAATCATTTCACTGCGCTGTACCAAGCCTGCCAACGGTACTTATCGAGACGGAGCTGGCGGAGGCATTCAGCGGTTTCGATATCTGCCTGCAGGTCTTCATCGCTATTGGTACCGGCGCTACTTGCCCTGCATGGTTCCTGCATCAAATCCGCTGATGGAGTTGGCAGCGTCGATAGCCTCTCGGCGCAGCCGGACAGACTCGTCATCAAAATCACAAACGGTACGATTCGGATCCTGGACATATTTCACCACGTCGCGGGTTATGGTTCGGTAGATGATGCGGCCTTCGTCGCTGGCCTTCGCCGCTTTCTGCTCAACGGGCTGGATCGACTTCTCTGCTTTGGCACGCTTATCGGCGGCAAGGGCGTTGATGTGTTCTGCGTGGGCGTACCAACCATTTCGGTAACGTAGCTCGCCATAGCCACCTGCCAGCAGTACGGCCATGAGAGCGATCAGCAGAATCGTTCGAAGGCTAAAGATCATGTTTGCTCTCCGCCAGGCACATAGAACGCTCCATCTCACGGCGGTTCTGCAATCCTTTCCATTTCATGCCACCAGCGTAAACCCAGCGGCGCATCTCTTCGCACGCTCCGTCGTGATCGCCTTTGTTCAGTTTGCGCAGCAGCGTGGACTTCGAGAATGCGTCAGAACCAACGTTAAAGACAAAGCTGTAAAGCGCGGCGCGCTGATACTCGCCCAGTGGCACCCTGACCAGATTGTCTACCGTGCGCTTTGCTGGCTGGAGGTCTTTCCAGAACAGCTGGTCACACTCGCGATCGGTATAAGTCTTACCCCTGACGATATCCCGCCCAGTGTGGCCGTCGCAGACAGTCCACACCCCGGCGACATCTTTATATGCTTCGTACTTTCGCCCTTCTACGCCATCCTGCCCACCGAGGAACAGCGAGGCAATCAGCATTGCGCCGCCACCAGCTGCGGCGATCAGTTTATTGCGAAGGCTGCTGGTCATTGGCATATCAGTCTTCTCCAACTTTCACCGCCGGGCCGTATTTCTCCAGCGCCTTAACCTGCGCATTGGCGACCTTGCGTTTGAAATACCAGTTAATGAGTCCGGTAACGATTATCCCGGCTATACCTGCCAGTACGCCGATGGCGCTCCATTCGTCAGGACTCAGTTTTGTGAGGACGCCGTTCAGGATGGTTCCTCCTGAGGTGCCGAGGGCGACTCCGGTGACAAGTTTGCTCATACGGGACATTTCTCTCACCTCGCTGGGATGCGGGTGCTATTTGGTAAGGGATCAGGCCCTCCGGATGAATAAACGACAAAACGAGTGATGGGGTTCCGGGAGCCTGAAACAGAAAAGCCCCGGCTTGATGCCGAGGCTTATGATTGTTGGACTGACCTCGCGGATAATTCCAACTTTCCGCCGTCCATTGGCGACGAGGCCAGTGGCGCGGGATGTTATAGATAACAATAAGTCGGTGATTAGCTATCAGTGCTTACACTGGTTGTGGTAACGGACCACTGATTACTTCTGCTTCACCATTGTCACAAATGTCATCGCCCTGCGTCAGATGCCAGATACCGGTTACGGTCTTGCCCGTTTCAAGGTCTTCAGTTTCGCCATTAGTGTAATAAGCGACCTGCACCCCGCCGTTATGCTGTATCCAGTAGAAACCTTCTTGCATACTCACCGTCCTCTTCAAGCTCTGATAGAACTCATCAAGACGACAGTATCTGATCTGTTAACCGGAATCCATGCGTGATGTGGACGGCAAAGCCTATATCAGAACCGTGCAAAGAAGCTCATTGTTGAATGTGATGCTGGGTGCCTCCCAGTGACTCTGCGCCAGACCGCAGAATCGCGCTACTCACTTGCCATGTCTAGTCGCCCCGCCGCATAGGGGGATTCATCACAGGCACAGCCTAGTCGTCTTCCTGCCATAAAGCTATTTTTATCTGTTTATATATTCAGTCTGAACAAAACGACCAGTAGTGCTGTGCTGGCTAAAGTCATATAAAACAAAAAGGCCGCCAATCGGCAGCCTTAGAAATCTATAGTAATGGGACTGTAGTGCCGGGTGCCTCCCGGTGACTCTATGCTAGACCACAGAATCGCGTCATTCACCTCCAAGTCTAGTCGCCCCGCCGCATAGGGGGATTCACCACAGGCGCAGCCTAATCGCCTTCCTTCAATAAAGCTAACTTTATCTGTTTATTTATTCAGTACGAACAAAAAAGACAGGCGGTGCTATGTAGGTCAAAACCATGTACATCAAAAAGGCCGCCAATAGGCAGCCTTAGATATAGATGACACTGAAGTTGTGGTGCCGGGTGCCTCCCGGTGACCCTGCGCTAGACCACAGAACCGCGTTTTACAAACCCGACTCGTTTTGCCTAGCCGCCCCACCGCTTAGGGGGATTCACCACTCGCGCACTCTACGTGGCTTGCATCTTAAAAGATACATATCATTTACCATTTATTAATAATAAAAAACCCCGCCGGAGCGAGGTTTCGTAATTTGTTTGATAAGGGCTTTTCGCGCTGTCATCGTGGCGCAGCTCTGCCAAGCATGAATGAATTATTCATCTTTCTGGCCCGTTTTCAACATAAACTGAAATATTTTTTAAAAGGCCTCTCAGTTTTGCTCGGTTTTCATCTGCCGGCGCACGGCCAGAAACACCTTCGCCTGGAAGATTTCAAGGCACCAGCGCACGCGCTTACGCGCTTCGCCGTCAGTTAGCCAGGGAGCCACGTGCTGCAGCTCCCGGGTAATGTCGGAGATCTTCTTCCGGCTGGTATAGAACTGCAGGCCAACCTGGTACACCGGATCGTGCAGGTCAAAAGTGTTCAACATGATCTGCTCGATAAAGTCAGCATCATCGCGGCGCTCGCTCTTTTCGATTAACGCTGACAGGGTCACCGGCCACAAAATGGCCCGGGCACGCAACGCCGCCTGCACGCCACGGAACCCCTCTTTCCTCGCCTGCCCCAGCGCCTCAGTGATGCGCGACAGCTGACTGTCCGACCACTCAGATTGCTTAACCTCAGACCAGAACTGGCTGCAATTCTCAAGGCGGTATTGCGCGCGGGTTTTACCGCCGACGCATTCGCCCCAGACCGTCAGCAAGGATTTAATCCAGGCAGACTGGACGCTCGTTAATGGCGTGAACTTACCGAGGTAACTTTTTCTCGGCGCTGCAGCTGCTTTACCCAGACCTTCGAGATGAATGCGGCGTTGACGTGGTGTCATCCTGTACTGCTCCTTAAGCCAGAACGCCGAGCGCAAAGGCCCGGTCCAGCACTCTGATTATCATTTCCGGCTGAGTACCGTGCTTGCGCTCGAATTTCACCGGATCGTTATGTAGTTCGGTATGGTGCCGGCGGCACAGGGGGATCACGAGACTGTCGTGCGCTTTCGTTCCCATGCCTCCCTGCCCCCAGCCGATTAGATGGTGTGGATCATCTGACGGCCTGCCGCAGCACTCGCAGGGCTGCGTCTTAACCCAAGCGAGATACTTTGCGTTCTCCCAGCGGGTCCGCTTTGGCCGCTTCATGAAGGTCTGCGGGGATTCGGGATCCACAAGTACGCCCACGACAGGCTTAATGGCTGGTGGAGCGCCTGCAGGTGCTGCAGGTAGCGCGCGGGCTTTGTCAGCGATGATGCTGGTAGCCGGAACCGACGGTACTATCTCGCTCTCGCGGTACGTTTGTTTCTCCGCCGGCAGGCGCAATGCCTCGCGGGCAACGGATTCAGGCAGCGCATCGGTGACGCCGACACGAACGGCCCACCAGCACAACTCAGGCAGGGATATCTCGCGGGACTTGTCGATCGCCAGTGCCGACCGCGCAGTGTCCAGCACCCAGTCGATGACGTTCTGACGCGCCAGCTCCGCTAGGCGCTCGGTGTACTGCTCGCGCAGCCGGTTGTCGCAGTGGCCGCAAAGAAGAATCGCACCGGGCTCGTGCCGCATGGTGGTCAGTTCGTGATAGTGGTAATCGCTGTGCTGGTACTGGCAGGTGCCGCCGCCATGGCGCAGCAACCAGTATTCCAGGCCATTCAGCCCACCAGCGGCAGTGATCACCTTTTCGTGAAGGAAGAAAGGGCGCAGAGCCGGGTTAACCGCCAGCGGTTGACGCAAATCAGGTACCCGCCCGGTCTCAAAGCTGGCCATACTGGCAGGCTGGCTCTCCACCAGCACGCGCCCTGAAATGAACATGGGCATCAGTTCGTTGCCGGGTTTCAGCAGCACAACGCCCAGCTCCCGGGCGATAACCGGTTTCAGCAAGGCGCGCATCAGTCGATCTCCCCGATGATGATCTGCCCTTCTTCGCCCCAGCGCTTCGTCACGCGAGTATCCCAGATATGGGCGTCATCGACATAGATGGCATCCATCAGGGCTTTCTCCAAGTTATCTTTGTCGGGCTTTTGCTGGTGAGGTTTTCCCGCCATCTCCTGGCGCTTCTTCTGGCTCCAGCTCAGGGGCATCGGGAGGATAAACGTAATGTGTGCGCCTGCTTCCGGCAGTTCGACGCCCAGCAGCCGAACGAGATCGCAGAACGCGCGGTATCGGAGAACCTCCGGCCGCTTTTTCCACTTATCCGCCCTGGTCATCCTGGGTTTGCCCATCGGGGTGATGTTGTAGGTCTTCACGCTTCCCTCCAGAGCTTTTGCTGGAAGGTTTTATCCTGACGCGGGGCTCTGTTTGCCTCGGGCAGATAAGCGGTGAGCGTCCAGTGGATGAGATCGAAATCAAGGCTGCGCACAGTCCGCACGTCATTAGCGCGATAGCGGGCCTCGAGCTCGTCCACTTCTTTCGTCGTGAGCTGGGTGTGAATGAAGCTAGTTTTCTTCATGCCGTCACCAGTAAGTGCGCAGGCAAAAAGAAATCGCTGATTCCGAAAGGAACCAGTTTAAGTGCTTGTTTGGAAGGTTTTTGCGCCATGGTATCTCTCCAGTGGCGCAGCAGGTATAGGTTGTTCAGGCCTATGACGGGAGTTTAACAGAATTAAGCGAAACACGGTAACCTGCCCGCTCCAGCATCTGCGTAAAGAGAGTTGGCGACCCTACAATCTCATCATCCAGAAGCGGCGTAAACGACACCACATCACCTCGCCTGTACATCAGCGCACGGTCACATTCAGGAAATGAGTGCAGTCGTGCAACGATAACCCCATCGTGACATCTGATGACTGCATAACCCTTTTTTGGAAATTCTTCTTTTTGTTTCACCAAACCTCCCCTTCCACCCAGGAAACTAATTACATGCTGAATTAATAAAACCAGTCGTCAGCGCTTTCCCAGGTCTACTGGAAGATCTTTTCTACCTTCTTCTTCGCGTCCTTTTCACCGCCCAGAACACTTAACCCATCTGAGCCTGTTCGTCGTATAACCAGGGTGCAATCGCCTACCTGATCCTGCAGTCGTGTTAACAGTTCTTTTTCCAGAGCCGGGACAGCGCCCTTAGGAAGTTCTTTAGTTCTATCAATGCTTAACTCAACTCTCATAATAGCCTCCGCTGCATTAACTGTATGAATATACAGTATACCTATGGGCCGTTTTGATCAATGCTTTAGGCACACAAAATGCCGATAAGAATTATGAAAAATGAGAGCATAAGCCCGCTTGCCGCACTGTGTGCAAAGCGCTCGTTTAAGTCTGTAAAGTTCAATACGCCCCAACAGAGTCCCGCTTACAAGGGAAGAGTAACTTCCGTTTTGTGCCAGAAGCGGACGTTGATAAAACAGCACTCAATCAGTTAGTGATCATGACCAGCACTCCGTTGATTGGATAAGCGAAAACAAACCTGCATATTTTGAGATGTGGGCTAATTGCTTTTTTAAAATGTTATAGATTGAGTTGGTGCTAATAAAGTAGATTAATTACAGGTTAATTAGATGGACGGTTGCTTGAGGCAACTTCCCTTGTTGCAAACTGAACTTTATGTTGGGGATTGGGATGGGACGGAGATCAGGATTTGAAGGTTTTATACGTGCTACAGGCAGAGCCGTAGCAGCAGCAGAGCGTGAGCGTAAGAGAGCAGAGCGCCATCAGTTTGCCGAGGCTCGCCGAATAGAGCGCGAAATAAAACGTGATAATGCTCAGAGACTTCGCGAGCAAAAGGAGGCTGATAAGTTAGCAAAAGCCATGTATTTGGAAGAACGTCAAGATGAAGTTTCCGATCTTAACGCTGAGCTGAACGAGACTATTTCCGCACTTTCAACACTTCTGGAACATACTCTCGAATTTGATGATTCAATTGATTTTTCGGCGCTGAAAAAACACCCAAAATTCGAAGACTTCAAAACACCTAAGCATCTCTTACCAGACCCGGAGCCAGAGATAAAAGTTGTGCATGCTCCAGCTGCATGGAAGACTATTTTCCCGTGGGTAAAGAACAGATATTATCGAGAATTGCAGCAGGCAGAAGAATCTTTCAATAAAAGTAAGGAAGATCATTCAATTAAACTTTTAAGCCAGAAAGTTGAGCTTGATGCTTTAGTTGCTGATTATCAGGCCCGAAGAACTGCTTACCTCGAAGAAATAAAAAGTCAGCACGACGAAGTTGACCTGTTTGAGCAAGACTACCTCAACTGCGATCCTGACAGCGTGTTGGCATATTGCGAAATGGTGTTGACACGGTCTGAATATCCTGAGAACGGCTTCCCACAAGCCTTTAGGTTGGCCTATTTACCTGACAGTAAGGAGTTGTTGGTTGAATACAACTTACCTGATATTGCAATAGTACCGCGCGAGTTGGAATACAGATATGTCAAAACGAGAGATGCCATTGATGCCAAGGCGCGAAAGATTGGCGAGATCAAAGAACTCTATCAAAACATAATCGCCGCGATCACACTCCGCACAATGCATGAGCTTTTCGAAGCTGACAAGGCATCTGCTTTAACATCAGTTCTTTTTAACGGTGTAATCGAAACGATCGATCCTACAAGCGGGCATGACACTAAAGTCACATTAGTATCTGCCCGTGCTTACAAGGACGATTTTATGCAAATAAAACTCGAAAGGGTCGAAAAGAGTGCATGCCTTAGAAGTTTAGGTGCACAAGTTTCAGGGCGGCCAGATGAACTTCAGGCAGTAAAGCCTATTATCGAATTCAACATGGTTGATAAACGCTTTATTGAACAAGGTGATGCTTTATCTGCCCTTGAAACACGACCAAACCTTATGGAACTTTCACCGTCAGAATTTGAGGTATTAGTATCAAATCTTTTCACCCAAATGGGACTAGATACCAAACTCACCAGAGGTACAAAAGACGGTGGCGTTGATGCGGTGGCATTCGACACACGCCCGATACTCGGTGGCAAAGTGGTGATTCAGGCTAAAAGATATAAAGACACTGTCGGTGTTAGTTCTGTAAGAGATCTTTATGGAACAATGATGAATGAAGGTGCTAACAAAGGTATTCTGGTGTGTACAAGTCAATACGGTAAAGATGCATATCGTTTCTGCGAAGACAAACCAATCGAACTCATAGATGGAGGTGGACTTCTCTACCTCTTAAAAGAGCATGCTGGGGTATCAGCACGTATCAACCCCAATTTTTAATTACTGTTCCAGACTCGGTCTAATGTTTATCGCGAATGTTTGAAATTAGAAATTCAGCACAAGATTTCTAGTCGAGTAATTTAAGGATATTAACTTAGGGCAGAATTTCCTGCCCTTTTTGTTATCCCATTAAACTAGCCTGCGCCCCGTTGATTACTATATCGCAATACCTGTAAATACCCCTCAAATCCGCATATTCTCTTTAGAGAGTAGATAACGCTACTTTGGAAGCGAGCATGGAGATCTATGTGCCTTCGCACATTCCTGATGATTTCAAGATTTAGCGAACGTCCGCTCTTCGCTTATAGCCGCCCTAAAAATCCTTTCCGGGCGGCTTGGTGATAGTTAATTCTCAATCTTTAGTTTCATTTCGCCGTCATACGATTGGTGTAACGCTCCATGTCAAAGTCAATAACTGCCCGCTGGTCGCGGAAGACGCCGCAGCGTCCGTGGCGGATAAGATGGCCCTGCTTCACGGCAGCCCGAATGTATTTCTCGGCAGTAGTACGGTGCAGGCCGAACATGGCGACGACATCATTGGTCGTAGCGTGGCCATGCTTTTTCACCATCTCGATAATCCAGCTGATGAACAGGGTGCGTTCCCTGTGTGTTTTTGGTCTTGGCATCAGTCAGGCCCTCCCCGCCTGGCGCAGGCACTCTTTACGGCGTTTGGCGATCCAGGCAACCTCCACAGAGCTGCAGGCAATGCCGAACATGTCCGAATAAACCGCTGCAGCGCGGCGCCACAGTCCTTTTTCTTCCAGCGCTTTTGCCTTCTGCTCAGCAGCCTGCATCTTGATCGGGTCGCTTTTTTCCTCCATGCACGGAAGGATCACATCCGGAATATCGGCATGCGGCACCGCCGTGTAGGTGTACTGAACGATGTTGCGGGATCGGGTGATCACCCCATCGTCACTCAGCTCGCGAAGCAGTTTGCCTGCTGTTGCACCTGACATATCCAGCGCTTCGGAAACGTCGCCGACGGCGCAGTTCGGCTGGTAGCGCACAAAAATCGCCACTTGGTCTTTCTGGGTTAATGGTTTGGTCATTGGTCATCACTCGATTTAGTTGGTTAAACCTGCCGCTTTGCGGCGTTTGTATTCTTCCATCAGCAACTGTGCCGGCGTTGGCCCTGCCGGGTGCTGCGGTGCTGCAAGCTGGCGGCGAATCGGCGGTACCGACAGGCCGTTACTGACGTGCTTGCTCCATTTCGTTAACAACTTTTCTGCCAGTTTTTTAAGTTCCCCCTCTGTCATCTGGCGCTCCACACCCGTTCTGCGCATCTCAACGCAGATGTGGTACAGCACCGGCTGCGGCCACGGGTATTTGTCGCTGCCTGAATACCGATAGGATTCGTTGCGCCAGCGGCGATACTCACCCATGACACTGTCGGACGTCAGGCCGAAGGCGTTCGCTCCACTTTCCGAAACGAGCGACACGAACTCAGCGAGATCTGGCGGCCAGGTGTTCCCACCTGCACAGCGCTCCATGCACTGCTGGCAGACCAGACTGATTTGCTGTTCAGTCATCGAACCGATCTGGGCTATCCAGAGCGCCGAAGGCTCCGCCCCATTCTTCTGCGTCCACCGGTTCGAGAATACTTCCCCCATGACCTGCCACAGGCGCCATGCCGTTTCCGTTGCCATCAAGTCCATTGCGACGCCTCCACTCTGCGTGTGCTGACTGAATCTGCTGAACAGCTCTGGATGCTGTAGGCTCTCCCCGAACTCCTGCATTGGCCTTACCTCCGGTTTCCGGTTGTTTTTTCGATCTCACCAGCACGATGTGCCGGGCGAATTTTTGTTCCCACTGGACCTGGGTGAACACCTTCCCCTCCGACTCCCAATACGATGAGAACTCCGCGAGCTCCGTTGACAGGTAATCTGGATCAGGCAAAGCTATCCCCCACGTGGCTGCGCGCTGACGGAAATCACGGCTGGGCAACCAAGCGGCTGTCATCGTGAATTTGCCGATGGGTTCATCCAGACCGTCGACGTATCGCGGAGCAACGGGTTGTTCTGGTAAACCAGCAACACCAGAATTTTCATTCGCGCCCGCGCTAAGAGAGGGGTTTTCTTTTAGATCTGTATCTGTATCTGTATCTGTATCTGTATCTTTATTAGTTGGGTTTCCGTTGTCCTCCTGTTGCAACGGAGCATCAACGCCCGTTGAACACTCGTTGCCACTCCGTTGCTCTTTCGTTTCTTTTTTGGCTTTTCTGGCCTGTGCTGATGCTTTACCTGCTGCGGACTTCTGACTGAGTGAGGTTTTTACAGCCTCCAGATCTCGCTCAATTCGCTCTTGTGACCATTCGCTACCGTTGTCGTTGAAAAACTCTTTTAACGAAGGCTCAACGGCGCTCCAACGGTCGTTGCTCAGCCGTGCAATTTTCGCCAGACGGTTTTTAGGAATGGGTCTTCCTGTCTGCCAGTAGTTGAACATCAGCAACAGGTAAGCGCCGTGCTCTTCAGTAGACAGATGCATGGTGTCCGCCAGGTAATCAGCAATGTAGAGTTGCATATAGGGCAGCGCTGCCATGTTTACTCCTGTTGCCCGGCGTACCGGGACGTGTGGTCATTGGTCAAAACTCGATTACGTAAAAAGTGGTGCAAGTGCCTGGAGGTGAGCGATCATCACCCCGGCAAGTTCACCGGGTAAAAGTGCTGCGTTAGCCAGGAGGTTCTCAAAGCCCTCCTTCGCCTGTTTCTTAGTCGGCAGGCCCAGCAACTTCGCCTGGTGGTGCTCTCCGGTCTCTTTTATTGCCTCGGCCACCAGCTCGATGTCGGTTTTACCCTGACGGAGGCCATGTTTTCTGGCGATCTCAATCGGCATTGCCATGCTGATCGCGTCCGCAAGTTGCATGACGTAAGCCGTGTACTTGCTGGAATTGGTTTCGTTTTTCAGGTAGCGATAAAGGTTCTGTTTGTTAACTGTGATCCCTCGCCCGCCTTCTTTTGACCACTGTTCGGCCACCAACTGTGTAACAACTTCCTGCGCCTGGCCGGGTAGATTAAGCTCCCATTCCCGAACGGCGGTCAGGATCGCCTGGCGCCGCAAGTTATCTCTGCGGCGAGGTTCATACTGATTTTTAGTTTTCAGCGGAGCGATAGCCTTCTGGTTATCATGCTCATAAGTAATGGCTTGCATTTGAACTCCTTAACCATCTGTTAGTGGTGGGAAAACCTCATCTAAAGAACAACGCGCGCCCAGAGCATTTAGCGCAACTACTATACGGCGGGAGTCTTCCAGACTTGGAGTTCTCAGATTCGATTCATAGTTCGCCAATCGTGGTTGGTTCCAACCAATCTGTTGTGCAAGCGCCAGCTGGGAAATGTTTGCTTTTTTACGATAGTGAGAAATTAAGTTCATCCGACTCTCCTGTAAGATGTGAGCATTATTCACATATCGTGAATTGCATGTCAACATAATCGTGAATCGATAATGATTCACTATGCGTGATAAAATCGACTCATGAAGACAATTGCAGAACAGATCGGCGAGCGTATTAAGACGCTGCGCATCCAAAAGGGATTGAGCCAGGCCCAAGCTGCAAAGTTATGCGGGTGGTCAACTGCTTCTCGTCTCGCCAATTACGAATCCGGTCTAAGGAACGTTGGCGCTGACGATGCAATGGTTTTAGCCAGGATATTAGACACCACGCCAGGCGAACTGCTCTTTGGTGAGCGTGGTGATGAAGATAAATGGCTTACAGAAAAACAAAGAGAAATGCTCAGTTTGTTCAAGCAATTGCCTGAAACTGAGCAAGATAAAATGATTGAGATTTTTCAAGTCAGGCTTAGAGAAATTGATGAATACGTTGAGAAGTACCTTCGCGGAAGGTTCAAGCCGATGGATGATCAATCTGAACCAAATAGCTAATTAATTCTCACCCTCCCAAACCAGCTTTCTTGCTGGTTTTTTTTCGTCCTTACCCCAAAACACTCACGATTTGTGAAAAATAAAATTCACTTTTTGTATTGACGTGATATTCACGCCGTGTGAAACTTTGAGCATACCAAGCAGCAAGTAAGTCATCCAGGCAGGACGCCCACGAAGTAGCTGCCGGTGGCATACGAAACACCGGATGAGATGACAAAAGCAATCGCGCAGCAGGCTTTACCGTTCCGTCGGCCAGACGAAAATGGCAATAAGGAGATAACCATGATCGACTATGCACGTAACCCCGTAAAACAGCAGGCCATTCGCCTTAACATCGTTGAAGTCTTGATCCGCAAGTTCTGCTACTTCATGGCGCAGAAAGGCAATCCAGAACTCAACGCATGAGCATGTTCTTCGCCTTAATCATTCCAGTCTGCGCCCTCACTGGGGAATGCTCAGACATCATGCTCGGTCTCTATAAAACCGAAGCGATTTGTGAAGCAGTTGCCGCAGAGCAGCACGTGAAAGGACAGTGTTACCCGTACAAACCGGCTGACGACCAACAGCCAGCGTTACATTTTTAATCGAGTTTCGACCAATGGCTGTTACCAGCCTGATGCCAGGTGCACATGGCATCGCGATGGTAATCCCGCCATCACAACCAAACAGGAGACGAAGACCTGTTCTGGTTAAATTGGAAAAGTTCTCTTTGCCCGTCACCCGTGGCGGGCCTTTTTTCCGGAGGTTTTATGTCAGCGAACGAACTGGCATTGCGATTCAGCAGCGCACCTGCAGAGAAGTTGATCGGCGTTCTGCCGGTTCTCGAAGTCAAAGAGGCGCTGCGCAGTGAAGTTGAAGAGGACGTGCTGGATGAAGTCTGGCAGGAGCATCAGTTTGAAATAGAAGCTGTTGAGGAGCAGACCGAGGAAGCGAACCGCCTGGCGCAGAAGTTTGAACTGGTTGCGGAGACGTTTGGAACGGCGATTAAGCTGGCCCTCACCCTACCGCACTGCGAAGCGATTCAGGTTCTGCAGGATGCTATTGAAGATAATCCGGGCTATGGCCGGGATCCGGTGAAGGGGTAAGCCATGGAGTTTGGAATGAAACGAGTGATGGCATCTGTCCAGGCCGTTGCAGTGCTGGAAAGAATCTACCGCGGAACGCCTGTACCGCTCGCCACACTGAGTAAAGAAATGAAGCTCTCGGTTTCTTATCTGGAGCAAATTTTCAAGCGGTTGCGCAGCGGCAACCTGGTGACCTCGCACAGAGGCCCGGGCGGTGGTTACAGCCTGCGTGAAGGAGATATCTCAGTTTCAGCAGTAATCCGCGCAGTAAGCAAGATCCCGTCGAACACCACGTTCGACCCTGTGCTGGATGCGCTTGATGGCGTGCTTGTCTCCCAGCTGGCGAAAAAAACCAGCGTCCAATAAGCACAAAACCCGCGCAAGGCGGGTTAAGTACCCGGTCAGCCGACCAAAGCTTTCCGGAATCGAGTTTTGACCAATGACCACTACCCAAGGCGGCGATCATCAGCTGTTGGGTATCTTACACCCAAATGAGGCTCCAAGATGGAATTTTTTTATCATATTAAGGCAACCCAGAAATCAGGAAAACCTGACGGCGTTCTGTGGTTTACAGCCAAAACCGAATCGCGCGCAGCATTGCAACTGGATGTCGAGCTGGAAGACGCTGACATCGAAACCGGCCGCGGCAAAGATTACCTAAAGCCGGTCCGCACTGATTTTCCTGTCTTCAATGATCTGCCGGAAGAAAACACCATCGATTTTACCTGGTGCGAGCGCTACACCCTGGCCGAAGACCAGCGCACCTGGAACGTGATCCCGGGCGCCGCATCTCATAACGAAACCACCATCGCCACGGACAGCGCCACCAGCGATGAGAATCAGCCTGCTGCTGTGGTAACCGCCACTGATACCGCAGATGTGGGCAGCACCTCCCTGCTTGAAAATCGCACTCCGGCTGTCCGCTTAGCTGTCCATCTGCTGGGCGATAAATATCACACCGAGATTACCAAGGAGCAGCTGATTATCGCCAACGAACTGGTGATGGACGAGGAAATTGTTTATTTCCAGAACCTGCTGCAGGCCAAAAATGACGTTGCTGATATTGACGTTCTCAGCCCGCATGCCGAGTGGAAACTGATCCAGGCCATCAAAGAAGTTTTCCCTCAGGGCAAAGAATACGAACCCGAGCTGTTTGCCGCCTTCATGTCGAGCTGGATTAAGGCAGAAGCTGACGAGCGCAATCAGCTGATTGGCGACTGGAAAAGCGGAAAGCTTCCTGCAAAAGAAGAACCTGAGAACTTGTTTGAGCATGGCCTGAGGATTAGTAAACATGATGACGGTGGCGCTCATTATCCCGTCTGCAAAATGCCATTCCGCAAACAACTCCTGGCTCAGTTGACAGCTGACGAATTGCGCCATCATATCAGCCGCAAAGAACACGCTGATCTTCACTTAATGGAAATGGACACAGATAACGGATATGTCCAGAACCTGCTTTTGGCCGCTGAGAATTCTCCAGAAGTTAAGGCTTATGACACCAAAGACCTATGGCGCTACACAAAAGCGATCCGAGAAGTCTTCAGCATGGAAAAACGCCATGAGCTGGGTCTGCTTTTGCAGTTCACTAAAGCCTGGGTAGTCACCCCATATATCGACCGCGGGATCCTGACGCGCGAATGGGCCGCAGGTAACCGCATTAGCCACGTGCAACGCACTGACGCAGGCACCAATGCCGACGGCGGGTATGTAACTGACCGCGGCGCAGATGCACATCACACCCTGGACACCCTCGATCTGGAGATCGCCTGCGCCCTGTTGCCTATGGATTTCCACCACTTTGAAATCCCTTCCAGTGTTTTGCGTCGCGCCAAAGAGATTGTCGCGACCAAAGAAGAGCCATGGAAATCTTGGAGCAAAATCCTGCGTAACCAGCCCGGCGTTCTGGCGGTCAACCGCGCGGCTATCTTCAACCTGGTGCGCATCGCGCCTGAAAATATCCACCTGACGCCGGTTGCGCATCTGGAGTTCGTGAACCAGACGATGACCGCTGAATTCAACGCTGCAACTGAGCTGATGCCTCTTCCGATCGCACAACCAGAATCAGAAACCCAAACTGACGTAGAACATCCACTGCCGAAATGGGCAGAGGCGGGCGAGCAGAGACTTGCTGCTGAGGATGAAGCTGAAACGCAGACCCTGCCGAAGTGGGCGAACGCCGCCGCCAGTAAGCCACAGATCGCGAGCCTCGGCGGCGGCATGTTCTCCATCGAAGGCCTGATGAACGAAAAACAAACAGAAAATGATGACCGTTCACCGGTTAATGAGGAGACCACCAGCGATGTGCAGATGGAAGAGACTAACCCGGCGGAAGGAGAAAATAGTGATGCGGTTTCATCAGGCGAAGGCGCTGATGCAGCTACTGCGCAAACAGATGCCGTAGCGGGAAACATCTGCACTGGCTGTGGTACCGAAGGTGACGGCGGTTGCCCTGACTGTGGTGCCGTGGCTGGAGATGCAACCTATGCGGTAATGGAGACGGGCCTGAAAGAGGAACTGGAGGCGCTGGCGGCAGATACCTCAAACTCGGAAACCATGTTCACGCACCTGATGGTGGATCTCGAAACCATGGGTAAAAAACCGGGCGCACCGATTGTTTCAGTAGGGGCCGTATTCTTTGATCCGGCCAGCGGGAAAACCGGTGCTGAATATTATCAGGTGATTAACCTTGAATCATCGATGTCGTTCGGGGCCAGGCCAGATGCCAGCACCATCCTCTGGTGGCTGAAGCAATCGCCGGAAGCACGGTCTGCAATCGTGGTGGATGACACGGTCGGTTTGGTAGAAGCGCTGGAGCAGTTCCTCGATTTCATTGCTGAAAACGCGGCTAACGGCTCGAGGAGTGTTCAGCTCTGGGGGAATGGCAGTTCGTTCGATTGCTCGCTTCTGGAAGCAGCTTTCGAGCTGGCCGACACACCCTTCCCGATCCCGCATTGGAACTATCGGGATGTGCGTACCGTCGTCGAACTGGGCAAAGCTGTTGGGCTGAACTCGCGCTACGACATTCCTTTTGAAGGCGATCAACACAATGCCCTGGCCGACGCCCGCCACCAGGTCAAATACGTATCAGCTATCTGGCAGCGCCTGACAGCAATCTGATTTCAGTTTTTCAGCCAATGGCCCGTTTCTGGGCCATTATGAGGTAAAGCATATGATCCAGATGTTAACTCTCGAAGAATGGGCCGCTGAAAAATACAGAAGCAACCCTCCAAGCGTGTCGACACTTCGACGATATGCGAAGCAGAATCAGTTCTCTCCACCAGCTATGAAGCAGGGCCGCTTATGGCGTGTTCGTGAAGATGCTGAACTGGTAGGTGAATTGACCGCGCCGGTAGTTAAGAAGAACGACTCCATATTGCTGCAAAGGATTTTAAACGATGGCTGCCAGACCACGTAAAAACAATGTATCCGTTCCGAACCTTTACCCCCTCTACAGCAGGAAGGTGAATAAGGTTTACTGGCGCTATAAACATCCAGTCACTGGCAAATTCCATGCGTTAGGCACTGATGAGGCCGAAGCTGTAGCGATCGCCACGGAAGCAAACGAGCGCCTGGCAGAACAGAGGACCCGGCAAATTCTGGCGATCAGCGACAGGATCGCCACCAGCAAAGGTAAGGCGATCACGGTATCAACATGGCTCGACCGATACTGGAAAATTCAGGAAGAGCGTCTGGCGACGGGCGATATCAAGCTGAACACGTTCAAACAGAAAAGCAAGCCGGTTTCGTTGTTGCGAGAGCGTGTCGGAATGAAGTTGCTGCCATCAGTGGATGTCCGCGATATCGCGCAATTGCTCGATGAGTACGTCACAGCCGGTCAGCCGAGAATGGCCCAAGTAGTTCGGACAGTGTTGGTTGATATTTTTAAAGAAGCGCAGCATGCGGGTGAGGTTCCTCCGGGTTACGATCCTGCCTCAGCGACCAAAAAACCCCGCCGAAAAATCACCCGCCAGCGCCTTAGCTTGGAGGAATGGCAGAGGATTTTCGATATTGCAGACAGCACCCATCAATATATGGGGAATGCAATGCTGCTGGCATTGGTGACGGGCCAGCGCCTCGGTGATATTTCCAATATGAAGTTTAGCGATGTCTGGGATGATCACCTGCACGTACTTCAGGAAAAGACAGGGAGCAAAATTGCCATCCCTCTCTCGCTTCGCCTCAACGCAATAAACTGGAGTTTGCGGGATATAATTTCGCGTTGCAGGGATTATGCGGTCAGCCCTTATCTTGTTCATTTTTTCAGAGCCACCTCTCAAGCAGAACGAGGCTCGCAGGTTAGATCCAATACGCTGACCACAAATTTCAGCAAGGCCCGTGACAAAGCAGAGATACCACTGGAAGAAGGCAAGACGCCGTCTACTTTTCACGAGCAGCGTTCTTTAGCGGAAAGGTTATATAAAGCGCAGGGTGTGAACACGAAAGAGCTTCTTGGACATAGGTCCCAGCAGCAGACTGATGGCTATCATGATGACCGTGGGAAGGACTGGACGACAATCGCGATATAGGATTTTGGGGTGGGGTTTTGATAACTTGTTTTGATAAACTTTTGATAACCGTTCGAAAACTAATAATAAAAAACGGGAACCATTAGGCTCCCGTTCGCATATAACCCGAAATCCGGATTACATGTTCGCGATGATCGCGTCACCAAACTCTGAACATTTCAGCAGTTTAGCGCCTTCCATCAGACGTTCGAAATCGTAGGTTACGGTTTTGGCGTTAATCGCGCCTTCCATACCTTTCACGATCAGGTCTGCGGCTTCGAACCATTCCATATGACGCAGCATCATTTCTGCGGACAGGATGATAGAACCTGGGTTCACTTTGTCCTGACCAGCGTACTTAGGTGCAGTACCGTGGGTCGCTTCGAACAGGGCGCACTCGTCACCGATGTTCGCGCCTGGTGCGATACCGATACCGCCAACCTGCGCCGCCAGGGCGTCGGAGATGTAGTCACCGTTCAGGTTCATACAGGCGATAACGTCGTACTCAGCCGGACGCAGCAGGATCTGCTGCAGGAACGCATCGGCGATCACATCTTTAATGATGATCTCTTTGCCGGTGTTCGGGTTCTTGATCTTCTGCCACGGGCCGCCGTCGATCAACTCGCCACCGAACTCTTCCGTCGCCAGCTGGTAGCCCCAGTCTTTGAAGGAACCTTCGGTGAACTTCATGATGTTGCCTTTGTGAACGATGGTCACAGAGTCACGGTCGTTAGTGATCGCATACTCAATCGCTGCACGGACCAGGCGCTTGGTGCCTTCTTCGGAGCACGGCTTGATACCGATACCGCAATGTTCCGGGAAGCGAATTTTCTTCACGCCCATCTCTTCGCGCAGGAACTTGATGACTTTCTGTGCGTCGGCAGAGTCGGCTTTCCACTCGATACCCGCGTAGATATCTTCGGAGTTCTCACGGAAGATAACCATGTCGGTCAGCTCAGGGTGTTTAACCGGGCTTGGGGTACCCTGGTAGTAACGTACCGGGCGCAGGCACACGTACAGGTCGAGTTCCTGACGCAGCGCAACGTTCAGGGAGCGAATACCGCCACCCACTGGAGTCGTCAGTGGGCCTTTGATGGCAACGCGGTAGTCACGGATCAGATCCAGCGTCTCAGTCGGCAGCCAGACGTCCTGGCCATAAACGTGGGTAGATTTTTCACCGGTGTAAATTTCCATCCAGGAAATTTTACGCTCGCCTTTGTAGGCTTTCTCAACAGCGGCATCCACCACTTTCAGCATCGCTGGGGTTACGTCAACACCGATACCGTCACCTTCGATGAACGGGATAATCGGATTGTGTGGGACGTTCAGCTTACCGTCTTGCAGGGTGATCTTTTTACCTTCCGCCGGAACAACTACTTTGCTTTCCATTAACCTCTCCTTCGAGCGCTTCTGGTTGTTACTGATCTTATGTTAATAATTTGTAATGAGCCCATCGATAGTACCTGAATGTCCGGCGCCATGAAAGGCATTCGTTATTAGGCTATAATGCGGCAATTGATAACGTCTGAAAATACCATGCAGAAAACTTCTTTTAGAAATCACCGGGTTGAACGATTCAGCACACGACAAGCGACCAGGCCACGTAAGCAACGTGCGCCAACACGCGTCATTTTGTTCAATAAACCTTACGATGTCCTGCCGCAGTTCACCGACGAAGCCGGGCGCAGCACCTTGAAAGATTTCATCCCCGTTCAGGGGGTGTATGCCGCAGGCCGTCTCGATCGCGACAGCGAAGGACTGATGGTGCTCACCAACGACGGCGAGCTGCAGGCCAGGCTCACCCAGCCGGGAAAACGCACCGGCAAAATCTACTACGTGCAGGTAGAGGGCGTCCCGGATGACGAAGCGCTGGCGGCATTGCGTAACGGCGTCACGCTGAACGACGGCCCTACCCTGCCCGCGGGCATTGAGCTGGTCAGCGAGCCTGAGTGGCTCTGGCCGCGCAATCCGCCGATCCGCGAGCGCAAATCGATTCCCGTATCGTGGATCAAAGTCACCCTTTATGAAGGCCGCAACCGCCAGGTGCGTCGCATGACGGCCCATGTCGGGCATCCGACATTGCGCCTGATTCGCTACGCCATGGGCAGTTATACACTGGATTCTCTCGCCAACGGTGAGTGGCGGGACGTTACCGACCAGGGAGAACATCATGTTTAAGCCGCACGTCACGGTAGCTACGATTGTCCACGCTCAGGGCAAATTTTTAGTGGTGGAAGAGACCATTAACGGCAAAGCGTTATGGAACCAACCGGCAGGCCATCTTGAAGCCGACGAGACGCTGGTTGAGGCCGCACGCCGCGAGCTGTGGGAAGAGACCGGCATCCATGCCGAGCCGCAGCACTTCATCCGTTTACATCAGTGGATCGCCCCTGACAAAACGCCGTTTTTGCGTTTCCTGTTTGCCGTTGAGCTTAGCGAAACGTGCGCCACTGAGCCGCACGACAGCGATATCGACCGCTGCCTGTGGGTGGACGCCGACACCATTCTGACCGCGACTAATCTGCGCTCGCCGCTGGTTGCGGAGAGCATTCGCAGCTACCTGACCGGCAATCGTCTGCCGCTGGAGACGATCGGCGAATTTAACTGGCCGTTTACAGAGGGTGTCAATGCCGGGGGCGCGTGATAGAATACGCCGCCTTGAAGTTCAATGTCGTGAGTATTCCAATGTCTGAAAGCCAAAAAAAAGTGATCGTCGGCATGTCCGGCGGCGTCGATTCTTCCGTCTCTGCCTGGCTGTTGCTGCAACAGGGCTATAAGGTTGAAGGCCTGTTCATGAAGAACTGGGAAGAGGACGATGGCGAGGAATACTGTACCGCTGCTGCGGATCTGGCTGATGCGCAGGCGGTTTGCGACAAGCTCGGCATTGAACTGCACACCGTCAATTTTGCCGCAGAGTACTGGGATAACGTGTTCGAGCATTTCCTGGAAGAATACAAAGCCGGCCGCACGCCGAACCCGGATATTCTGTGCAACAAAGAGATCAAATTTAAAGCCTTCCTCGAATTCGCCGCTGAAGATCTGGGCGCTGACTACATCGCGACCGGTCACTACGTGCGCCGCGCCGATGTCGACGGCAAAAGCCAGCTGCTGCGCGGTCTCGACGGCAACAAAGATCAGAGCTACTTCCTCTATACCCTCGGCCACGAACAGATTGCCCAGAGCCTGTTCCCGGTGGGTGAGCTGGAAAAACCGGAAGTGCGTAAAATCGCTGAAGAGCTGGATCTGATCACCGCGAAGAAAAAAGACTCTACCGGTATCTGCTTTATCGGTGAGCGCAAATTCCGTGAGTTCCTTGGTCGCTATCTGCCTGCCCAGCCGGGCAAAATCGTCACCGTTGACGGCGACGTGATTGGCGAGCACCAGGGGCTGATGTACCACACCTTAGGCCAGCGTAAAGGGCTGGGGATCGGCGGCACCAAAGAGGGGAGCGAAGATCCGTGGTACGTCGTCGATAAAGACGTAGAAAACAATATCCTGATTGTGGCCCAGGGCCATGACCACCCGCGTCTGATGTCCGTCGGCCTGATTGCCCAGCAGCTGCACTGGGTCGCCCGCGAGCCGCTGAAAGGCACGCTGCGCTGCACGGTGAAAACCCGTTATCGTCAGACCGATATTCCCTGCACCATTACCGCGCTGGACGACGAACGCATTGAAGTGCGTTTTGACGAGCCGGTCTCCGCCGTAACCCCGGGCCAGTCTGCCGTCTTCTACAGCGGTGAAATCTGCCTCGGCGGCGGTATTATTGAACAACGCCTGCCGCTGACTGCGGTTTAATGCGATTACACACAGAAAGGAGCCAGTGTGGCGAAGAACTTTTATGACATCACCCTGGCGCTGGCGGGAATTTGCCAGTCTGCCCGTCTGGTGCAACAGCTGGCGCATCAGGGTCATTGCGATGCTGACGCGCTGCACGTTTCGCTCAACAGCGTCGTGGATCTGAACCCCAGTTCAACTCTCGGCGTCTTTGGTGGTAGCGAAGCGAATCTTCGCCTCGGTCTGGAAACCTTACTCGGTGTGTTAAATGCCAGCAACCGTCAGGGGCTGAATGCGGAACTGACGCGCTATACCCTGAGCATGATGGTGCTGGAGCGCAAACTGTACGCCGCCAAAGGAGCCATGGGCACCTTGGGCGATCGCATTTCTGGCCTTCAGCGTCAGCTCGATCATTTCGATTTGCAGTCCGATACCTTACTTAGCGCCATGGCCGGCATTTATGTGGATGTCATCAGTCCACTGGGGCCGCGGATCCAGGTCACCGGCTCCCCTGCCGTCCTGCAAAGCCCGCAGGTACAGGCCAAAGTGCGCGCCTCACTGCTGGCCGGTATTCGTGCCGCGGTACTGTGGCATCAGGTCGGCGGTGGCCGCCTGCAGTTAATGTTTTATCGTAATCGCCTGACCACTCAGGCAAAACAAATTCTTGCTCATTGTTAACCTCCCGGAGTTGCGAACTATGGAATTATCCTCACTGACCGCCGTTTCCCCTGTCGATGGACGCTACGGCGATAAAGTCAGCGCGCTGCGCGGGATCTTCAGCGAATATGGTCTGCTGAAATTCCGTGTCCAGGTTGAAGTACGCTGGCTGCAAAAGCTGGCCGCACAAGCAGCGATCGCGGAAGTTCCTGCTTTTGACAGCCAGGCAAACGATTACCTCGATAAAATCGTCGCTGAGTTCAACGAAGAAGACGCGGCGCGCATTAAAACCATCGAGCGCACCACCAATCACGACGTGAAAGCGGTTGAGTATTTCCTGAAAGAGAAAGTGGCAAGCGTCCCGGCGCTGCACGCGGTATCGGAATTCATTCACTTCGCCTGCACCTCAGAAGACATCAACAACCTCTCCCACGCCCTGATGCTCTCTACCGCGCGTGAGGAAGTGGTACTGCCGTACTGGCGCAAAATCATCGACGCGGTGAAAGCCCTGGCGGTGGAGTATCGCGATATTCCGCTGCTCTCCCGTACCCACGGGCAGCCAGCCACCCCGTCCACCATCGGTAAAGAGATGGCTAACGTCGCCTACCGTATGGAGCGTCAGTACCGCCAGCTGGAGCAGGTGGAGATCCTCGGCAAAATTAACGGTGCCGTTGGTAACTACAATGCCCACATCGCCGCCTATCCGGAAGTGGACTGGCACCAGTTCAGCGAAGAGTTTGTGACTTCTCTGGGCATCCAGTGGAACCCGTACACCACTCAGATCGAGCCGCATGACTATATTGCCGAGCTGTTTGACTGCATCGCGCGCTTCAACACCATCCTGATCGATTTCGACCGCGATGTGTGGGGCTACATTGCCCTGAACCACTTCAAGCAGAAAACCATCGCCGGTGAAATTGGCTCGTCCACCATGCCGCACAAGGTAAATCCGATCGACTTCGAAAACTCCGAAGGCAACCTGGGTCTGGCGAACGCCCTGCTGCAACACATGGCCAGCAAACTGCCGGTATCCCGCTGGCAGCGCGACCTGACCGACTCCACCGTGCTGCGTAACCTCGGCGTGGGCATTGGCTATGCGCTGATTGCGTATCAGTCTACCCTGAAGGGCGTGAGCAAGCTGGAAGTGAACCGCGAGCGTCTGCTTGACGAGCTGGATCACAACTGGGAAGTGCTGGCGGAGCCGATCCAGACCGTGATGCGCCGCTATGGCATCGAAAAGCCGTACGAAAAACTGAAAGAGCTGACCCGCGGCAAGCGCGTTGACGCCGAAGGCATGAAGCAGTTTATCGACGGTCTGGAACTGCCAGAAGATGAGAAAACCCGCCTGAAAGCGATGACCCCGGCCAACTACATCGGCCGCGCCATTGCGATGGTTGATGAGCTGAAATAACGCTTTTTACCCTCTTTCCGCCCGGAAAGAGGGTCCCTTCCCCTTCGGTTTACGAAATGTTTATCCCCGCCGCAACATAATCAGCGTTAAACTATTCAGACCATTCATATTAGGGAGAAGCGATGATGCGCGTACTGGTTGTTGAGGATAATGCGTTGCTACGTCATCACCTGAAGGTTCAGCTTCAGGAAATGGGGCATCAGGTGGACGATGCCGAAGAT
>Ga0308168_1001204_pt1 | contig 24418 bp, 22 predicted proteins | sample PhyCR2_FD_202133 | JGI IMG/M metagenome (GOLD analysis project Ga0308168, IMG submission 202133) | Phyllosphere microbial communities from UC Gill Tract Community Farm, Albany, California, United States - DLSLRC.R2 | ecosystem: Host-associated > Plants > Phyllosphere > Unclassified | place: USA...
TCCAGGTAATCGGCGCCGTAGTTGACGTCGAATTCCCTCAGGACGCAGTACCACAAGTGTACAGCGCCCTTGAGGTTAAAAATGGTGATGTTCGTCTGGTGCTGGAAGTTCAGCAGCAGCTGGGCGGCGGCGTGGTTCGTACCATCGCCATGGGTTCTTCCGATGGCCTGAAGCGTGGCCTGGAAACGGTTGACCTGAAGCACCCGATCGAAGTACCTGTTGGTGTGGCAACACTGGGCCGTATCATGAACGTGCTGGGTGAGCCAATCGATATGAAAGGCGACATCGGCGAAGAAGAGCGTTGGGCAATTCACCGCGCAGCACCTTCATACGAAGATCAGTCTAACTCGCAGGAACTGCTGGAAACCGGCATCAAGGTTATCGACCTGATGTGTCCGTTTGCCAAAGGCGGTAAAGTGGGACTGTTCGGTGGTGCGGGTGTGGGTAAAACCGTAAACATGATGGAGCTGATCCGTAACATTGCGGCAGAGCACTCAGGTTTCTCGGTATTTGCGGGCGTAGGTGAGCGTACTCGTGAGGGTAACGACTTCTACCACGAAATGACCGACTCCAACGTTATCGATAAAGTGTCCCTGGTCTATGGCCAGATGAACGAGCCACCAGGAAACCGTCTGCGCGTTGCACTGACCGGCCTGACTATGGCTGAGAAGTTCCGTGACGAAGGTCGTGACGTGCTTCTGTTCATCGATAACATCTATCGTTACACCCTGGCCGGTACGGAAGTCTCCGCTCTGCTGGGTCGTATGCCTTCTGCGGTAGGTTATCAGCCAACGCTGGCGGAAGAGATGGGCGTTCTGCAGGAACGTATCACCTCAACCAAAACCGGTTCAATCACTTCTGTACAGGCCGTTTACGTCCCTGCGGATGACTTGACTGACCCGTCACCAGCCACCACCTTTGCGCACCTTGATGCAACCGTGGTACTGAGCCGTCAGATCGCTTCCCTGGGTATCTACCCGGCGGTTGACCCACTGGATTCTACCAGCCGTCAGCTGGATCCACTGGTTGTTGGTCAGGAACACTATGACACTGCACGTGGCGTTCAGTCACTGCTGCAGCGTTATCAGGAACTGAAAGACATCATTGCCATCCTGGGTATGGACGAACTGTCAGAAGAAGACAAACTGGTGGTAGCACGCTCTCGTAAGATGCAGCGCTTCCTGTCCCAGCCGTTCTTCGTGGCAGAAGTCTTCACCGGTTCACCGGGCAAATACGTGTCGCTGAAAGATACCATCCGTGGCTTTAAAGGCATCATGGAAGGTGAATTCGACCATATGCCAGAGCAGGCTTTCTACATGGTGGGTTCTATCGAAGAAGCCGTGGAAAAAGCGAAGAAACTGTAATTCTGGTTTCTCAGGAGGTTAACAATGGCTATGACTTTTCACCTGGACGTTGTCAGCGCAGAACTGCAAATGTTCACAGGCACTGTGCAGAGCATCCAGGTTTCAGGTAGCGAAGGTGAGTTGGGTATTCGTCCAAACCACGCCCCGCTTCTGACCGCCATTAAGCCTGGTATGATTCGCATCGTTAAGCAGCACGGCGACGAAGAGGTGATTTATCTCTCTGGCGGCGTACTGGAAGTGCAGCCTGGCGCGGTCACCGTGCTGGCTGACACAGCGATCCGCGGCAGCGATCTTGATGAAGCTCGCGCGCTGGAAGCGAAACGCAAAGCCGAAGAGCATATGAACAGCTCTCACGGTGACGTTGACTTCGCTATGGCGTCTGCGGAACTGGCTAAAGCGATCGCCAAACTGCGTGTGATCGAGTTAACCCGTAAAGCGATGTAATTCAGGTTTAAACAGTAAAATGCCAGTCAGGAAACTGACTGGCATTTTTTTATGCTTCACCTCAGCCATCCGTAGTCGTAAGTTTCCCTGCGATAGACTCGTCGGACATGTCACCATCGCCAGACCCCCTTACCTCCTGAACCGCATCAGACCATGAGGCTAGCCATGCAGGAATCGAAGCCTCCTTTTTTTACGCCGCGCCTGTTCGGTTTAGTACTGCAGAACCGGAGCGATGAATTTGAAAAGTCCCCTTTTATACGGCGAAAAAACTGCACTGAGAGCGGCGGTTAAAGATGTTTTTTGCCGAAAAATATGTAGTAATTACGCCCTTAAACCGCTTAACTTCGTTTAACTCAGAATTAGTCAGGATGTCTATGTCAAACCGCCCGATGAGCGTGGTGATCCTTGCCGCCGGTAAAGGAACCCGAATGTATTCCGAACTGCCAAAAGTGTTGCACGAGCTGGCAGGCAAACCGATGGTTCAGCACGTGATTGATGCGGCAAAAGCACTTCATGCGCAGCGCATCAATCTGGTTTATGGCCACGGGGGGGATCTTCTGAAAAGCACCCTCAATGATGATTCGCTTAACTGGGTGCTTCAGGCAGAGCAGTTGGGCACCGGCCATGCTATGCAGCAGGCTGCGCCCTGTTTTGCCGATGACGAAGACATCCTGATGCTGTATGGCGATGTGCCGTTGATCTCTGTAGAGACGCTGAGTCGTTTACAGATGGCGAAGCCAGAGGGCGGCATTGGCCTGCTGACGGTGATCCTCGATAACCCAACCGGTTACGGGCGTATCATTCGTGAACAGGGTCAGGTCGTGGGCATCGTTGAACATAAGGATGCTACGCCAGACCAGATGCTCATCACTGAGATTAATTCCGGCATCCTGGTGGCCAATGGTGCCGATCTTAAACGCTGGCTCGGTAAGCTGAACAACAATAACGCCCAGGGTGAATATTATATCACCGATATTATTGCCCTTGCCCATCAGGAAGGCCGACAGATTAATGCGGTGCATCCCTCACGCGCGACGGAAACTGACGGCGTGAACAACCGCTTACAGCTGGCGACGCTGGAGCGTGTTTACCAGGCCGCGCAGGCAGAGAAGTTGCTGCTGGCCGGTGTAATGCTGCGGGATCCGGCGCGCTTCGATCTGCGGGGTGAGCTGGTGCATGGGCGTGACGTCATTATCGACACCAATGTCATTATTGAAGGCAACGTGACGCTGGGCGATCGCGTCATTATCGGCAGCGGCTGCGTGATTAAAAACAGCGTGATTGCTGATGACAGCGTGATCAGCCCTTACAGCGTCATTGAAGATGCGCAGCTGGCTCCGTGCTGTACCGTCGGGCCATTTGCCCGCCTGCGTCCGGGCAGTGAGCTGGCCGAAGGGGCACACGTCGGTAATTTCGTTGAGATGAAAAAAGCCCGGTTGGGCAAAGGTTCGAAAGCGGGCCATCTGAGCTATCTTGGAGATGCTGAGATTGGGGCAAACGTCAATATCGGTGCCGGTACCATTACCTGCAATTACGACGGCGTGAATAAATCGAAAACGATTATCGGTGATGATGTGTTTGTCGGCTCGGATACCCAGCTGATTGCCCCGGTGACCGTGGCGGCGGGCGCCACCATTGCCGCCGGTACGACCATAATGAAAAATGTCCCGGCAGCAGGCCTGGTGTACAACCGTAAAGAGCAACAGCTGAATACCGGCTGGCAGCGCCCGGAAAAGAAAAAATAAGTTTTCATCAGGCTGAACACGATTTCAGCCGGTAAAAAGCAGTAAATATAAAAATAATCCCCACTCTACAAGGCTCGGGGAACCGGAATAACGCGTCATCCTTCAGGCCGCACAGGCGCTGACTGCGCCCGTTTTCTCAGGCACAGGATCTTCTGTGCTGCAGGGACGTCACGAACGTGCCGCCTGAATGAATGAGCGTATTACCGGAATATTCAGGTCAGAAGACAACGCTGATGCCGCTGAACGGCATCATGTCAGGAAATTAACTATGTGTGGAATTGTTGGTGCTGTAGCGCAGCGTGATATTGCGGAAATCCTGCTCGAAGGGTTGCGTCGTCTGGAGTATCGGGGCTATGACTCTGCGGGTCTGGCCGTGGTTGATCATCAGGGGCATGCCACCCGCCTTCGTCGTCTGGGTAAGGTTCAGAACCTTGCTGAAGCGGCAGAAACCACCGCGCTGGTGGGAGGCACGGGTATTGCGCATACCCGCTGGGCTACGCATGGAGAGCCATCGGAAGCGAATGCGCATCCGCATATCTCTGAGCAGATCATCGTTGTCCACAACGGGATTATTGAGAATCATGAACCGCTGCGCGAGCAGCTTATCGCCCGGGGTTATACCTTCGCTTCCGAAACTGACACCGAAGTGGTGGCACATCTGGTTCACTGGGAGCAGAAGCAGGGCGGCTCACTGCGTGAGGTTGTGCAGCGTGTGATCCCTGCACTGCGCGGCGCATACGGCATGGTTATTATGGACAGCCGCGATCCGTCGACGGTTGTGGCGGCCCGCTCCGGCAGCCCGCTGGTCATTGGCCGTGGCGTGGGTGAAAACTTTATTGCTTCTGACCAGCTGGCGTTACTGCCGGTTACCCGCCGCTTTGTCTACCTGGAAGAGGGCGACATTGCTGAAATTACCCGCCGTGATGTGACTATCTTCGACCGTAGCGGCACGCAGGTGAAACGCGCAGAGATCGAGTCTAACGCACAGTATGACGCCGGTGACAAAGGCGTTTACCGTCACTACATGCAGAAAGAAATCTACGAACAGCCGGTCGCCATTAAAAATACCCTGAGCGGTCGCTTCAGCCACGGCGAAGTTGACCTTTCCGAGCTGGGGCCGCAGGCGGATACCCTGCTGGCAAACGTTGAGCATATTCAGATCGTTGCCTGTGGCACTTCCTACAATTCCGGTATGGTTTCGCGTTACTGGTTTGAGTCACTGGCAAACGTACCCTGCGATGTCGAGATTGCTTCTGAATTCCGTTATCGCAAATCTGCGGTGCGTAAAAACAGTCTGCTGATCACCCTTTCTCAGTCGGGAGAAACGGCGGATACGCTGGCGGCACTGCGTCTGTCGAAAGAGCTGGGATACCTGGGCTCACTGGCCATCTGTAACGTGGCCGGCTCATCACTGGTGCGTGAGTCAGACCTGGCGCTGATGACTAAAGCGGGCACCGAAATTGGCGTCGCGTCCACCAAAGCGTTCACCACGCAACTGACCGTACTGCTGATGCTGGTGGCGAAAATCGGTCGTCTGAAAGGCGTTGACCCGCAGGTGGAACACGACATTGTCCACTCCCTGCAGGCCTTGCCAAGCCGCATCGAGCAGATGTTGTCGCAGGATGAGCTGATTGCTTCGCTGGCGGAAGATTTCTCTGACAAGCATCATGCGTTGTTCCTGGGCCGTGGCGATCAGTATCCAATCGCGATGGAAGGGGCGCTGAAGCTGAAGGAGATCTCCTATATTCATGCGGAAGCTTACGCAGCCGGTGAACTGAAGCACGGGCCGCTGGCACTGATCGATGCCGATATGCCGGTGATTGTGGTGGCACCGAACAATGAGCTGCTGGAAAAACTGAAATCAAATATCGAAGAGGTGCGTGCCCGTGGTGGCCTGCTTTATGTCTTCGCCGATATTGATGCCGGTTTTGCTAACAGCGAAGGGATGAGGATTATTCCGCTGCCGCATGTCGAAGAGGTTATCGCACCTATTTTTTATACCGTGCCGTTGCAGCTACTGTCCTATCACGTTGCCCTGATCAAAGGCACCGACGTCGATCAGCCGCGTAACCTGGCGAAATCCGTTACGGTAGAATAATCCGGCGTTCAGTACCGGTACCCCGCACAGCAGTCCGGCATTACTGTAACAAACAGTATGCCGGACTTTTTTTGTCCAAATATCCTTATTCGCTTTCTTTAAGATGAACGCTCACATCTGATGTTAAGGGAACAGGATGAAAAAGATGAAAACCGGATTATGTCTGATCACGCTCTGTCTGGTCGCTCAGGGGGTGGCGGGATCCACGTCTGCTGCCAGCTGCCCGGTGCCGCTGACCACCTGCCCAACGCCACTGGATAAAAACCTCCCCGACGTAAAAAACATGCTTACCTGGACGCCTGAGGAGCGTGTTATCGGTTTTCGTAACGACTATCGCTCCTATCCTGGCGATATTTTCAGAGCGGGTAAACCCGTCCCCCTTCCCGTCGTTCACCATGCTCTTTCACGCGTGGCCTATGAATATCAGGGGCACAAATACACGTTGTTAAACTACCTTCACCGTAACAACGTGACCGGCTTCATGGTCATTAAAAACGGTCACATCGTCTGGGACCATTACGACAAGGGCAATACAAAAACCACCCTCTGGACGTCACGCTCGGTCGGTAAATCGGTCGTATCGACGCTGGTGGGCATTGCCCTGAAGCGGGGACAAATAGCCTCACTGGATGATGAGGCCGGTAAATACAATCCTGCTGTGCGGGGGACGGCGTGGGAACATGTACCCTTGCGCAGCCTGTTGCAACATACCTCCGGTGTGACATGGAACGAAGATTATACCGACCCGACCTCTGATTTTGCCCGGCTGACGCAGTGTGAGGCAGGCAAGGATACCTATGCGTGCGTCAGTAAGCTGATACTGGATCCTCAGCGGAAGGCCTATGCCAGACCTGGCGTGATCTGGTCTTACTCGTCTGGCGGCGCCTGGGTATTAGGCGACACGCTGGAAAAAGCCACTGGTGAAACGCTGGCCCGCTATCTGCAGGATACTATCTGGCAGCCTTACGGCATGGTGAATGATGGCGTCTGGCACAGCTACCTGCCGGGTAAACATGACGTCGGCGCTCACGGGTTTAATGCCACTCTCGAAGACTGGGGCAAGTTTGGGCTGTTCGTGATGAACGATGGTGTTCTGCCTGATGGCACCAGGACCCTGCCCGATGGCTGGGTAAAAGAGGCTACTCGCTGGACCCGTGCGCAAAACTCAGTGACGCCCGATTATCCTCACGGACAGTTCGGTTTCCAGTGGTGGAACAGCAGCGTACCGCTGGACACCAAAAAAGCGCGTCCTGTGGAGGGGTTAACCCGCGATAAGGCGCTGTCGGCTGAGGGGATTTATGGTCAGATGATCGCCATCGATCAGGCGCAGAAACTGGTGATTGTGCAGTGGTCGACCTGGCCTCAGGCCGAGCCTGCAGCAAATAAGCAGCCGCTCGAAGCCTCTTTGATGTTTAATGCGATTGCGAATGCGCTGGCAGAACATAATGTTAACTAGCCTGACGGGAAAAAGCGGTCAGGCATCGGTAATACGCGTCTTCGGGTGACGTGACCGGGCTTGAGTGCGGGATGGCAAGGCAGACGGATACGCTGCCTCTTTCGCTATCCTGTTTTTTTTACGCGTAATGACTTCGGATGCGTAAAGGCCTGGTAAGAATACTCCCCATGATAACAGCCCATCCCGGAGACACCCACGCCGCCAAAAGGCAGATAAGGCGAAGCCGCATGAAGCAGCAGCGCGTTGATCCCGGCATCTCCCGACGGGATGGTGTCAATGAGGGCACGGGCGCGGTCAGTGTCGCGGGAAAAAACATAGGCTGCCAGCGGCTGTGGATGATAAGTATTAATAAGTGTCGCAATCTCCTGCTCGCTGTCGAAAGTCAGTACGGGAAAGATCGGACCAAATAACTCCTGCTGCATGGTGCTGTCGTGAAAGCTGACATTGTCCACGATAGCGGCGCCAAAAAAGCGCTGTGCCTTATCCGATGCTCCGCGCCAGACAATCTTTCCGTCGCTGCTGGCGAGGATTTTTTCCAGGCGTGTGTAAGCCGCGTTGGAAACTATCCTGCCGTGGCTGCCAGCCACACCAAACCTGCTATTTAGCGCCGTGCACAGTTGACTGACGATTTGTGGTTTAAACCGCCTGTCGATATAAAGGTAATCCGGGGCCACGCAGGTTTGACCACTGTTGATCATCTTACTGGCGACCAGCTCGGCCACCACTACTTCCGGGTCGGCATCCTCCAGCACAATCGCCGGACATTTACCGCCCATTTCCAGCAGTACTGGGGTGAGATGCTTCGCCGCGGCGGCCATCACGACTTTTCCCACCAGTGGGCTGCCGGTGAAGAAAATCAGGTTAAACGGCAGCGTAAGCAGAAACTCATTTTCTTCTTTTGCCCCCTGGCAGACGTGGATATAGTCTGGTTCAAAGGTTCTGTTGATGATTTTCTCAATCACCGCAGAGGCGGCGGGCGTGGCTTCAGAGGGCTTGATAATAGCGGTGTTGCCGCCGACAATAGCCCCAATCAGCGGACAAAAGCTAAGGAACAGGGGGTAGTTAAACGGCCCGATGATATAGTTAACACCATACCCCTCCCGCGTAATATAGCTTTCACTGTTGCCCAGTGATGGTGGGGTCGGTACCTTTTTCTCGACGGACCACTCTTCAAGATGGCTGATTGCGTAATTGATTTCATTCATCAGCGGGGCGATTTCAGCCTGTTCCACGCCCGCTTCGCTGCGGCCGAGATCGGCCCACATCGCCCGGTAAATCTCCTCTTTGTGGCCCAGTAGCGCGTTTTTTAATTTACCCAGCTGGTTTTTTTTAAACGTATTATCCCGGGTGATGCCGGATAAAAAGAGGGTTTTCTGCCGGTGAAAAATCTCGAGTAACGCTCCCTTCTCTTTCGACTCCATTGCGCCTGCTCCTTTATATCCGGTAGCTTTTATCGACAATCAGCACGGGCTTGATGGTGACGCCGCGGGCGGAGTCCGCTCTTGCCTGATTGATGTCTGCAAGGTCATAGAATTTCACTAACTTCTCAAACGGGAACTCCCCACGCTGATGCCACTCAATCAACTGCGGTACGGAAACCTGAGGAATGGCATTGCCCATGAGAATGCCGACGACACGTTTGCCGGAGGCGACCAGGCTGCGCATCGGATTAAAGGTTAAATCGTGGCGCGTGACGGCCAGCGGGGCCAGCGTACCGCCCGTCGCCAGCGCATCCAGCGCACTTTTCATCACCGCAGACAGGCCGGTGGTGTCGATGGCGTAATTGACACCCTTGTCCTGGGTGAGGCTGGCAATGGCACTGACCACCTCGCTTTGGCTGCTGTTAATGGTATCGGTCGCACCCAGTTCGCGCGCCAGCGACAGGCGGGGATCATGGATATCAATCGCAATGATGTGCCGGCATCCGGCAATTTTTGCCGCCATGATCGCCGCCATACCGACAGCCCCGGTACCAAAGACAGCAATGTCAGAACCGGGCTGCGGTTTCAGTCCGTTGAATACCGTCGATGAACCCGTTAACAACCCACAACCCAGCGGTGCCATCAGACGCAGGTCTGCCGTTTTATCCACGACGATCAGGTTGTTGAGGCGGGTATGGCAATGGGTGGCAAAAGAGGACTGGGAGAACATCGTAGACACCTTCTCCCCATCGGGCTTCAGCAGCACGGCGCTGCCGTCATGGCGGAACCCTCCGGCGTTCATCATTCCCCAATCCTGGCAGCGAGAGGGTTGGCCCTGACGACACTGAGCGCAGCCACCGCAGTAAGCGTAAGACATCACGACGTGATCGCCCGCGTTAATTCCTTTCACCGATCGCCCCACCTCCTCAACGATCCCTGAACCTTCGTGGCCCAGTACGCCCGGAAAAAAATGTTCTTCATCACCCACGCGCAGCGCTTCGTCGGAATGACAGATGCCGGAGGCGACGACTTTTACCCGCACCTCATCGTCGCGTAAGGCCGTCAGCTCCAGCGTCTCCAGCTGGTAGGGGGCATTGACGTGGTTGATGACCGCAGCCGTTATTTTCATGGTGGTTATCTCCTGTCCTGTGGAAGGGAAAAAGTAGCACCATGAAAAACCAGCGCAGCGGCAGGAAGTGTGATCGCATTAAAAGCCTGATGCGGGCGCGGGGAAGCCATCTTGTGATGAGGGAATTCCGGTGGGGTGTGTCACAAAAGTGTCATATTTCGTACATTTTACTGTCACCAAACTGTCCTATTTTGCCTCCAGCAGCAATCATAATTATATCCTTCATACTTCAAGCTGCAGGTGCGTTGGCTACATTCGCTCACCCGAATCACTTACAACAGTAAGCTCATCGGGATTCGCTCATTTGTCGCCGGCCTGCAACCCGAATTATTTTGGCTATAGATAAACACGGCAACTGGCCTGACTTTTTAATCCCGTGGAGGGAACATGACACTGATGCACAAAACCCTGGCTCAATTCGTCGCAGTAACCCTGTCTCTCAGCGCCGTTTCTGCCATGGCCGCTACCAATCTCACTGGCGCAGGCGGGACATTCCCGGCACCGGTGTACAATAAGTGGGCAGCAGAGTACAACACCGCGACGGGTAGCCAGGTTAACTATCAGGGTATCGGTTCTTCCGGCGGCGTTAAGCAGATTATTGCTAAAACCGTAGATTTCGGTGCTTCAGATGCACCGATGAAAGACGAAGATTTAGAAAAAAATGGCCTGTTCCAGTTTCCGACAGTTATTGGCGGGGTGGTACTGGCGGTTAATATTCCTGGTATCAAATCTGGACAGCTGACCCTGGACGGCAAGACCGTGGGTGATATCTATCTGGGCACCATTAAAAAGTGGAATGACCCGGCGATCACCAAGCTGAACCCGGGCGTGAAACTGCCTGATTCCAACATCAACGTGGTACGCCGCGCTGACGGTTCCGGTACATCATTCGTGTTTACCAGCTACCTGTCTAAAGTGAACAGTGACTGGAGCAGCAAAGTCGGTAAAGGCAGCACCGTTAACTGGCCAACCGGTCTGGGCGGCAAGGGTAACGACGGCGTGGCCGCCTTCGTTCAGCGTCTGCCGGGCTCCATCGGTTACGTAGAGTACGCTTACGCTAAACAAAACAGCCTGGCGTACACCAAGCTGGTGGATGCGGATGGCAAAGCCATTGAGCCAGGTGAGAAGAGCTTTAGCGACGCAGCGAAAGGGGCTGACTGGAGCAAGTCATTTGCTCAGGACCTGACCTTCCAGAAAGGCGACAATGCGTGGCCGATCACCTCCACGACCTTTATCCTGGTGCACAAAGAGCAGGCTAACGCTGAGAAAGGCGCTGCCGTACTGAAGTTCTTTGACTGGGCTTATAAAAACGGCGGCAAAACCACCGCGAGCCTGGACTATGCTTCCCTGCCTGATTCAGTGGTAGAGCAGATCCGTAGCGCCTGGAAAAAAGAAGTGAAAGACAGCTCTGGCAAAGCCCTGTACTAAGCCACGGCAGTAACGCACCACCGCAGGTGGTGCGTATGACCCCCCATGGGCAGGTTAGCCTTGCCCGATACGTATCTGCAGTAACAGACTCGAGAATTCTATGGCTGAAACCAAGCCGGCATTCAAGGCCCCCGGAAAACAGGGTGACATCATCTTCGGCGCACTGGTCAAACTGGCTGCGCTGATCGTGCTGTTGCTGCTCGGCGGCATCATTGTCTCCCTGATCATCTCCTCGTGGCCGAGCATCCAGAAATTTGGCTTCTCGTTCCTGTGGAACAAAGAGTGGGATGCCCCTAACGAACAGTTTGGTGCGCTGGTGCCGATTTACGGCACCGTCGTGACCTCCATTATTGCCCTGCTTATCGCTGTCCCGGTGAGCTTCGGCATCGCCCTGTTCCTGACGGAACTTGCACCCAACTGGCTGCGTCGCCCGCTGGGCGTGGCGATTGAACTGCTGGCGGCGATCCCCAGTATTGTTTACGGCATGTGGGGCCTGTTTATCTTTGCTCCGCTGTTTGCCACCTACTTCCAGCAGCCGGTCGGTGACGTACTGGCTAACGTACCGATTGTTGGCACCCTGTTCTCCGGCCCGGCTTTTGGTATCGGAATTCTGGCCGCCGGGATTATCCTCGCGATTATGATTATCCCTTACATCGCCTCAGTGATGCGTGACGTATTCGAGCAGACGCCGGTCATGATGAAGGAGTCCGCTTACGGTATCGGCTGTACCACCTGGGAAGTGATGTGGCGTGTGGTACTGCCATTCACCAAAAATGGGGTGATTGGCGGCGTGATGCTGGGTCTGGGGCGTGCGCTGGGCGAAACGATGGCGGTGACCTTTATTATCGGTAACACCTACCAGCTCGACAGCGCATCGCTGTTTATGCCGGGCAACAGTATTACCTCTGCGCTGGCCAACGAATTTGCTGAAGCCGAGTCGGGTGTGCATACCGCTGCGCTGATGGAGCTGGGGCTGATCCTGTTTGTGATTACCTTTATCGTGCTGGCCTGTTCGAAACTGATGATCCTGCGCCTGGCGAAAAGTGAAGGAGCACGTTCATGACCACGATGGAATTACAGTCGCGTGACGAACTGTTAGCCTCACGCCGCAAAATGCAGGCGTGGCGCCGGATGAAAAACCGGATTGCCCTGACCCTGTCGTTACTGACCATGGCATTTGGTTTGTTCTGGCTGGTATGGATCCTGTTTTCAACCGTCACACGCGGTATTGATGGCATGACGATGTCGCTGTTCACCGAAAATACCCCGCCACCGAATACGGCAGGCGGTGGTCTGGCGAATGCCCTGGCGGGCAGCGGGCTGCTGATCTTCTGGTCAACGGCCGTCGGTACGCCACTGGGCATTATGGCGGGCATCTATCTGGCCGAATATGGCCGTAAATCCTGGCTGGCCGAAGTCACCCGCTTTATTAACGACATCCTGCTGTCTGCGCCGTCGATTGTGGTGGGGTTGTTTGTTTACACCATCGTGGTGGCACAGATGAAGCACTTCTCTGGCTGGGCCGGCGTGGTCGCTCTGGCACTGTTGCAGATCCCGATAGTTATCCGTACCACAGAAAACATGCTGAGACTGGTACCGGACAGCCTGCGTGAAGCAGCCTATGCACTGGGAACGCCGAAGTGGAAGATGATTTCAGCGATCACCCTGAAGGCGTCCGTGTCGGGCATCCTGACCGGTGTGCTGCTGGCGATTGCCCGCATTGCCGGGGAGACAGCGCCCCTGCTGTTTACCTCGCTGTCGAATCAGTTCTGGAGCACCGATATGATGCAGCCGCTGGCAAACCTGCCGGTGACCATCTTTAAATTCGCCATGAGCCCGTTTGCCGAATGGCAGAGTCTGGCCTGGGCGGGTGTGCTGATTATTACGCTGTGCGTACTGTTACTGAACATCCTGGCACGCGTGATCTTCGCCAAGAGCAAACATTAATTGAGCAGCGCGGCGGTAGCGGCGCGGACTGAGTGAGATAAAAATGATTAATACTTCCGCTAAGATGATTCAGGTTCGTGATTTGAACTTCTATTACGGAAAATTCCATGCGCTGAAAAACATCAATCTGGATATTGCGAAAAACCAGGTGACGGCGTTTATCGGCCCATCAGGCTGCGGTAAATCCACCCTGCTGCGCACCTTTAACAAGATGTTTTCACTTTATCCTGAGCAGCGTGCTGAAGGTGAGATCCTGCTGGATGGTGAAAATATTCTGACCGCCAGCCAGGACATTGCCCTGCTGCGTGCCCGCGTCGGGATGGTATTCCAGAAGCCGACACCGTTCCCGATGTCGATTTATGACAATATTGCCTTCGGCGTGCGTCTGTTTGAAAAGCTGTCCCGTGCCGACATGGACGAACGCGTGCAGTGGGCGCTGACCAAAGCCGCGCTGTGGACCGAAACCAAAGACAAGCTGCATCAGAGCGGCTACAGTCTTTCCGGTGGACAGCAGCAGCGTTTGTGCATTGCCCGTGGTATTGCCATTCGCCCCGAGGTTTTATTGCTGGACGAACCCTGCTCTGCGCTGGATCCGATTTCAACCGGGCGAATTGAAGAGCTGATTACAGAGCTGAAACAGGATTACACCGTGGTGATCGTGACGCACAATATGCAGCAGGCCGCGCGCTGCTCTGATCACACCGCGTTTATGTACCTCGGCGAACTGATTGAATTTAGCGATACCGACACGCTGTTCACCAAGCCGCATCAGAAGCAAACTGAAGATTACATCACCGGCCGCTACGGTTGAGTTGACTGGAGAATACAATGGATAGCTTGAATCTGAACAAACACATCTCCGGCCAGTTTAACGCCGAGTTGGAGCACATCCGCACCCAGGTGATGACCATGGGCGGCATGGTTGAGCAGCAGCTGACGGATGCCATCACTGCGATGCACAACCAGGATGGCGAGCTGGCGAATAAAGTGATTGAAGGCGATCACAAGGTCAACATGATGGAAGTGGAGATTGATGAAGCCTGCGTGCGCATCATCGCCAAACGTCAGCCGACCGCCAGCGATTTACGTCTGGTGATGGCGATCATCAAAACCATCTCCGAGCTGGAACGTATCGGTGATGTGGCCGAGAAGATTTGTCGTACCGCGTTGGAGAAGTTCACGCAGCAGCACCAGCCGCTGCTGGTGAGCCTGGAGTCGATGGGCCATCACACGATCCAGATGCTGCACGACGTACTGGACGCCTTCGCGCGTATGGATCTCAATGCGGCGGTAGAAATCTATCGTGAAGATAAGAAAGTTGACCAGGAGTATGAGGGCATCGTCCGTCAGCTGATGACCTATATGATGGAAGACCCGCGCACCATCCCCAGCGTGCTGACGGCGCTGTTCTGCGCCCGTGCTATCGAGCGCATCGGTGACCGCTGCCAGAACATTTGTGAAATTATCTTCTACTTCGTGAAAGGCCAGGATTTCCGTCACGTCGGTGGTGACCAGCTGGATAAACTGCTGACCGGTGACGACAGCGGCGAAAATAATCCCGGTTAAGATCTGCTGAGGCGTGCCCGGATTGCGGCACGCCTTACCTCCCCCCTGCATTCACCTCATTACTTTTTCGTCTGGATACCGCGCACCGTCCTACTTATACTTGCGGCAAAATTCTTATGAAAAGGTCAGTAAAGCATGTCAGTTTCCTCCCCGGATAAACGCAGCGTTACGCCAGGAAAGGCGATGGTTGCTGCGGTCAGCGGCTATGCAATGGACGGTTTTGATCTGCTGATCCTCGGCTTTATGCTGCCTGCGATCAGCCTGTCTCTGGCGTTAAACCCTTCACAGGCCGGTTCGCTGGTGACCTGGACCCTAATCGGTGCAGTGCTGGGGGGCATTATTTTTGGCCATATCAGCGATCGGTTTGGCCGTATCCGCGTCCTGACGTTCACTATTTTGATGTTTTCTGTCTTTACCGGGCTGTGCGCGGTGGCGCAGGGATACTGGGATCTGCTGGCTTACCGTACCCTGGCCGGAATGGGGCTGGGCGGTGAGTTCGGCATCGGCATGGCACTGATTGCCGAGGTCTGGCCTGCTAATAAGCGCAACCGTGCCTCGGCGTGGGTCGGCATGGGCTGGCAGCTGGGCGTACTGATGGCGGCATTTATCACCCCGCTTCTGCTGGATATTATCGGCTGGCGCGGTATGTTTCTGGTCGGGCTCCTGCCTGCGCTGGCATCGTTTGTTATTCGCCGCGGTATGGGGGAGCCGGATGCCTTCACCGAACATGTGGACGTCAATCAGGGGCTGTCATTCTCTGCCCGTATTAAGCTGCTGTTTGCCGATGTGGCGACCACAAAAGCCAGCATCGGCATTTTCATCCTCTGTTCAGTACAAAACTTTGGTTACTATGGCCTGATGATCTGGATGCCAAGCTACCTCTCCACGACGTTTGGCTTTTCCCTGACCAAATCCGGGCTATGGACGGCGGTAACGGTAGTCGGTATGACCTTCGGTATCTGGCTGTTTGGCCTGCTGGCCGATCGCTTTGCGCGCTGGAAAATTTTCCTGATCTATCAGGTCGGTGCCGTGGTGATGGTGGTGGTGTATGCCCAGTTGCAAGACCCAACGGTAATGCTCTTTACCGGCGCACTAATGGGGATGTTTGTTAACGGGATGATAGGTGGCTATGGTGCGCTCATCTCGGATACCTATCCGGTAAAAGTCCGCGCCACGGCGCAGAACGTTCTGTTTAATCTGGGGCGTGGCGTGGGGGGCTTTGGTCCGCTGGTGATTGGCCTGTTGGTGAGCCAGTGGTCGTTTGCTGCTGCGATTACGCTGCTGGCCCTGATCTACGTGCTGGATATCGTTGCCACGCTGTTCCTGCTGCCGAAAAAGCAGAGCAATGACGATGTTCTGGGGGCGATAGGCTGACCGACCGTCGTCCTGTGCGGGAGTCACCGCGCAGGACGACAAAGACAATACGCCCGCGTCATCCTTTTCTCTGCGATCGTATTATTCAGTACACCGACCTGATCTGACCCGTTCTTCTCCTCCTCTTGTGTAATGTTTACAAATAAAAACATTACAACAAACATGGCGCATAATTAATTTTTGCGATTTATTATTTTTTATATAACTGGCCATATGGGTGATTAGGTCGCTTTTATCAGTGTTATGCATATAAAATATCGATAAATTATTCCCATTAACGCTTTTTGAACATTTATTGTTGTTTACAGCCTAAAAGAAACTGGTTAACGTTACCCCCCGCAAGGTGGCAGACTGTTTTCAGCGAAGGGGCGATCTCTGCCCGTATCCTCCTGAGATATAGCCGTTATTCACCATCACTATTAAAAATATTTTTGTACTCTGTCTTGCCATGATAATGGTCAGGTTTTGGCGGAGCCTGCCTGCTGATATTGCTGGGGCAGGATAATGAAGGAACAGGCTGCATGACAGTAAGTGGTTGGTATTTAATTTTTTGTAAGTATGGACGCATGGAACAGGCTGAGGAGTCGCTGGAAAAAATAGGAGCTACCACCTTTTGTCCGATGATGACGCGCAAAAAAAATGGCGCAGGTTCTCAACATATCAGGGCCAGCGTTGAGCCGATGTTTCCTCCTTATCTGTTCGTTAACATTGACGCTGACCTCATCAATACCGCCAGGATAAATGCCTTGCCAGGGGTCAGTTATATAGTCAAGTTTGGCCGTGAACCCCGGCCCTTACCGCAAAGTCTGATTGAAGCATTGATGAGAAGAGCCTTTAACAATAATAGCTTGCCTGTCAGTCAGATTAAAAAAGACCATAATCTGATGAAAATGGAAGAAAGACTGCAAAAAATAAAAGATGGCAACAGTTATGGGTTACTGTCTTTTTTGCATGAAATGATTATGTCAGAAATAAGGCTGAACCGTGTCGAATAATTAAAATAATATTCATATTATATCGGTGTGTTAATGCTGTTGATTGTTTTTTTTATTCATTTTGTGATGCTTTTTAGACGCCAGGTAAAAGGAGGATCTGATAGATATGAGAATAAAAAAAACACCGGTAGCGCAAAAAAAATGTCAAATGCTACATCAGTTATCGTTAATTTGTAGCGAGATTGACGCCAGACGGGGAGAGGGAGGGGCCTTACAGCAGCCGGAGGTTTGGCCTAAAACCCGGGATTTAGCGGACAGCTGCGGTGAGAGCATTTATATTACCCGCACTCTGCTTCTCCAACTGGTAGCCGAGGGAAAAGTGATTAAACACTCTTCCCTGCTGTTGAAGTCACTGCGTTGGTATATCAACAAAAATAACAGCGCTTAGTTTTTTACCCCTGATGAGCATCACCTGAACAACGGGTGGAACAGTCTGCCAGGGCTAACACTCCGGAGTAGTAACGCGGGCCAGGCTGATTGTGTCCGGCCGCGTGACGATGAAAAATACAGGAGTGTCCGATCATTCGCGTGACTGTACTCAGCGGGTCAGTTGCCAGCCGCGCGCCTGCCACAGCCCGGGTAGCTGTGCCATATCGTTAAATACCGTTACCAGCGGATGATCGAGGGGCGGGTTATGGGCATCGACGCAGTAATAGAATACCGGGATCCCGGCCGCAATGCCGGCCTTTGCCCCGGCTTCAGAGTCATCCACCAGGATGCAGTGCTCAATCGCGACCCCCATCTCCCGGGCTGCATGGAACATCAGCGCCGGTTCTGGCTTCCAGTGTCCGATATCGTAACCACTGTACAGGCGATCGCCGAAGAAGGTGCGCATCCCGGTCAGACCAAGCGAATGTTCCATTTTGGGAACCGTACCGTTGGAGACAACACACATCGGCACGCTCACTTTTTCCAGTAAGGCTTTAGCTCCCGCAATCGGTTTCAGTTCACGTTCAAACAGACGGGCCACTTCCCGGCGATAGGCGGGTTCAAGTACCTCCACAGAGGCCGTGAGCTGATGCTGCTGGCAGACGTCGGCGATGATGTCATACAGCTTCACGCCTTTGTATTTCTCGAACATCTCCTGCAACGACAGCGTGACACCAAACTCCGCGAAGGTGTTGACGTATGCCTGAGTACAGAGCATTTCACTGTCGACCAGCGTACCGTCACAATCAAAAAAAATGCATTCCACTGACATCCTGCTTCCTTATAAGTTCTGATGGGCTGATAACGGATAGTAACGTGAAGGCGGGGGACATTTCGATAATTGATCGTACCCCTCCTGTTTTTCACGGTCAGCAGCGTCAATTCCGGTTAACGGTAGTGATCAGACGATAAAAACAGCGCAATCGGTTGCGAAAAAACCGCGTGATCAATATCCCAACGTCTGAATTTTGGGGTAGGATATCGGCCGACAACTTTTCTCCGTTCTGGAAACACATAATGACGAATCCCGGTCTGTTACAACGGATTTTTAAATTGCAGGAGCATGGCACCACCGTACGTACTGAGGTGATTGCTGGTTTCACTACGTTCCTGACGATGGTCTACATCGTTTTTGTTAACCCCCAGATTCTGGGCGTGGCAGGCATGGATACTCAGGCCGTCTTTGTGACGACCTGTCTGATTGCCGCCTTTGGCAGTATTTTGATGGGCCTGGTGGCGAATCTGCCGGTTGCACTGGCTCCGGCAATGGGTCTGAACGCCTTCTTTGCCTTTGTGGTGGTTGGTGCGATGGGCATTTCATGGCAGATCGGTATGGGGGCGATTTTCTGGGGCGCTGTTGGCCTGCTGCTGCTGACGATTTTCCGTGTGCGCTACTGGATGATCGCCAATATCCCGCTGAGCCTGCGAGTGGGGATCACCGCCGGTATTGGCCTGTTTATCGCCATGATGGGGCTGAAAAATGCAGGCATCATTGTGGCCAATGAAGCGACGCTGGTGTCGGTGGGCAACCTCACCTCTCACAGCGTACTGCTGGGTGCGCTGGGCTTCTTTATTATCGCTATTCTCGCCTCACGCAATATCCATGCTGCGGTGCTGGTGTCGATCGTGGTGACTACCGGTATTGGCCTGGCCATCGGTGACGTGAAGTACACGGGGATCTTTTCTGCGCCACCGGCGGTGACCTCGGTGCTGGGGCAGGTCAACCTGAAGGATTCGCTTAACATCGGTATGGCAGGGATTATCTTCTCCTTTATGCTGGTAAACCTGTTTGACTCCTCCGGGACGCTGATTGGCGTAACCGATAAAGCAGGCCTGACTGATGAGAACGGTAAGTTTCCCCGTATGAAACAGGCGCTGTACGTCGACAGCATCAGTTCCGTCGCCGGTTCCTTTATCGGCACCTCTTCCGTCACCGCCTATATCGAAAGCTCATCCGGTGTTTCTGTCGGCGGCCGTACGGGATTAATGGCGGTAGTGACCGGTGTCCTGTTCCTGCTGGTGATGTTCCTGTCACCGCTGGCAGGCATGGTGCCTGCTTACGCGGCAGCGGGTGCGCTGATTTATGTGGGGGTTCTGATGACCTCCAGTCTGTCGCGCGTAAAATGGGATGATCTGACCGAAGCGGTACCGGCATTTGTTACTGCGGCAATGATGCCGTTCAGTTTCTCAATTACGGAAGGGATTGCTCTGGGCTTTATCTCTTACTGCGTGATGAAGCTGGGAACCGGTCGCTGGCGTGAAATCAGCCCGTGCGTGGTGGTGGTGGCACTACTGTTTGTCCTGAAAATTGCCTTCGTCGACGCACATTAATCTGGCTGACGGGGAGCGGAAACGCGACCCGTCATCTCTGTCAGGAGTAGTTGAGCTGTTTTTCTGTCGGTATGCTCGTCAGACGTAACGTACGTGGCCCCAGATTCTGAGCACTGATGTTCAAATCGCGTAACGATTCCCACCCTTCATTCTCGTTATATTCCCACAGGCGCAATCTGTCTGTCCCTGGCGATAATGCACAGGACCAGACCAGTAACGGCTCAACATCACACAAGGCGTGAATATCAGGCCAGGTCACCGAGCGCATTCGTCCGGATGCCGGGTGTAAGCGCAGAGAACTGCTTCCATCTTCTCCTTCACCTTCCCCGGTGAGTTTCAGGATGCTCTGGCGCAGCGTCCAGAGTTGCGTTGAAGCTTCAATAGCATCGTTTTGGGCGTTAATCCACGCCTTCTCACCGGAGGAGAGGCACTTGAAATGGTACTCCATCGTCTGGCGACTGTGCGCACGAACAATTTCCATATCCAGCCCGGCCCGTCCGCCTTCTTCCGCCAGCACCACGCCAACCATACTGCCGGCATAGGCAAAGCTGAAATCCGGCAGGTCTGGGTCGGCAAAACAGGGGCGTCCGTTGGCGGTGGTGATCAACTCCGGAAGCGTGGGCATCCCATATACGCGTTGCATTAGTTCTGCCAGCAAGGTACGGGCAGCCAGATAACGAGCGCGCCGTTTCTCAGAGAATCGGTTAGCGTGCTCTACTATTTGCAGTGGGAGTCGGTGTACCCGGGTTCGTGTGTGGGCGAGAGCCCAACGTGCAAAATGACTTGCCATCTGTCGCTCCGTGAAAATGGTCGGATAATCATCGCTGTTATTGTAAGAATATTCTTATCAAATTACACCTGAGAATCCATTCTCAGGGTCTTTTTAGGACTATTGTCACTCTTTATGGACAGATTGCTGGTGCAATAGAGCGATTTTGCAGATGCGTTACTTCCCGATACAGAAACTTGAGAAAATACGCCCCAGCAGATCATCGGAGCTGAACTCTCCCGTGATCTCACTCAGCGACTGCTGCGCCAGCCGCAGCTCTTCTGCCAGTAATTCACCCGCCCATGCACCCAGTAGCTGGTCTTTGCCCTGCTGTAAGTGAGTGGCTGCTAACTCAAGTGCCTGCAGATGGCGACGACGGGCCAGAAAGCCGCCTTCCATATTGCCTGAGAAACCCATGCTCTGTTTCAGGTGGTCACGCAGTACGTCTATGCCATCACCTGTCCGGGCAGAAAGGCGAATAAGTGAGTGACCATTTACTTCCTCAATCCCCAGCACTTCGCCGGTCATGTCCGCTTTATTACGTACAACCGTAATCGGTAACGCTGGCGGTAAACGGGCGATAAAGTCTGGCCAGATAGCGGCGGGCTCTGTTTCGCCGGTGGTAGTGCCATCGACCATAAACAGCACCCGGTCAGCCTGTTCAATCTCATTCCAGGCACGTTCGATGCCGATGCGCTCAACTTCGTCACCGGCTTCGCGCAGTCCTGCGGTATCAATAATATGCAGCGGCATGCCGTCTATATGAATATGCTCACGCAGCACATCGCGGGTTGTCCCGGCAATATCGGTGACGATCGCCGCTTCGCGTCCGGCCAGTGCGTTCAGCAGGCTGGATTTACCGGCATTAGGGCGGCCGGCAATCACCACTTTCATCCCTTCGCGCAGCAGGCTGCCCTGACGGGCTTCAGCGCGCACACTCTCCAGGTCGGCGATCACCTGATGCAGCTGTGCCTCGATTTTGCCGTCAGAAAGGAAGTCGATCTCCTCGTCCGGAAAGTCGATGGCAGCCTCGACATAGATCCGCAGGTGAGTGAGTGCTTCCACCAGATGATTGACGCGCGCGGAGAAAACGCCCTGCAGCGAGTTGACCGCAGAACGTGCGGCCTGCTCTGAACTGGCATCAATCAGGTCGGCAATCGCCTCTGCCTGGGCCAGGTCCAGCTTGTCATTGAGGAAGGCACGCTCGGAAAACTCCCCCGGGTTAGCGATGCGCAGCCCGGGCAGTGTGACAATACGCTTCAGCAGCAGATCGAGGATCACCGGGCCACCGTGGCCCTGCAATTCCAGCACGTCTTCACCGGTAAATGAGTTCGGGCCTGGGAACCACAGTGCGATCCCCTGGTCCAGCGTGCTGCCGTCAGCATCGCGGAAAGGCAGGTAGTCGGCGTAGCGTGGCTTTGGCACTTTGCCCAGTAGCAGCTGCGCGACGTCGGCAGCTTTGCTACCGGAAACACGCAGAATACCGACTCCCCCACGGCCCGGAGGCGTCGCCTGTGCGACGATAGTATCGCTATGGCTCATATTGGATTCTCTTTTTGGAAAAAAAAAGGCGGTCATGATGACCGCCTTAGTGTAAGCATTGTACGTACCGTTAGCACGGGGCTGACCCTCTGTTTCGGTCAGCCCGTAACATCAAACGCGTTACGCTTTTTTCTTGTCGCGGCTGTGCAGACCACGCTTTTCCAGGCCGCGATAAATCAGCTGCTGCTGGAGAATGGTCACCAGGTTACTGACGATGTAGTACAGCACCAGACCTGAAGGGAACCACAGGAAGAACACGGTGAAGATGACCGGCATAAAGGTCATGATCTTCTGCTGCATCGGGTCGGTCACTGTGGTTGGCGACATCTTCTGAATGAAGAACATCGTGATACCCATCAGGATCGGCAGGATGTAGTACGGGTCCTGTGCGGCCAGGTCATGGATCCACAGTGCGAACGGTGCATGACGCAGTTCGACTGAGCCCATCAGCATGTAGTACAGGGCCAGGAAGATTGGCATCTGGATAACCAGCGGCAGACAGCCACCCAGCGGATTCACTTTCTCCGCCTTATACAGCGCCATCATCTCCTGACTCATCTTCTGCTTATCGTCGCCTAAACGCTCACGCATTGCCTGGATCTTTGGCTGCAGCATACGCATTTTCGCCATGGAGGTGTACTGCGCCTTGGTCAGCGGGTACATGATGCCACGAACGATAAAGGTGATAACGATAATCGAGAAGCCCCAGTTACCAATAAAGGTATGCAGGAATTTCAGCAGTTTAAACAGCGGTTGGGAGATAAACCACAGCCAGCCGTAATCCACGGTCAGATCCAGGTGGGGAGCCACGGCCGCCATCTTGTCCTGAATTTCCGGGCCAACCCACAGGGTGGCAGCCAGCTGCTGCTGGGAACCCGGCGCGATGCTCACCGGCGCAGACTTATAGCCAATGGCGGCAATACCGTTACCCAGATTGCTGGTGTACAGCGTGTTGATGCCTGCTGTCTGTGGTACCCATGCGGTCGCGAAATACTGCTGCAGCATCGCCACCCAACCGTTGTTGGTGGTGGTGCTCAGGTTTTCGTTGTCGCTGATTTTGTCGAATTTGTACTTCTCGTAGTTGGTCTCACTGCTGGAGTAAGCCGCACCACGGAACGTGTGCAGAGCAAAGTTGCTGCTGCCGGTATCGCGATGCTTCGGCAGGTCAATAGACTGCTTCAGCTGACCAAACATCGCCACTTCCAGCGGTTGCTGAGAGGCGTTGTTGATCTGATAGTCGACATTAATGGCGTATTCACCGCGCTTCAGTACGAAGGTCTTGGTGTAAGTTGCGCCGTTTTCAGCAGTAAAGGTCAGCGGGATACGCAGTTCACTCTGGCCATCAGCCAGTTCGAAGTGATCCTGAGCTGCGGTATACAGCGGACGTGCGCCGTTCGCCGGGTTATCCGGGCCATTACGACCGGTCAGGCCGCTCTGTGCCTGATACAGGAAGCCTGGCGTGGTTTCCAACAGCTGGAAAGGCTTGTCAGAACCCAGTGAGTCCGGGTATGTCAGCAATAACGCCTGGTCAATATCGCCACCGCGAGTATTGATGTTCAAAGACAGGACATCAGTCTTAACGGTGATCGTTTTGCCCTGTCCGCTGGCAGGGACACCCTGATTGGCGGCGTCACCGGCTGCGCTGTTCGTGTTCTGTGTGGTCTGGGTTTGCAATGGCTGCGGAGCGTGGTCCGTCTGCCAGGCTTGCCAGATCATAAAGGACACGAACAGAAAAGCGATGAGGAAAAGATTGCGTTGCGAATCCATCGTTAATGTTCTCTGGGATCAATGGTTATGTGGCGGCACCGGATCGTCGCCACCCGGGTTTAAGGGGTGGCATTTTAATATGCGTTTCATCGTCAACCAACTCCCTTTTACCATCCCAAACCTGCGCAATGCCTCAATACCGTATTGCGAGCAGGTGGGATGGAAACGGCAGTGGGGTCCTAACAGTGGGCTGATTACGCGTTGATAGACGCGTATCAGCCCGATCAGGACCCGCGAGCCAGGCGACAATGGCGACGCCATAATTTCTCCAACGCTTCCGTCAGTGCCTTATTATCCAGATCGGCAACACCCTTTTTCGCTACGATCACAAAGTCCATCGCGGGCAGTTCATGCTGACGCAGACGAAAGCTTTCGCGGGTCAATCGCTTGATCCGGTTACGTTCGTGGGCACGTTTAACATGTTTTTTTGCGACGGTAAGACCGATGCGGGGATGCCCCAGCGCGTTCAGGCGGCCGAGAATAGTAATTTGCGGCGTGCCAGCCCGTTGTGGCTGCTGGAAGACGAAAGTGAAATGAGTGGGAGTTAACAAACGTAACTCCCTGGGAAATGCGAGCTTAACCACTCAGCGGTTAGCTTTTATTACTTAGAAAC
>Ga0308168_1001206_pt1 | contig 24410 bp, 20 predicted proteins | sample PhyCR2_FD_202133 | JGI IMG/M metagenome (GOLD analysis project Ga0308168, IMG submission 202133) | Phyllosphere microbial communities from UC Gill Tract Community Farm, Albany, California, United States - DLSLRC.R2 | ecosystem: Host-associated > Plants > Phyllosphere > Unclassified | place: USA...
CTATCCGGAAAACCTGCCGGTCAGCCAGAAGAAAGAAGACATCTATAACGCTATCCGCGATCACCAGGTAGTGATTGTCGCAGGTGAAACCGGCTCCGGTAAAACCACGCAGATCCCGAAAATCTGTATGGAACTCGGTCGCGGCATCAAAGGCGTGATTGGTCATACCCAGCCGCGACGTCTGGCGGCGCGTACTGTGGCCAACCGTATTGCCGATGAGCTGGATACCACGCTGGGTAACACGGTCGGTTATAAAGTTCGCTTTAACGATCAGGTCAGTGAAAACACGCTGGTTAAGCTGATGACCGACGGTATTCTGCTGGCGGAAATCCAGCAGGATCGCATGCTGATGCAGTACGACACGCTGATCATCGATGAAGCGCATGAACGCAGCCTGAACATCGACTTTATCCTCGGTTACCTGCGTCAGTTGCTGCCAAAGCGTCCGGATCTCAAAGTCATTATTACCTCGGCGACCATTGACCCGCAGCGTTTCTCGCGCCATTTCAATAATGCGCCGATCATTGAAGTGTCTGGCCGGACGTATCCGGTCGACGTGCGCTATCGCCCGATTGTTGATGATGCCGACGATGTGGATCGTGACCAGTTGCAGGCGATTTTCGATGCGGTCGATGAACTCGGTCGCGAAAGCATGGGCGACATCCTGATTTTCATGAGCGGTGAACGTGAAATTCGTGATACCGCTGATGCGCTGAACCGTCTGGATCTGCCGCACACCGAGATTTTGCCGCTGTATGCACGACTGTCGAACAGCGAGCAGAACCGCGTGTTCCAGTCGCATTCCGGTCGCCGTATTGTGCTGGCAACCAACGTCGCCGAAACCTCGCTGACCGTGCCGGGCATTAAATATGTGATTGACCCCGGTACCGCGCGTATCAGCCGTTACAGCTTCCGCACCAAAGTGCAGCGTCTGCCGATTGAGCCGGTGTCTCAGGCGTCCGCCAACCAGCGTAAAGGACGTTGCGGACGTGTGTCCGAAGGTATCTGTATCCGTCTTTATTCGGAGCAGGATTTCCTGTCGCGTCCGGAGTTTACCGACCCGGAAATTCTGCGCACCAACCTGGCGTCCGTTATTTTGCAAATGACGTCGCTGGGGCTGGGCGATATTGGCGCATTTCCGTTCGTGGAAGCGCCGGACAAACGCAATATTCAGGATGGTGTGCGTCTGCTCGAAGAGCTGAACGCCATCAATAATGCTGTTGACGGGCGTTATACACTGACCCCGCTGGGCCGTCAGCTGGCGCAGTTGCCGGTGGATCCGCGTCTGGCGCGCATGGTGCTGGAAGCGCAGAAAAACGGCTGTATGCGCGAGGTGATGATTATCACTTCCGCGCTGTCGATTCAGGATCCGCGTGAACGTCCGATGGACAAACAGCAGGCGTCCGATGAAAAACATCGCCGTTTTGCTGACAAAGATTCAGATTTCCTGGCGTTCGTGAACCTGTGGGATCACCTGAAAGTTCAGCAGAAAGAGCTGTCTTCGGCGCAGTTCCGCAAATTATGCCGCAGCGATTACCTCAACTATCTGCGCGTGCGTGAATGGCAGGATATCTATACCCAGCTGCGTCAGGTGGTGAAAGAGCTTGGCCTGCCGGTGAACAGCGAACCGGCTGAATATCGCGAAGTTCACTGCTCGCTGCTGACCGGGTTGCTGTCGCATATCGGTCAGAAAGACGTGGATAAACAGGAATATACCGGCGCGCGCAACGCTCGTTTTGCCGTCTTCCCGGGCTCCGGATTATTCAAAAAGCCGCCGAAATGGGTGATGGTTGCCGAGCTGGTGGAAACCAGCCGCCTGTGGGGGCGCATTGCCGCGCGCATCGAACCGGAATGGATTGAGCCGCTGGCGCAGCATCTGGCGAAAAGCAGTTACAGCGAACCGCACTGGGAAAAGGCACAGGGCGCGGTGATGGCAACGGAAAAAGTCACGCTGTACGGCCTGCCGATTGTGGCGGCGCGTCGTGTCAACTACGGCACGATTGATCCGGTGGTTTCCCGCGAGCTGTTTATCCGCCACGCGCTGGTGGAAGGCGACTGGCAGACGCGTCACGCGTTCTTCCGCGCTAACCTGCGTCTGCGTACCGAAGTCGAAGAGCTGGAGCACAAATCCCGTCGCCGCGATATTCTGGTCGATGACGAAACCCTGTTCCTGTTCTATGAGCAGCGCATCGGGCAGGAAGTCGTGTCTGCGCGTCACTTTGATACCTGGTGGAAAAAACAGCCTCAGGACAGCCTGAACTTTGAAAAAAGCATGCTGATCAAAGAGGGCGCAGGCAACATCAGCGCCCACGATTACCCGAACTTCTGGCATCAGGGCAATCTCAAACTGCGCGTCACTTATCAGTTTGAACCGGGTACGGATGCCGACGGTGTGACGGTGCATATTCCGTTGCCGCTGCTCAATCAGGTGACGGAAGAAGGTTTCGACTGGCAGATCCCTGGCATTCGCCGCGACCTGATTATGGCGCTGATTAAATCGCTGCCAAAACCGGTTCGACGCAATTTTGTGCCGGCACCGAATTACGCCGACGCTTTGCTCGGTCGCATTAAACCGTTCGAAATGCCATTGCTCGATGCGATGGAAAAAGAGTTGCGTAAGATGAGCGGCGTGACGGTGTCACGTGAAGACTGGCAACTGGATCAGGTGCCTGATCATCTCAAAATGACCTTCCGCATTGTTGATGACAAAAACAAAACGCTGCGTGAGGGCAAAGACCTGCTGGCACTGAAATCCGGCCTGAAAGAGCAGGTTCAGCAAACGCTGTCTGCGGTGGCGGATGACGGCATCGAACAGCGCGATCTGCATGTCTGGAGTTTCGGTACGTTGCCGGAACGCTACGAGCAAAAACGTGGTGGCTACGAAGTGAAAGCCTATCCGGCGATTGTCGATGAGAAAGACAGCGTGGCGATCCGTTTGTTCGACAGCGAGCTGGAACAGCAGCAGGCGATGCTCAGTGGTATGCGGCGTTTGCTGTTGCTGAACATTCCTTCTCCGGTCAAATACCTGCACGAGAAGTTGCCGAACAAAGCCAAACTGGGGCTGTACTTTAACCCGTACGGTAAAGTGCTGGATCTGATCGACGACTGCATTTCCTGCGGTATCGACAAACTGATTGCTGAATCCGGCGGCCTGGTGTGGCGCGAGGAAGATTTTGCGAAACTGCATGAGCATGTACGCGCCAACCTGAATGAGACGGTGGTACAGATTGCGATTCAGGTGGAGCAAATCCTGACGACTGTTTTCAGCATCAACAAGCGGCTGAAAGGGCGGATTGATATCACCATGGCACTGGCGCTTTCAGATATCAAAGCGCAAATGTCCGGGCTGATTTATCGCGGATTCGTGACGCAAAACGGCTGGAAGCGTCTGCCGGATACGCTGCGTTATTTGCAGGCGATTGAACGCCGGATGGACAAACTGGCGATGGATCCGCACCGCGACCGTGCACAGATGTTAAAAGTGGAAAACATCCAGCAGCAATGGCAGCAGTGGTTCAACAAACTGCCGCCGGTGCGTCAGCAAAGTGAGGATGTAAAAGAAGTGCGCTGGATGATTGAAGAGCTGCGCGTCAGCTACTTCGCTCAGCAACTGGGCACGCCGTATCCGATATCGGATAAACGTATTTTACAGACCATGGAACAGCTGGTTTAACCGGTTCTCTAAACTAAAAACCGCCTTAGTGACTCAAGGCGGTTTTTTTATGCTCTGCAACGGTGTTTGAGACGTTTACTGAACGGGAGCCGTCACCGGTGTGCTGGCGCTGATGACACCAGAAGACAGCGTGTTCAGTGCGTCACGAATGGCCGGAACGGCCAGCGCGCGGTTGTCTGCAAGATAGCGATCCTGCGCGGCAGGCGCGGAACTTTGAATCGCGACCAACGACCAGCCGTCAGCATTTTTCAGTAACAACGGCGAACCGCTGTCGCCCGGCAGCGTGTCGCAGCGATGCGATAACACGCCCGGTTGTGCCCAGCCTGTCACCAGACAATCCTGATGCACGTATAAATCATCCAGATGATCTTCCGGATAGCCTGCTTGTGTCACTTTTCGGCCTTCCTGCTTGAGCAGCGCAGTCAGATCATCGCGTGAACCTTCCCACAACGGCAGGGGTTTGATCGGCAACGCCAGCTTTTCATCCGTCAGACGGACCAGCGCGAAATCGAACGGTGCGGCTTTTGGCGGAACGATCCAGCCATCGCCATCGGCTTTCAGTTTCTTACCGAGCTTAGGATCAACCAGGGTTTGCAATGCCGTTATCTGATAACGCCATTTCTGATTGTGAGAAATAAAACGCAGGGCAATGACTTTGTCGATCTTACCCGGAGGCGCGAGAACACAGTGACCGGCGGTGAGGACCAGATGTTTGGAAATCAGGGTGGCGGTACATAAATTACCGCTTTCGGTTTCAATCTGTCCGATGGCCTGCCACGGCCAGTGCGCCGCCGCAGAAACCTGAGTTCGCTGATCGTGACCGAAGAACAGGGCCGTTTTTTCTTTTAAGCTGATTGAAGGTGCGTCGCTGTCTGCGTCATCCGGAGAATCTGCATGAACAAGAGGACTGGCTGTAAAACAGAAAAAGCACAAAAAAAGCGGTAACGCGATGCGCATAACATTCTGACCTTGAAAACAGGGAGAACCCGATAACCAGTTATTATGGAACGATTATAGACGGTTATCTTTCGTGTTGGATAGATTTGTCTGATAACTCAATCTTTTGAGAAGATGACGGACGTCATCCGGGATACTTCAGAAGTAGAAGAACAGGGTGATCAGACCGCAGAGGATCAGAGAGCACAGGGTGATTTCGAACAGGTAGCGGCGCAGCATCTTCCATCAGTACCTCAAGATAAAGAACCGGAGAAAAAAACACCCGGCGAACCGGGTGTTAAATCATCAGTCTTGATAATGGTGAGTAGATACGCTCACAAAGACTTCTTACTGACTACTTATGCTGCTGGTGTTGCTTTTGCAGCTGGTGCAGCTTTCTTAGCATGTTTCACGTGTTTTTTAGCAGCCTGGGCTTTCTGAGCTACCGGAGCCGCTTTTTTAGCGTGTTTCACGTGTTTTTTAGCGGCCTGAGCTTTCTGAGCTACCGGTGCAGCTTTTTTAGCATGTTTCACGTGTTTTTTAGCGGCCTGAGCTTTCTGAGCTACTGGTGCTTTCTTGGCTGCTTTTTTGTGTTTCTTGGCAGCCTGAGCTTTCTGCACAGGTTTTTTATGTGCTTTATGCTTAGTCGCATGAGCCGGAGCAGCGGTAGTTGCTGTTGCAGCAGGTGCTGGCGTTGCAGTGGTTTCAGCAGCGAAAGCAACTGAAGACAGGCCCATTGCAGCGGCAACAACCAGAGCTAATACTTTTTTCATGTGTAATTCCTTAAGAATTTTAGTTTAAGTGTCCACCCCACTGCGGGGCCGGTGAAAGAATAATAGGCATGTGGATCGCTGCTGTCCGTGAGTGATTGGTATCGGCGTGTAACGGAATGTACAAAGAGGGGGATTTTAGGAAAATCAGGGAATTACAGGCCGGGGGGCGTGTGATCGGCCTTTGACTTCAACTTCAACTTCAACTTCAATTGCAACTGCAACTGCAACTGCAACTGCAACTGCAACTGCAACTGCAACTGCAACTGCAACTGCAACTGCAACTGCAACTTCAAAACCGTGGGCGTCGGCCCACACCGACCAGAGACCCGGTAACGCGCGGGCCTCTGGACTCCGCGCTTTTTTCACTGCGCGCTGTCGCGGGTATGACGGACATGTTCTGGCGCATTGGTGAGTGGCGCAAATCCAGGTGCTTCGCACTGCCTTCTCTCGGTCTTCGAGCCACAGGTCTCGAAGCCGCTCCGTTCAGCTGAATTTTGAGCACGCCAATCTGCTTTTCTAAAAGATGAAAAACAATCCCGCTTTTGAATTTAATATCGTGCGGGCGATTCAGAAAGCTTGCTGAACGGAACGGCCTGGAGACCAGAGGCTCCAGGACCGAGTGAAGGAACCGCAAAGCGGCAAGCTTTCCAGCCTGTCGCTGCGATACCTGAAACATAGCCAGCGAGCGGAGCGCGCAGTAAAAGAGCCGGAGATTCTTAAGAGGCGCGGCGATAGGCGCCTCTTGAGGCCAGTTTGGGTGGCAACCCAAGGTGTTGTCGGTGTGGGCCGACGCCCACGACCTTGACCTTAGGGGCAGTTTGGCCCCCAAACCCAACATCTCCTCTCCTTATGCCTAAATCACCCATCTATATCCCTTTTTGTTAGTGGCACCGCCTTCATCCCTTGTGCAATTCTCTGACTTACAAAAGAAAAACAGGTCAGTATTTGTCTGAATACTCCACTTTGAAAAATTGGGGCGTAAGCCCTCTGAAGACTATTCATAAGGAAAAGCGATGGCTGTCATTGACGTAAATAAAACTAAGATTGCTGCCGGGTTGTTTCTGGCGCTCAGCACGATTTCTTCTTTTGCCGTGCACGCAGATCAGCTGGCGGACATCAAGAAAGCCGGTGTGGTGAAGGTCGCGACCTTCGATTCCAATCCGCCGTTTGGGTCTGTGGATGCTAAAACGCATGACATCGTCGGTTATGACGTTGATTTCGCAAAAGCGCTGGCGAAAACGCTGGGCGTGAAATTGCAACTGGTACCGACCAATCCGGCGAACCGCATTCCGTTGTTACAGTCCGGTAAAGCGGATCTGATTGTGGCTGATATCACCATCACGCCGGAACGCGCGAAAGTGATCGACTTCTCCGTGCCGTATTTCGTCACCGGCCAGCAGTTCCTGGTGCCGGCAAATTCGCCGGATAAACTGGATGCGTATGCCACGGCGCGTATCGGTGCGGTGAAAGGCACCACCGGCGAGCAGGAATTGCATAACCGCTTCCCGCAGTCCCGCGTGCTGTCTTATGACGATATTCCGCTGGCACTTTCTGCGCTGCGTAACGGCAACGTGCAGGCCATTACTCAGGACAGCACCATTCTGGCCGGTTTGCTGGATGGCGCGCCGGATAAAGCGAAATACAAAGTGCTGCCTGAATTACTGAGCAAAGAAGAGATTGGCGTGGGTGTCAAAAAAGGCGAGACCAGCTTGCTGAAAGTGGTCAATGACGAGCTGCTGAATCTGGAGAAAAACGGTCAGGCGGTCAGCATTTATAACGTCTGGTTCGGTCCGCAGACTAAATCACCTCAGCCGCGTCTGTTCAAAATCGAAGCCAAATAATCTGTTTTATGCAAGGTAAGACACATGCAGCAAGACACTCTCTCAACCGCAGCGACGTCTGCGGTTTTTTCACATTCATCCGCCGGAAAAACGGCAGCCGTTGAATTCCGCCAGGTCAGTAAATCTTTTGGTCCGCATGAGGTTATCCGTAACGTGGATTTGCGTGTGGACAGCGGCGAAGTGGTGGCAGTTTGCGGGCCCTCCGGTTCGGGAAAATCCACGCTGATCCGGCTGATTAATCAGCTGGAATCGGTCAGCAGCGGTGAAATTCTTATCGCTAACCAGCCGACGCGCAATCTCAAAGGTGCCGCATTACGCCAGTTGCGCACGCACATCGGATTTGTATTTCAGCAGTTCAACCTGTATGCCCATCTCACCGCCGAAGACAACGTCAGTCTGGCGCTGATCAAAGTACATGGCTGGAAGAAAACTCAGGCACGCGAAAAGGCACGTGCATTGCTGACACGCGTCGGGCTGGGCGATAAAGCGCTGCATTATCCTGAGCAGCTTTCCGGCGGTCAGCAGCAGCGGGTGGCGATTGCCAGAGCGTTAGTCACCGATCCGGGCATCATTTTATTTGATGAACCGACGTCGGCGCTGGATCCGGAAATGATCGGCGAAGTATTACTGGTGATGCAGGAACTGGCGAAAAGCGGCATCACCATGATTGTGGTGACGCACGAAATGAGTTTTGCCCGTGAAATCGCTGATCGGGTGATTTTCATGGACGGCGGTGAAATTCTTGAACAGGCGCAGCCGGAAGATTTCTTCCTGCGTCCGCAACATCCGCGTGCGCAGCGGTTTCTGCAGAAAGTCCTGTTCCCGCTACATCCGCAGAGCGGAGCCGCGCTATGAACTGGCATCACGACTGGGCTGGCGTGCTGACCGGCCAGCCTCTGCAATGGATAATCTCCGGCTTCCTCACCACGCTGTATGTCAGCATTGTTGGCAGCCTGCTCGCCACGTTACTGACGGTGTTGCTGCTGGCGCTGCGCATGAGTTCGTCGCGTCTGGCACGCGGTGCGGTGGCGGTGTTTGTCTCTGTTTTTCGCAACACGCCGCTGCTGGTACAACTGCTGTTCTGGTATTTCGCGGCATACGGCGCGCTGCCGCAAAGCTGGCGTTTTTATATCGGCGACAACCATCCGTGGGCGACGTTTCCGGGCAACATTGCGTGGCTGACGCCGGAATTTCTGTGTGCGGCCTGGGGGCTGGCGCTGTTCACGGCGGCGTTTCTGGTGGAGGAAGTGCAGGCCGGGCTGAATTCTGTGCCTAAAGGCCAGACCGAAGCGGCGATTTCTCAGGGGTTCAGCCGTAAAACGCTGTTGCTTTCGATTCTCCTGCCGCAGGCGCTGATCAACGCGTGGCAGCCTATCACCGGCCAGTATCTCAACCTGATGAAGCTTTCCTCGCTGGCGACAGGTATTGGTTTTTCGGAACTGACGTATCAGGTCAGCCAGATAGAAAGTTATAACGCGCACGCCTTTGAGGGTTTCGCCGTCGGGACGCTGCTGTATCTGGCGCTCGGACTGATCCTCGGCTGGCTGATGACGGCGTTTGGCCCGAAACGACCGCAGCACAGGCCGCAGGTGGTAATGAAGGAGGAAACCCGCGATGGAGTTTGACTGGTCCGTTATACACGATAATTTTACTTATCTGTTGTGGGGAAGGCTGGCGGATGGCGAGCCGGGCGGAGTATTGCTGACGCTAATCATGGCGGCATCGGCGGGTGTTCTGGCGTTAGTGTTCGGTGTGCTGATGGCGGCGCTGGCGTGGCGTTTCGGCGGCTGGACGCGGAAAATCCTGTTTATCTGGGCATCGTTTATCCGCGGTATTCCGCTGATATTCGTGATTTTCTGGCTGTATTTCCTGCTGCCGGTGGTATTTGGCGGGTCGATCCCCGGACCGATGACGGTGATTCTGGCGCTGGCCTGGTTTACCTCGGCGGCGGTGATGCATTCGACGCTGGCCGGTCTGGAAGCCTTGCCGCGCGGGCAAACTGAAGCGGGAATTGCGTCCGGCATGAGTAACGGCAAAGTGTTGTTGTTCGTGCTGTTACCGCAGGCGTGGCCGAATTTGCTGCCGTCGTATCTCGGGCTGCTGATCTCTCTGGTGAAAGACACGTCGCTGGCGTTTATCGTCAACGTGCCGGAACTGACCACCGTTGCCGGACAGGTGAATAACCGGGTACAAATTTACCCGGCAGAAATCTTCCTGCTGGTCGGGCTGATGTATTACCTGCTGTGCGCCTCGCTGGCGTATCTGGCCGGTAAATCGATAAAACGTCGTCAGGGGTTGCGGACGTAAAAGAAAACCCCGCCTGGTTCCGGCGGGATTTTCAGACTGGAGAGACGGCAGGATTATTGTCTTTTGCTGACTGACGTTAATTCCGTATCCACACTCAGATCCCGGTCGAACCATTTTTCAGAAATCTTCTTCAAGGTTCCGTCGGCCCGTAATTCGCCCAGTGCGACATCCACTTTTTGTTTCAGTGCTTCTCCGCGCGCGTCTTTCCTGAACGGCAGGGCGACCTGTTTCAGGCCAAACGGTTCACCGACAACTTTCAGCGGCAGATTTTTATGATTGATCTGCCCGAGCAGGATCACCTGGCCGGAAACATAGGCATCCACTTTTCCCTGCGCCACGCTGTTTACCACCACATCCATCCCCTCAAAGGTCACCAGCTTGATTTCATTTTTCGGATCAAATTCTTTCAGGACTTTGGCATAGTTAGAACCGAGATCGGCGGCGACGGTTTTCCCTTTCATGTCCTGCAAACCATGAATGGTGGTGTTGTTTTTACTCACCGCTAACTGCGCCGCTGAGTAATAGTAGGGCGCCGAATAATCATATTTTTTGCGCCGCTCCGGCGTGTCGGCGAAATTGCCTACGGTATCCACTTTGCCGGTTTCGAGAGAGCCCAGCACGCCCACCCAGTCGGACGTTACCCATTCAACTTTATAGTGAATCTTACCGGCAACGGCGTTGAGAATGTCCGCGCTGAAACCTTTGATGGTGTCGCCCTCTTTGAAATAGTGCGGATAACCGTCGGGTGTCGCACCTACCCGCAGAACCGGCTCGTCATCCGCTTTTTCGGCGGGCTTGTCACATGCGGTCAGCAGAAGAGGGAGCGAACAAATAGCCAGTGTTAACAATCGCATAGCTTAATTTCCTGTTTAACCGGCATAAGGTTTGCCGAGATGTTTTTCGAGGCGACGCTGTAACTCACTGAAAATGATGGTCAGCGCCCAGTAGACCAGCGCGACGGCGAAATATGCTTCGAAGAATTTCAGCGATTCTGTAGCCACCATTTTTCCGGCGGCCAGCAGTTCGCTAACGCCTAAAGTGAACGCCAGCGAAGAGTTCTTGATCAGGCCGATATACACGTTGCCGGTCGCCGGAATGGCATTGCGGCAGGCTTGCGGAAACAGGATGCGGCTGGAGGCTTTAAACATGCTCAGTCCGGAGGCCAGAGAGGCTTCCAGCTGCCCTTTATCAACAGAGTCGATGGCGGCACGGAAGATTTCCGCCAGATAAGCGGACGTGTTTAAGCTTAAACCGAGGATCACCGCATTCATGGCGCTCAGTGAATTCATCGAAGGAATAATTTGCGGCAAACCAAAATAAATAATCAGTAACTGCACCAGAACCGGCGTGCCGCGAAAGAAGGAAATATAAAGGTGGGCGAAAGCCGCGGGTATTTTACCGGCCCTGAGTAACAGGGCGAAAATAATACCCAGAACGGTAGCCAGTAAAATGGAAAGCAATGAAATCAGCAAGGTCACGGGAAGATAAACGAGGATCTGCGGAATAACGCCGAGCATATAAGGAAAATCAAAATTCATTGTGCAAAGTTCCGTGTACGGCCATCAGGCAAAATCGTGTAAGAAAGAACGGGTGCGGTTCGAGGATCCGGTCTGGAAAATTTTGGCCGGTTCGCCTTGTTCGATAATATGGCCATGCTCCATGAAAAATATCCGGTCAGAGACATCCCGTGCAAAGCCCATTTCATGCGTCACGATCATCATGGTTAAGTCGCGCCCGGCCAGCCCTTCAATCAGGTTCAGCACTTCACGGCGCATTTCAGGATCCAGGGAAGACGTGGGCTCATCGAATAAAATGACCTGCGGATCAACGGCCATGGCTCGGGCGATGCCTACGCGCTGCTGCTGTCCGCCGGAGAGTGTGCCGGGATAAGCCGCCGCTTTGTGCGCCAGACCCACCTGCGCAAGCAATTCTTCACCCCGTTCGCGCGCCTGCGCTTTGTTCAGTTTTTGGGTAAAACGTAAGATCTCAGTGATGTTTTCCAGTGCGGTTTTATTTTTAAACAAATTGTAGTGCTGAAAAACCATCGAGGTCTGACGGCGAAAATCGGCCGTTTGTCTGCGGGTGAGAGTGTCCGCGTTAATGTGTTTATCACCAATCTGGATCTGGCCGGAATCCGGCCTGACGAGCAAATTCAGCGAACGTAACAGAGTGGATTTCCCGGAACCTGAGGGGCCAATAATCGACACCACTTCACCTTTATTCACGGTGAAATTAACATCCGACAGGGCAGGGAATTGGTTAAATGTTTTATTCAATCCGCTGACAGTGATCATGCAAACTCCCGCTGGTTAATATAAATAACGCGCATATTTCCTTAAAAGAATATTAACTTTTCGGTTGCCTGCGACAAATGCTTTAAATCGCTAACGATATGCGGGGCGTAATATTATGGATGATGCCGGAGCGGATAATCTTTATTGTGCTGGTTTGAACTGACAACCGGCAGCGCATCAATCAGCTTTTTCGTCCACGGATGCGCCGGATGGTAGAACACATCATCGACATTTCCGTGCTCCACTACGCTGCCGTCTTTCATTACCATCACCCGGTCAGCCAGATGATGCACCACGCCTAAATCATGCGAGATAAACAACAGCGCGGTGCGGTGTTCGGCCTGCATTTTTGCCAGCAAATCCAGTACCTGCGCCTGAATCGAAACATCCAGCGCGCTGACCGGTTCATCGGCCACCAGCAGCGCAGGATTCGGCGCAAAAGCACGGGCAATCGCCACTCGTTGGCGCTGTCCGCCGGACAATTCACGCGGATAACGGTGCAGAAAACTGTCGCCAAGCTGCACTTCATCCAGCAACTGACGGACGCGGTTGCGCCGTTCCCCACCAAAAATGCCCACGCTGTCGAGGCTTTCGCCGATGATTTTTTCAACGTTATAGCGCGGATCAAATGAACTCAGCGGATCCTGCGCAATCAGCTGGATACCACGTCGTTGCAGTCTGCGCTGCGCTTCCGGAACCTGGCTCCAGCGTTGCCCCTGAATTTCTATCGTGCCGGATACCGGTTCGGTCAGCCCGAGGATCATCCGCGCCAGGGTAGTTTTCCCTGAGCCAGACTCCCCGACAATGCCCAGCGTTTCACCGGCAAACAGTTGCAGACTGACGTGACTGACCACGGTTTTACCGGCGTAGGCTTTGCTGAGATGACGGGTTTCCAGCACCGGATTAGAAACGGAAATATTGCGTGCAGGCAGCGGTTCACCACGTTTGCCGGAAAGCTTAAACCCGCGCGTCGCGGGGCTGGGAACCGCCGCCAGTAGCTGTTGCGTATAGGGATGGTCGGGCGCGGACAGCAGCTTTTCGCCGCGACCTTCCTCAACCACTTTGCCCTGATGCATCACCAGAATACGGTCGGCCAGTTGCCCGACGACCGACAAATCGTGGCTGATCAGCAGCAGGCTTTCGCCTTTATCGCGCCGCTGTTGCAGCAAATCCAGGATCTGTTTTTGCACCGTCATGTCCAGCGCGGTGGTCGGTTCATCGGCAATCAGTAAACCGGGATTTCCGGCCAGCGCGGTGGCAATCAACACGCGCTGACGCAACCCGCCGGAAAGCTGATGCGGATAGGCACTGAGGCGGTTTTGCGCATCGGGAAATCCGACCGATTTCAGTGAGGTGATCACCTGCTCGCTGAGCAACTTCGGATCGGTTTTGCGGCTGGCGGTCAGCGCATCGCGAAGCTGCCGCCCGACCTGCCGTAAGGGATCGAGCGACACCAGCGCGTCCTGCAATACATAGCCAATCTGGCTGCCGCGAATTTTACGCCAGCGCCGCTGGCTGGCGCCAAGCATGTCTTCACCGCCAATCACAAAACGATCGGCAGTAATACGCGCTTTGCCATCCTGTAAGCCGAGCAGGCTGCGGGCTGTCACGGTTTTCCCTGAGCCGGATTCTCCGACAAATGCCACGGATTCGCCGCGACGCAGTTGCAGATTCAGCCCGCTGACGGCGGCTTTTTCACCGCCTGCAGTCGGGAAGAAAATCGACAGGTTTTGGATATCAATTAACAGTTCGTCGCTCATGGACGTTTTCCTTCAAAAGTGGCCTGCCAGTAACGCCCGAGTGTGTTGACTGAAATCACGGTCAGGGTGATTGCCACGCCCGGCCAGACGCCAATCCACCAGGCATTACGCAGATAATTACGGCCCTCGGCCAGCATCAGCCCCCATTCGGCGGTCGGCGGTTGCGGGCCCATACCGAGAAAACTCAGCCCGGCGGTGCCGATAATCGCCGTGCCCAGCCCGAGGGTCGCCAGCGCCGGAACGTGCGCAATGGCGTGCGGCAACACATGCCGCCAGACCAAAACGTGACGCTTCAGTCCCAGCGTGCGCGCCTGTTCGACATAGCCGGAAGACATCACCAGAAAGGTTTGTGCCCGCACTACGCGGGTGAAGCGGGGCACTGACGCCACGCCGAGTGCGAAAATCAGATTGGTGGTGCCGGGACCGGTAAAGGCAATAAGCATCAGCGCCAGCAGCAAATCCGGAAAGGCTGAAACCACGTCCACCGCGCGGCTGATCAGCTCATCCAGCGGCCCTTTGAATAAACCCGCCAGCAGGCCAAGCAGGGTGCCGATGCTGACCGCGACAACCATCGCCGCCAGGCTAATCAGCAGGGAATAACGGCTGCCATAAATGATACGCGCCAGTACGTCGCGGCCTAACTGATCGGTGCCCAGCCAGTGACTGGCGGAAGGCGCAAGCTGTGCGTTAACCGGATCGGCATTGAGCGGATCGTAATGCGTGAGCAACGCGGGGAAGACAACCGCCAGCAGTACCAGAAATATAAAACTGGCTGCCAGCAAAACACCGGCAGAGAAACGGCGCGTAATGCGCCCGGAAAGCAGAATCTGACTCATGCGTTTTCCTCCCCGGCAGCGGGCGCGTCGCGCAAGCGCGGATCGATAAACAGGTACAAAATATCCACCAGCGTACTGAGCACCACGTACACCAGCGCCGAGAAAATCGCTACCGCCAGCACCACCGGCAAATCCTTACCCAGCACGGCATCGACGGTGATTTTGCCCAGCCCCGGACGGCCAAATACCTGTTCGGTGATCACCGCGCCGCTGACCAGACCGCCAATCAGCCAGCCGGTGAGGGTGACGGCAGGCAGCGCGGCGTGGCGCAGCGCATGGCGTAAACGGATCACGGTATTGCCCAGTCCCCAGGCGCGCAGCGTCAGAACAAAGGGTTCATCAAGCGCATCTTCCAGCCCGCGTCGCAGCACCTGCGACACCACCGCGCCCTGCGCCAGTCCGAGGGAGAACGCCGGTAACACCAGCGACGAAAAACTGCGGTCACCGGCGACCGGAAACCAGCGCAAGGTAAAGCTGAAGATAAACAGCAGCACGAAGCCAAGCCAGAAAGAGGGCGTGGACGCCAGAACCAGTTCTATGGAACCGGCGATGCGTTGCCCCCAGCGCCGGTGCGCGGTCGTGACCGCCATCAGCACGGCAAACACCAGGCTGACCACCAGCGCCAGACCGGTGAGTTTCAGCGTCGGCCACAACTGCGATAACACCAGCGAACTGACGTCGGTATTGAGCATGTACGAACGGCCAAAATCCCCGTGCAATACGCGCCACAGGTAATGCAGATATTGCAGATACAACGGCTGTTCCAGTCCCCATTCGGCGCGGATCGCCGCCTCAATCGCCGGTGTATGCACCTGTTCGCCCATCAGCAAACTGACGATATCGCCGGGCGCGAGGTAAACGCTGATAAACGACAGCGTAACCGCTGCCCACAGCACCAGCACGCCGGTGAGTATCCGCCGGATGATCCGCCCGCGCCACGACGGTCTGGCCTGAGGGCGACGGGGAGAAATAAATGCAGTTTCAGCCGACATATTCTGATTCCTTACTTCTGATTAATGCTTGCTCAGCCAGACGTCATAGGCGTTTTCAGGCATCTGTTTGAAAGGCCTGAAGCCGACACCGTGAACGTAAGACGCTGCCGCAATCTGGTCTTCCGGCTCGTAAAGCGGGATCGCCAGTGCCTGTTGCAACACGGCAAAGTTTTGCAACTGACCGTAGAAGGTTTTGCGCTGTGCGTTATCCAGCGTCAGCGACGCGCCTTTGAGCAGCGGAATAATTTCCGGCGCATCGGTGCGGCTGTAGTTGATCGCACCGCCGCCATTGACGGGCAGATAGTGATTTTCGATATCAATGCCGTCAGTGTCGGTATTGGAGTTGGCAATCGATCCGAACTGGCCGGTTTTACGCACTTCGGTATAGGTGCCGGAATCGACATAACGGATCTTCAGATCCACGCCCATCCGCTGCCGAGCCTGCGCCTGTATCGCCTGCAACAGCACATCGCGCTGGTCGCGCACGGTCGCCTGCGCCTGAATAATTTCAATGCTCAGCGGCTGGCCGTTTTTGGTGCGGATGCCGCCAGCGCCTTTGTTTTTCCAGCCTGCTTCATCAAGCAACTGGTTTGCGAGCGTCGGGTTATTGCCGTATTTACCGCTCAGGCTGGCGTCATACAACGGATCGACCGGCGACGTAATGCCCCAGACACGCGTGCGTTCGCCGCGATAGATCGACTGCAAAATCGGTGAAATATCCAGACCCTGTAATATCGCCTGACGGACTTTGACGTCCTGCGTCGGGCCATATTTCACATTCAGGAACAACGAGTAAGGTGTGCCGGTATTGAGTGCGTGCTGGTAAGAGAAATCAGGATTGTCTTTGAATTCACCGGCATCGTTACCGGAAACGCCTTCAATCACATCTACCTGACCGGACAGCAGCGCGCCGGTGCGCACGGAAGATTCCGGCAGGAAACGGTAAGTAATCCCTTCGAGATATGCCGGACCCTGATGTTTCGCATTCGCCGACGCCCAGCGGTAATCCGGGTTGCGCACATATTCAATCTGCTGACCTTTCTCATAGCGTTTGAGAATAAATGGCCCGGTACCCGCGATGTCTGTACCACCGGATTTCAGCTGCGGTGAAGTCCATGAAGAAGGCGATATCAGCTTCAGGCCGGAAGCAAACGAAAGGAACGGGCTGTAAACGTCTTTCAGCGTAATGCTGACGGTGTGTTCATCCGGCGTGGCGACACTGGCAATTCGCCCGGCGAGCGCGCAAATACTCGACCCTGCGCAATACGCCGGATCCTGTGCATGACGGAAATTTTCGGCGACGGCAGCGGCATTAAATTTCTCGCCATTAGAGAATTTCACGTCATCGCGCAGCGTAAACGTGTAGGTTTTGCCATCGTCAGACACCTGATAACCGGTTGCCAGCCACGGAATGTAAAAGCCGTCCGGCTTGCGTGCTAACAGCGATTCATAGGCAACACGCAGGATCAGTTCCGCTTTTGACTGGCCGTTTAACTGTGGATTGAGCGTATTGGGTTCGGTTTCCACGCCCCACGTCAGATTCCCGCCTTGTTGCGGTTGTTCTGCGGCATACAGTGACTGACCGGAAGAGAGCACTAACAGCGCAAGCGCAGTGAGAGAACGAACGTTAACAGAGGATTTCATACATTTCCCGTCAGGTAATAAGTCATGAATTATTCGAATGAACTCAATAAATAACGCCGCTTTATTCCGCGCAGCTGAAGGGATTATTAATGTCAGGTTGCTAAGTTGTAAAATCACAATATTTGCTTACCAGCCTCAATAAATGACTATGTAAATCTCTGCGGTTTAAAGAAGGGGGTAATTACCGGCTTATCTCAATTGAGGGTAATAAAATGCTTTTTTCTTCGTGGTGTAATTAGCGGTGGTCTCTATTTTTAACGCAGACGCTTTTTAACACAGACAGTACTGTGCTTATGCAGATAAAGGAGATCATCTTGACGAATACATCCCGCAGACGTTTAAAAACCCTGGTCGGGGCAGGGAGCGTGATCCACGCATCGAACGACACCCGCCGCCAGACCGGTATTTCGCGTGCTATCACACTGGCAAATATCGCGGAAAGAGAGAAAATCACCGGGCTGTTTACCGCCGATTTATTGCAGGCAGATCCCGACGGGCTTTCCGGTTCGACCGGCAGTCAGGATCCGCTGATAACGCTGGCGGCGCTGAGTCAGGTTACATCTCAGATTGGCCTGATTGCCACAGTGTCCACTACCTATCAGCACCCGTATAACCTGGCGCGACTGATCGGCACGCTCGATCACGTCAGCGGCGGTCGGGCAGGCTGGAATGCGGTAACGTCTTCTGTCGGCGAAGAGAATTTCGGTGACATACAATTGCCTGCGCCCGAAGTGCGTTACGCCAGAGCGACTGAGTTTATCGAAGTGATTAATGCCTTATTCGATGCCAATCAGCCTGATTCGGTGGTACGCAACAAAAACGGCGGCGTAAGTATTGATCCGCGCAAACTGCATCCGATCAATCATCACGGCGACTTTTTCCGTGTTCAGGGGCCGCTGAACGTTCCGCCGCCGCCTCAGCACCGTCCGGTACAGTTTCAGGCCGGGCAGTCAGAAGAGGGGCTGAAGCTCGGCGCGAAATATGCGGAAGTGATTTACACCTCCCAGCCGACACTGGATGACGCGAAAGCGTTTGTTGAACGTGTTCATCAACATGCCGATGCTATTGGCCGCCATGAAAGCCGGCCGTTAATCATGAACTCTTTTCATTCAATCATCGGAGAAAGTCCGTCAGATGTGGCACGCCGGTTGTTTGAAAAACACGAGCGGATTGATTATCAGCAGGGGCGTCTCAGGGTGGCGGATATGCTCGGCGGCGACATTGACTTGCGCGACGCCGCGCTGGATCAGCCCATCCCGTTACGGTTACTGCCGGACATCGAGCAGATTAACCGCCGTCGCGGCCGTGCGGAAATTTTTAAGCGTTTCGCCTTACAGGGGCTGACGCTGCGCGAACTGATCGTGCAGGCTCAGGAAACCGGCCACTGGTTTGTCGCCGGTACGCCGGAACAGCTGGCCAATGCTATCGAAGAGCGCTACCGCGCCGGTGTGCTGGACGTGATTTCCCTTCACGGACTGGGTCAGGCAGATCAGGAAGATTTGCTGATCAACGGTTTGCTGCCTGAGTTGCGGAAACGGGACCTGATTGATACAGAGTATCTGGGGGAGGATTTCAGGGGAAATCTTGGATTAGCATCCAAACTGCCAGGGCGTTAATTTCACGAACTTGGGTTGCCAACCACACTGGCCTTCAGGTCAAGGTCAAGGTCAAGGTCAAGGTCGTGGGCGTCGGCCCACACCGACCAGAGACCCGGTAACGCGCGGGCCTCTGGACTCCGCGCTTTTTTCACTGCGCGCTATCGCGGGTATGACGGACATGTTCCGGCGCATTAGCGGGTGGCGCAAAATGTCATCGCTGCGCGATTCCCGAATTTCAGGTGTCGAGCCATAGGTCTCGAACCGTTCATTCGGTGCCATTTTTAATCACGCCAATCCACTTTTCTAAAAGATAAACATCAGTTTGATGTTGAATTTAAGATCGTGCGGGCGATTCAGAAATCTTGCTGAACGGAGCGGCTTCGAGACCTATGGCTCGAAGACCGAGAGAAGGTACCGCGCAGCGGCAAGATTTCCAGCCTGTCGCTGCGATACCTGAAACATAGCCAGCGAGCGGAGCGCGCAGTGAAAGAGCCGGAGATTCCTAAGAGGCGCGGCGATAGGCGCCTCTTAGGGCCGGTTTGGGTGGCAACCCAAGGTCTTGACCTTAAAGCCAGTTTGGGTGGCAACCCAAGGTCTTGTCGGTGTGGGCCGACGCCCACGACCTTGACCTTGACCTGAAGGCCAGCTTGGTCGGCAACCCAAGGTGTTGATCTTAAACCGTCAGTGCATCGGAATGCACACTCTTAGCAGTGAATTGATTCTCCGGCTCACTTAACCCCAGATTCCCCCGCAGGGTCTGCGCCTCATAGTCCGTCCGGTATAACCCGCGTGCCTGCAAAATTGGGATCACGCTGTCGATGAAATCATCGAACGCCGTCGGGGTGCCGCCACGAACGATAAAACCGTCGGTTGCGCCTGAGGTGAACCAGTGTTCCAGACCGTCGGCGACGTCTTCGGCAGTGCCAGAGAAGGTCGGACGCGGTGTGGCGGCTTCCAGCGCGGCCTGTCGTAGTGTCAGCCCGTGTTCATGAGCGTTGCGTTTGATTTCATCTGTCGTGCTGCGGAAACTGTTTTGCCCTAAATCGCCGATGTCCGGGAAGGGAGCATCCGGATCGTATTGCGCAAAATCGTGATGCTCAAAGTAGCGCCCGAGGTAATCCAGCGCGCTTTCCAGCGTCACCAGTTGCGCGGTTTCCTGGTACTTGCGTTCAGCATCTGCAGGCGAGTCGCCGATAATCACGCTGATACCCTGGAATACGCGGATGTCCTCAGCGTCACGGCCGTGTTCTGCTAACTGGCGCTGGACGTCGAGGCGGAATTCACGTGCCAGTTCCGGGGTTTCCTGACGGGTGTAAATAGCGTCGGCAGCTTCGGCGGCAAAGGCTTTGCCTTGTTCTGATGCTCCGGCCTGAAAGACAACCGGACGGCCTTGTGGCGAGCGTCCGACGTTCAGCGGTCCCTGCACCGAGAAGTATTTACCGTGGTGATTGAGCGTGTGCAGTTTCTGTGGCGCAAAGAACTGGCCGGTGCTTTTGTTGCGCACAAACGCGTCTTCTTCCCACGAGTCCCACAGGCCTTTCACCACGCTGACGTATTCGCTGGCAATGCGGTAACGCTCGTCATGTTCCGGATGTTTATCGCGGGAGAAGTTTTTCGCCGAACCTTCCAGCGGCGAGGTCACTACGTTCCAGCCCGCACGGCCACCGCTCAGATGATCGAGGCTGGCGAACTGGCGTGCGACGGTAAACGGTTCGCTGTAAGAGGTCGATAATGTCGCCACCAGACCGATTTTTTGAGTCACCAGCGACAGCGCTGAAAGCAGGGTAATCGGCTCAAAACGGTTGAGAAAATGCGGAATAGATTTCTCGGTAATATAAAGTCCGTCAGCGACAAATAAGAAATCAAACTTAGCCTGTTCGGCTCGTTGCGCTAATTGCTGGCAGAACTGAATATTAATACTGGCATCGGCGACGGCATCCGGATGACGCCATGCAGACATATTTCCGGACGCACCCTGAATAATGGCACCCAGACGTAACTGTTTTTTCTGACTCATTGATTCATCCTTAAGATTATATTATTCAGCCGCCGTTAAGCCAGCGTGCGTAATTCAGCGACAGAGCGAACCAGCAACGCCTGCTCCTGGGCATCGAATGCCTGCTGATTGAGGATTTTGCGCAGATACACCAGTTCGACGCCCAGCGGATTGGTCGCCCGATGAAACGGCTCGTAACCGCGTCGCTGATACAATGCGGTCAGCCACGGATGTTTTACCGCCGTCGCCAGATACACGGCCGGTGATTTCAGCGTGTCGCGTAAGAATGTTTCTTCGACGTAACGGATTATTTCATTGCCAAAACCCTGACCCTTGGCGTGTTCCGCCACCGCAAACCAGTGGACAAATGGCCACGGCGCAAGATGATTTTTCGCAGGCGTCCACAGAAAACGCGTGGTCAGCGTCGCCGTCAGTACGCCGTCTTTTTCCAGCACATAGGTGGTTTCATTGCGGATAACATCCCGCACATCCTCAACGCTGGCGCGGGTGATGGTGAAATGAATGCCATGTTCCAGCAGCGGCGCGTAAGCTTTTTGCAAAAGGCTGTGCAGCGCAGCCGCTTCTGATTCCTGAGCAAGGCGGATCACGTGGCTCATAGTGTGTCCTTAAGCCAGCGCAACGCTGGACGTGGCTAACAGTTCGAGGGACCGCAGGCGCGCATGAGGCTGAGAAACCGGCGTATCAATGATAAATTCTTCCACACCGTACCTTGCCTGCAATGTTTCCAGTTGCTGATGAACATCCTCACCGGTGCCGTACAACACTTCGGACTGACGTTCTTCAATACGATGAGATTTTGCTTTTGACTGACGCAGATACGCCTCAACTTGTTCATGGCTGCCGACGTTGACGCTTTGCCCGTCGCTGGCGATAACGCGATACCGCTGCGTTTTATCCACCAGCCGTGCAGCCTGTTCGGTGGTATCAGCGACAATTACCGGCACAGCCAGAAGCGCCCGCTTGCCGTGACTGTCGTGCGAATAAGCGGAAAGGGCGCTGGAAATATCGCGCTCGTCGGCATTCAGGTGCGCAGCAAAGACGAAATTCCAGCCGAGACTGGCGGCCAGACGGGCGCTTTGTTCGCTGGCACCTAATAAGAAACGTGAGGCGGACTGCGGCGGCTGTGGGGTAGCAGAAAGCGCATCGGCGTCTTTGCCTCTGACGGGCACTGAAAGCCAGTCGTCGAGCTGACGCAATTGTTCCGCGAAATCGCCCTTACGTGCCGGATCCACCGCGTGTTGCAGGGCATGGGTCGAAAGCGGTAATCCGCCCGGCGCTTTGCCAATGCCGATATCTACACGGCCGGGGGCAAGTGATGCCAGCTGATTAAAATTTTCCGCCACTTTATACGGACTGTAATGTTGCAGCATGACCCCACCGGAACCTACCCGCAGGTGCTGCGTATGCGCGAGGATCCAGGCGATCACGATTTCCGGCGAAGAGATCGCGAGTTTGTCAGTATTATGATGCTCCGCGAGCCATAACCGGTGATAGCCCCAGCGCTCTGCATTTTTGGCGAGTTCCAGCGTCCTGCGTAATGCCCCTGCGGCATCTTCATGCTCATCCAGCGGACTTTTTTCAAGCAAACTTAAACGGTATCCCATCGTTTTTCCCTTTATTCGCAACACGTCGTTAACAGGGATTATTAAAGTCAGGGACAAAAGATGTAAAACAACAATAGTTGCTATGGAGTTGCGGGAGATGGAATAGGAGGTGAGGTTGGCGGGCGAGATATGCGCGAATCTTAGCCGGAGACGATTAACTGGTGTTTGAAAAACATAAAAGGCGACTTATGTCGCCTTTAAAGTGCTATAGCGGCATTGGTTAGTCAGGGAGTATTTCCCTCTTCAACTATGCAAGGTAGGAAACATACTCTCCAGAGATTTTATAACCTCAGAGAATAACTTATTATTTAAAGATGTTTTGTTATAAACCATATAGACCGGCATGCGTGGAAGATCCATATCCACATCAACCGAACAAATATCATATAGGTTTTTGTATTCTTCATATGCCTTGACAGGAACAAACGCCAGTGTATCTGTAGTTTCAACGACTGGCATTGCTGCACCGATGTAACCGACATAATAACGAATTCTCCTTTTAATATTCACTTTTTTTTCAAGCTTTTGAGCATAGTTAATTCGTAGTAAACTGTCGTTGTTTATAAATGTAAACTCTTCCCTCATGACATCTTCGGGGGAGGTTTTACCTTTAATTCTCGGGTGATTTTTTGCACGTATCACCATCAATGGTTCCTCATAAAGCAAAAACGTATTACGAGATAAATTTTTGTGCGGATTTATATCAAATATGATGTCAGCTTTACGAAAAGTCAGCAAGTCATCTATTGCCTGCGGAGAATTTCCTATAGCAGTGTGAACTACCTTGCAGCCAGGTGCTATTTTCTCGACCGCCCTGATTAATGGTCCCAGGATAGTGAGAGAAAAATAGGGTGGGCAATTAATCACTATATTTGAAATGGCAAGCGGGTGATCTATCTCCTGAAAACTTGACAATAAATTATCATAGGACTCAAAGAGTTTTTCATGTATTCCAGTTGCCGTTTTGGTAGGGGTAAGGTTTTTTCCCTGCCGGACAAAAAGGGGATCAGAAAAGTGATCGCGTAAACGTCCAATAGCCTGGCTCACGGCTGAAGGGGTCAGTCCCAATATACCGGCAGCTTTGGTGATGCTGCCATGGATATAAACAGATTCGAACATGGTTAGCAGGTTGAGATCAAAGCCCTTAATAGCATGAAGACGTTCTGTGTTGTGATTGAGTTTCATATTTTCCTCACTTAAATGTATAAGAAATGATGGTTTGTTGAACCATTGGATGAGATTCGTGTGATATTTAAAATCGTTTAAAAATCAAAACAACGCACAAATCCATCATCCTTATTTTAGTTAATTTATACAGGGATAGATCTTGGGTTTATTTTTATAATATATTGAGTTGCGGCGTAATTTCCAAGTATCGGGGCGTGTGGGTAAATTATTAAATGCCATTTAGGATTTTTTTTACCATCTAATTACATGTAATAACACAAATAATTATACAATCTTTAATATTCTGAATGAATGTTTCAGTTCACTGTGTTTATTTCAATGGCTGCAATGTGAATAATGCGTCTCCCCTGCTTATGGATTCAGGGTTTAACTTACAGACCAACGATGGAGAGAATATTTTGAAACTTAATACATTTGTAAAAATGAGCGTACTGGCTGCCGGTATGGTTGCAGCAATGGGCGCAAATGCTGAAGACACCGGCACCATTTCGGTTTCCGGTACTTTCCTTGCCACTGCATGTCAGATTGATGCAGAAAGTATTGCAGCTCCAATTGCACTGGGTGATATTTCCAGCGCAACTTTTGCTAATGTCGGTGATACCTCACTGAAGCAGCCTTTTAGCATTCGTGTTACTGACTGCCCTGACAGTGTTGCTAATGTAATGATGGCCGCCAATGGGACAAAAGACAGCACTAACCAAGATCTACTTGCCCTGGGCGCAGACTCTATCGCACATGGCCTGGGTATCGGCATTTATAACAATGATGATACCTTGATTAAAATGGGTAATACTTCAGCACCTGTTGTGATTGCGACTGAAACTCACGATGCGACCATTCAGTTAAAAGCTGCCGCAGTATCCACCTCTACATCTGTAAGTGGTGGTTCTATTTCTGCAAATACTAATTTCGTTCTGTCATATAACTAATATTTGACGTTCTATTAT
>Ga0308168_1001207_pt1 | contig 24406 bp, 18 predicted proteins | sample PhyCR2_FD_202133 | JGI IMG/M metagenome (GOLD analysis project Ga0308168, IMG submission 202133) | Phyllosphere microbial communities from UC Gill Tract Community Farm, Albany, California, United States - DLSLRC.R2 | ecosystem: Host-associated > Plants > Phyllosphere > Unclassified | place: USA...
ACCTTAGCATATAGATATCTCTTACTGGGAAACGTGCAAACCACGGATGATGCTTATGTAGCAGGAAACATAAATCCGGTATCAGCGCTCATTAATGGAAGTGTCATTACGGTTAACCATACTGACACCGAATTTGTAAAGGAAGGTGATGTGCTGGCGGTTCTTGATGATACCGATGCACAACTCGCTTATAAAAAATCTAAACATAACCTGGCGTATGTTGTCCGGCAAACGCAACAGCTTGCCTTTCAGAATGACCAGCTTGAAGCAGATGTCAGGCAGGCAAAAATTGCGTACAGCCAGGCGGTAACTGATTACGAGCGTCAAACCGGACTGAGCCGTGATGCATTGATTGCCAGAATGGCGCTTGAACATTATCGAAATAAGGTGTCCTCCCAAAAAGCAGCATTAGATGCAGCCATTCAGCAATATAAAGCCAGCAAAGCATTGTTGCTTGATACGCCCATTAATGAACAACCGCAGGTTCTGCAGGCCGCAGATGCCGTCCGAGAGGCATGGATCACTTTGCAACGTACGGTGATCCGCAGCCCGGTGACAGGGTATATCGCAGAAAGAAATGTGCAGGTTGGTCAGACTGTTTCTGCCGGGCAAACGTTGATGTCAGTCATTCCTGTTGAACAAATGTGGGTTAATGCAAACTTCAAAGAAACCCAGCTTAGCGGCGTTTCTTTAGGCCAGAAAGTGACCATTATCAGTGATATTTACGGAGATGACGTCCCATATGAAGGACATGTCACCGGGATAAATATGGGAACTGGAGGTAGTTTCTCTCTCCTGCCAGCGCAAAATGCCACAGGTAACTGGATTAAAGTCGTTCAGCGCGTACCAGTGCGGGTCGCACTCAATCCAGCGCAACTGCTTGAACATCCCTTGCGAATTGGTCTCTCCACGACGGCGAAGCTCTATTCCAGCGGTCAAAATGAGGTGGGTGATGAAACACTTTCAAAACATGTTATTTCAACCCCCGCCTTGAGCAGTAAGGCGCTTGTGGTCGAAACACGGGGAATTGAAAGTGTGATCACCGGGATTATTGCGCGAAACGGGGCACAATAATGGCGTGTTCATCATCAGTACTCCCGCCGCTGAAAGGCAGCACCCTAATTTTTGTCACTATTGCGCTGGCAATGGCGACTTTTATGCAAATGCTCGACTCAACAATAACGAATGTGGCGATCCAAACGATTTCCGGGTCATTGGGCGCTTCTTCCGATGAAGGAACCTGGGTTATTACATCTTTTGGTGTGGCGAATGCTATTTCGATTCCTGTCACGGGGCGACTCTCGTTGCGTTTAGGAGAACGACGTCTTTTTTTAATGTCTGTCACACTCTTTTTCATGACATCGTTTTGTTGCGGAGTGGCCTCCAGTCTCGATATGCTGATTTTCTTTCGTATCATTCAGGGATTAGTCGCAGGCCCCCTAATTCCGTTATCTCAAAGCCTGCTCCTGCGCAATTATCCCCCGGAGAAACGCACCTACGCTTTAGCTATCTGGTCTATGACCGTTATCATCGCCCCGATTTTTGGCCCTATTCTCGGGGGCTATATTTGCGATAATTACCATTGGGGATGGATCTTTTTTATTAATGTCCCTATGGGTATCGCGGTAGTTTTAGTTTGTTCTTTCTTACTGAAGGGCCGGGAAACTGCCACTCAGCCAGTGAAACTCAATCTGATTGGACTAAGCCTGCTGGTATTGGGAGTGGGGTCTCTGCAAATAATGCTGGATAAAGGCAAAGACCTTGACTGGTTTAGCTCCTCCACGATTGTGACGCTCACAATAATTTGCGTTGTGACTTTGCCCTTATTCGTGCTGCATGAAATAAAAGATAAAAACCCCTTGGTTGACTTAAGTCTTTTCAAATCCCTGAATTTTAGCATCGCCATTTTGTGTATTGTTTGCGCCTATCTTATCTATTCCGGTGCTATTGTTTTGATGCCTCAACTTTTACAGAGTGTATATGGCTATACTTCAGTTTGGGCTGGTTTAGCTTACGCACCGATAGGCATAATGCCACTGATCATCGCTCCACTCATTGGTCGCTACAATAAGAACATAGACATGAGGCTGCTGGTTACATTCAGCTTTACGGTCTATTTCATATGCTATCATTGGCGTTCTGTTACTTTCACGCCGACGATCGATTTTACGTCAATTATTTGGCCGCAGTTGATACAAGGGTTCGCGGTTGCGTGCTTCTTTCTGCCTTTAACAACAATATCTTTAGCAGGACTTTCTTACGATAAATTGGCCAGTGCTACAAGCCTGAGTAATTTTTTGCGCACTCTGTCAGGTTCTGTAGGGACATCTTTGACGATGACGTTATGGAGCCGGAGAGAATCGGTGCATCACGCCCAGTTAACAGAAAATATTAATTCTGCCAATCCTGTTTTTGAGCATTATATCAGCAATTTAAAAACGGCAGGATTAAGCACTTCTCAGGCGCTTGAATACATTAATCAGACCATTACTCAGCAATCACTGCTGATTTCTGCGAATGAAATATTCTCTGTTTCGTCTTATGTTTTTCTTACACTCACTTTATTGGTTTGGTTTGCTAAACCTTATAAAAAATAAGAGGAAGATACTGATGGGCATGAAACGAGTGTTTAATCTATATTTAGCGTTAATAAATCCAGTCTGATTAAATGTCAACGCCCCTGCCCGTCTGTACATTTCTATATTTAGATTATTATCTCTATGGTGGTTTACAGCTTCGGGCACTCTAAACCTTGTGATAGCAGAATAGCGATTACATTTGTCTGCTACTTTCCCCCCCTGGCTCTGTGTAAATACAGATATAACCGCGACTGATTTCTCAGTTAACGTGATAGTTCACAGAAACGTAAATAACATCCCTCTCCCCTTAGTGGGTTATTTTGAAGTTGCGAATGATTTTTTGACGTAAAAAATCGGCAAGTTTCAAATTTTACTATCATTCGGAGATATTACATTTATGTGACAGCAGCCTGAGTCCTATCAAAACCTCCAATTATGAGCCTGAACTACCAGTCTTCGCTTTGGGAAAACTGCCTCAGATGACAGTTCTCATCCTCACGGGCTTTAGCATTTATAAAATCAGCGATTTCCATCCTCTGGATACAGTCAATCAGTTGTAAAAGGTGGTGTAAGTGTAAGCATCCCCGTAATCCGAGCCATTCACCTTATCTCTCTCACCCCATAACACAAGCCTGCGACAGAGTGTGTCTCACCATGCTCATATATTAAACAAAATTAAATAGAATACATTGCGACACAACTTGTCACGCCCATGGAGAAAATAAGATTTTCAAAGGGGAATAACATGAAAAACACTCAAAATGCTGAACTTATTAAGTCATTCGAACGCGATAACACTCTGCAACTGTGGATATTACGTCTTTTTTTCCGGTTAGGTGCGCATAAGCAATTCATGACTCAGCACGGATTTAACAATCAGCCTCTGGCTGGATATCTGAACCTGACTAAATATGAAGATGAGGAGTTCAATCATCAGTTACAGCAATCAATACTGGGGGTATTACGTTTGCGTCATGCGGAGCTTGAACGACAGATCCCGATGACGAAGTCTACTGAATTTCAGCAGGCATTAGAGAGCCTGGCCCGCCGAATTGGACTCAGTCCAGCTGAAAGCTTAATTTTGGAATTCACTTTGCAACTCCATCAAGAGCAACTGCTTGATGATACCGCTGACTACCTTGGAGCGATGACTTCAGCCAAAGTTTACAGGGCTCTGGCTGCAGTACTGGATCTCACGGAGGACGATGTCCGCTTCGCATTAGGACCGTTAAGCGTATTAACAAAAACCGGTCTTGTGAATCTGGAAACCAATGGCGCCTATACATTACGCAATAAACTCGAGCCATTTTCCCCGACCTTTTATGAACGTCTGTCTGCGGGTGAAACAGATCCAGCCAGGCTACTGGGGGGGATGATTTCCCGCTGTGAACCAGCGCATCTTAAATTTGAAGATTACCAGCATATTCCAGCGATCAATGTGATGAGGCAGTGGCTTCATTATGCTTTTCAATCCAGTCGTATCGGTGTGAATATCCTGATTTATGGGCAACCGGGAACGGGTAAGAGCCAGCTCTGCCGATTGCTGGCAGAAGAGTTAAACAGCGAGATTTATGAAGTTACCAGCGAAAATGAAACTGCAAGGCCCATCAATGGCAGTCGTCGTCTTCGCGCATGGCGGGCAGCGCAACGATTTTTTGGTGGGGAAAAAGCACTCATCCTGCTCGACGAAGCAGAAGATGTTTTTAGTGAAAGCCAGGGTTCGCTAACAACGGCGCCCCAGCCCGTGCCAAAAGCGTGGGTTAATCGCCTACTTGAAGAAAACAGGGTGCCCACCCTTTGGGTCTCTAATGAGATCCGCGAAATGGACCCCGCATACATCCGCCGGTTTGATATCGTTTTAGAATTAACCGCCCCTCCCCGGGTACAGCGGGAAACGATTCTGCGTGAAGCTTGTGGTGCAACGCTCTCGAATAATGATATTTCACAACTGGCCAACATCCCCTATCTGGCACCTGCCGTTGTAAATCGAGCCGGGACAATTTTGCATTCCATCAAAGATAAACTGGATGAAGAGAGGCATACTCATTATTTAATGTTTTTAATTAATAGCACCCTAAAGGCTCAGGGACATTTGCCGATAAAGCTAAAAACTAAAGTCAAATCATCTGAATTTTATAACATGGCATTCATTAACAGTGACTGCCCGCTTGGCGAGATTGCCGCTTCCTTGTCACCTGCCGATTCAGCCCGCTTTTGTCTTTATGGCCCCCCGGGTACAGGTAAAACCGCCTGGGCTTACTGGCTGGCAGAACAGTTGAAGCTCCCCGTGATTGAAAAAAAAGCGTCACAGCTATTCGGCAGGCATGTCGGTGAAAGCGAGCAGAATATTGCCGCGGCTTTTGAGCAGGCCCGACGGGATAACGCCGTGCTACTCATTGATGAGGTGGACAGTTTTCTCACTGCCCGGGAAGAGTGCCGGCAAAGTTGGGAGATCAGTTGCGTCAATGAAATGCTCAGCCAGATGGAACATTTCGACGGAATTTTTATTACCACCACGAACAGGTTCGATGTGCTGGATGCAGCAGCATTACGCCGTTTTGACCTGAAAATTCGCTTTAATTTTATGTGTGATAATCAGGCAATTGCGCTACTGAATCTTTACTGCAAGCAACTGAAACTCGGTGAGCCCTCACCTTCTGCTATCAATGAATTAGCGAGATTGTCCTTGTTGACGCCTGGGGATTTTTCCGTCGTATCACGCCAACATGCATTCAAACCACTGACATCCGCTAATGCATTTGTTACCGCTCTTAAAGCGGAATGCCGGGTAAAAAAACGAGAAGACGTCGCAATTGGGTTTATGCATTAATCAGTTTCGTATGGACCGAAAAGGGAATAAACCATGGCCAAACGACCAGAAACAATAGAAACAACGCTGCTTGCTCTTGAATTGTTACGACGGATTCCGCGCGGCAGGAAAACCACCGCCAAAGAATTACATGAACAATTGCTTCATGCGGGAATTGAGCGCGATTTGCGCACCATCCAGCGTCATCTGGAAATGCTCTGCACTCATTTTGATATTGAATGCGACTTACGCAGTCGCCCGTATGGATATCGCTGGTTAGAGGGATCAAAAGGCGTTTCCCTTCCCATGCTAACGCCGCAGGAATCTCTGATTCTGGCCATGGCCGAAGCACACCTCAAGCCGATTCTGCCCAGCAGGTTAATAAGATCAATGACGGGCTTTTTTACTCAGGCTCATCGAAATCTCCACGACATTGGAACCGGGCGGCTCGAGGCGGAGTGGCCGGACAAGGTCAGGGTCGTGGCAACCAGTCAGCCTTTGCTGCCTCCCCCGATAGCGGAAGGTATTTTTGAATCGGTAAGCGAAGCTCTCTATCTCAACCGCTGGCTGAAGATCACCTACCGTAATGCGAGTGGCAAAGAGAGTGAAAACTCAGTGATGCCGCTGGGCCTGGCACAGCAGGGGCCCCGCATGTATCTGGTCTGCCGTTTTGAAGGGTATAACAACGAACGGAGTCTGGCGCTAAATCGTATTCTGGCAGCCAGCATCAGCACATTCACCTTTGTGCGCCCTGCCGAATTTAACCTGAAAAAATATGATGATGATGGTCGCTTTGGTTTTGGTGAGGGTCACCAGATATATCTGACGTTTGAAATTGACCGTACCGCCGGACTCCATCTGATTGAATCACCGCTGTCACTGGATCAAACCCATCGGGAAATCGGCAATCAACGCCTGGAATTCTCCGCCACAGTGGTAGACAGCGCCATGCTTAAGTGGTTTTTAGCCGCCTTTGGGGAAGCCGTCAGTAACGTTCAACGGCAGCCTGTTGTGGAAGGAAGCACCGCAGAATGACTCTGAACAACATTACCTGGGGTCTTTGCGCGCCTGCAACCGTACCTTCCGTTAGAAGAACACGTACCTTACAACTTAGCGAAATTGTTGCGCGCTTCCATCATCGGGCTGTGCCAGGTTTGGGCGGCGTCTGGTTTGGGCGCCAACTGATGATGGCGTTACAGGGGGTGGCGATAGCATCTCAGCTGGGCAAAGACGTCAGCAATATCGAAGCCGCGAATGCCATTGAAGCGCTTTGCTGTTGGCAGGGCTTTCGGGAGAATGAAGGGAAGAACCGGGATCGTCGCCTTCGTGGCATCCGTAAGATTCGCAGATTAGAACCTAACCGCCTGACCTTTAACGCCGCAAGAAGACGCGCTTTCTACGTCACCATCCCGATGCGTATGAGTACGATTGAAGCACTGCCCGCACTGGGATTTGTTCATGCTCAGCGTAATTTTAACGCCTTTCAATGCAGTCAGGTGGGCGAACAACTTGTCAGGCTTGAAACGCCGCAAATGGCTGAGTTGAAAAAATGGATCAGCTCACCTGACAGAAAGCCGCCAAAAACCATCAATTCGCCATTAATCTCCTTATCGCAAGATGCCTGCTTGCTGATACGACACCAGCTGGAAAATGCTGGCAACGACGAGGATAGCAAGCGTCGCAGGGACGCCTTGCGATGGATGGACCGTTTGCGTCAGTCCCCGCCTAAACCACTGAGCTGGAAAGACCGCCCTGACGAAATTTCGTCAGTTCACTGGCACGACTTACAGGCGGGTGCCTATTTCTTCAAAACACAAAACACGGCACTCGCACTACTGGATCTTCTGGAATATGAAATGTCTCAGCGTGGCTCTGCTCTTTCATTGCATCAGAAACTTCCACTTGCAATCAGTGACACGGCTGAAAGGCTGAGACTTGACGCACAAGCATTTTTGGATTTGAAACACAGTGATGCGGCTGCAAACCAGTTTTGCAGCGAATGTACCCTGGAACCTGTGGCTTTATTGCACGCACTGGTCAGCCGTGACGGTCATATTCTCAAGCTAAAGGGCGACCTGATTGAACCTGGCCCGGCCTTTGATAACGGGGTCTCTCAATCTGCTCAGAACCCCGAGGGTGAAGAACAATATGCCGAAGAGGCCTCCGGTTTTTGGCCTGCATCAATATCCTGGCGGATCCGCAATCTGTTCCTGCTCAACCTTGATCTACATGGCAAACTGGCGGATTGGTTAAAGAAGGAAATGAATAATGGCTGATTTCTCAAAACTGCCTCCCTCCCTGGCCGACTATTTTGATGCGCCTGAGGGTTATAAGGGGCATTTTGGCTGGCTATGCGGTTATTCAGCAACGGATGACTTTCTGGAAAATGCAGTGGATCGCTTTAGCTGCCTTAATCAGGCTGCGCGAGCTCATCACGGGCAAATAAAGCTGGCACTCTTTCTTGATGCCGGAAATAAGCCCATTTCCACCGTTGATGTCCCCGGCGTATTACATTGCCAGATGAAAGCAGCTCCACCGCTGAATTTACTTCATGCGAAAGTCGCTCTGCTGGGATTTAAGCCTGACCAACCGGAAGATGCCTGGCGATTACGACTGGTCGTCAGCACCGGAAACTGGACAAAAGAGACACTGACTGAAAGCCTTGATTTGGTCTGGTGCCTGGATCTCTCCAGTGAAGCACTGGAGAACGTCACCAAGGATATTCAACAAAGTTGTGCAGATTTTCGTGCCGCGCAAAATTTGATTGAGGATATCTCCTCCTGGTGTGACACCAGCCTGTTGTCATTAGAAATAAATGACCGGCTAACGACCGGAGGGCTGGCGCGGCTGGATGTCAACGCATGGCTTAACGTATGTCGACAATATGCCCACGGTAAACCCCGTTTGGTCGACAACCGCAAAAGGTCACTCTTTAATCAGTTGAAATCCTGGCTGGAACAGCCTGCCATTGCTGGAAAGAGAAATTATCTTGCGATGGGTTCCGGTTTCTATGAAGGGGGTAAAGGCGACAAATCATTGGTGCCACAGAAAATTGTCCAGCTTTTACAGGACGACGATTTATTAACAAAAAAACCGGAAATTGATCTCTATGTTAATCCTGAGGCTTGTCAGGCGGTTGCCAATAATGTGGCAACGCTCAGAGAACAACATATCACTGTCAGACCCCCTTCTCAGTTGGCAAAGACTGAACGCACCCTACATGCCAAATTTATTTTCAGTGCTAACTACCGCAATGTCAGCGATACGCTGACTCAGTGCTGGCTTTATATGGGCTCAGGAAATCTTACCGGGCCTGGCTTTATGCAGCGAATGAAAACAGGCGTGGGAAATCTCGAAGCCGGCGTATTTTTTGCACCGGACCGGTTGGCGAGAACCGCGGCTGGGAAGCTGGCTCCCGAAAAAACCCTGGCATGGTTGCTACCCATCCAGTCAGAGATTGATTGTGATGCTCTGCAAATGCCCCTTCAGGCGGGACAGGAGATGGAGGAACGCACTCCCTACTTTGCACCGCCCATAACCTGGCTCAAATGGACACCCCTTGCAGACGGTCAGGGTACCCTTCATTACTCTGGATCCCCTGAGAATAACATCACCGCTTTCGCGCCTGGCGGAACTTCCTGTCCCTTGGTTTCGCAGGGGTTTCTATGGCAGGGCGAAATGCCACGCTGGGTGGACATTGCCTGGCCGGCAGATAACGGGACACAGAGTGCAAAAATTCCCGTTGTTGATGCGCTTGGCCGCATTGCCGCAACGCCTTTGCGGCCGCTCGATTTGGAAGAAGTACTTTGGCAGCTATCCAGTTTTCCTCACACACCCGACGTGGATTTTGCTGATCCAACCAGCATGTTGACAACCTCAACAGCGGGTTCTTTCACGATAAATTCTGACGACCAGCCGGTCTCTTCTCAGCCGGTCAGACAGGTAATGGCGTTAATCGAAGGTATTGCCGAGCGCCAGACCACGCTTCCTGAAAGCCAGTGGCTTTACTGGTGCCGTAGTCTCGAACAGGCACTGATTCAGGCAAGCAACAATGGAGATATCACCCGCTTTATGGATCTTGGTATCAATCCACTCAGTCCGCTGAGAGAAGCACCTTTCCGGCCAGTGTATGCCGAAGACGATCAGAGTGATAAGGGACAGGATTATCTGCAGATGCTCATGCGTATTGAACAAGCATGGGGTGTTGATTCCCTGCGCATTTTCGGAGAGTGTAAATGAAGAATAACTTTCAGGGCTGGCCAGTCGTCACTGAGTTATTACGCGAACTGGTTACGCAGGAACAGGTAGAGCTTAATGCCGGGCAAAAAGCAGCCTTGTTGGCAATTGCCGATCGCATTGAACATCATGGCATTATCCTGGCGGACGAAGTGGGTATGGGAAAAACCCGCATCGCCGCAGCACTTTCCCGTTGCGTCATTGCGGCAGGCGGCAGAGTCGCCGTTTTGATTCCGGGTGGACTGGCGGCCAACTGGCGGGAGGAGCTAAAAACGGTAGGTGTCACCCCTTCCGCACCGCTGCTTAGTCTTAAGCAATATATGAGTGTGTGGGAAACGGACATACCATCCGCCCCCTGGTTTGAGGAAAATTGTCTGATTGTTTCCCACGCCATGGCGAACTGGCGACTGGGCGAAAATAGTCATCCATGGCGCTGGGGATTGCTCCCGGAACTCTGCTGGCGGTGGTCTGAAAAATGTGATTGCCCTTCATTAACCGAACCTCATCTCAAGCTTGCTGCTAAAAAAATCAGCGCGGCGATACGTCGTCTGCCCGCCGCACATCCAGCCAGAAAACAGATGAAATCGCTGACGCGTAAAATCGACTGGGATAAAGCTCTGTCAGATAAAGATTTTGGCGTGTATTCAACACAACGCGAACATCTTGAAACCAGTGTGGGGCTTGGGCTCGGGACGTTTGAACTTGTTATCGTCGATGAAGCGCACAAAAGCCGGGGACAAAGCAGCAGCCTGAATCGTTTGCTGGAAAATATCATTCAGCCTGCCAGTGAAACCCGACGACTGGCCGTCAGCGCAACGCCCATTGAACTCGACAGCCAGCAATGGACACAAATGCTGGCCCGGATTGAGGTCAGTTCTCCCGAAGCCATTCAGGCAATAGAACATTACCAGGCCGCCGTCGCAGACATCAGGGAAAACTATGCAAACAGCCTGTCACAACAGAAGTATTACCAGGCTTCCGCTGCGTTTGAGCAGGCACTTTCGCCGTATCTGTTGCGTCGTGACAAACGCGAAGACGAGTCCGTACAAAAATTCCATCAGCACTCAACCCGTCCCTATCGTCGTAAGAAAGAGATCGTGGTGGATACCTTCTCACTGCCGATGAGTTGGAGACAGGCGATCTGCGCCGCTGAAGCGCTGTCGTTTGTTTCCCAGATGCACGAAGACAGCGCAGCGCAACGACTTAGACTGACGGTTGGCAACGGGCATGGTATCGCCACGCTGTTGAATGCTCCGGAGGAAGACGTTATGCCTCCGTTCGAAACGGCTCAGCAAGAAGTCACTGAACCGGGAACCAGGGCGCACGCGGATAAGCGCCAGCAACGTGCCAAATGGTGGCAGAGCCAACTCACCCCCATTCTAAGTACGGGTGAAGAAACACCCCTCTTTACCCATCCTGCAATCCTGGCTGCGGTTGAAGCCGTAGAGGAGGTTTGCTCTCGCGATGAAAAAGTGTTGGTTTTTGGCCGGTTTACCCGACCAATGACCGCACTGGTACAGTTACTTAATGCACGCGAAATGTTGCGAACGCTGGAGTCAAAACAAAATTACTGGCCACATGAACAGTTGCCAGTGTCCGAGTGGCCTGCCGTTCAATGCGCCTGGCGTCAGTTATATGACGGCGAGGCCAGCCAGAAGGACATCAATGCACAACTTGCCAGTCAATACAAAGAGCTAGATAACAGCCGTATCGCATTTCGCAATAGCCTGATTTTACGGCTTGATGAGGGATTATCGACCTGCGAAAGCCACAGTGTGAAAACACTGTTTAACGTCTTTAAGCAACGTGCTCCCCGTCGCGATGGTAATGAAGATTTGGTCATCGTTGCCAGGGCTATTTACTCGCTGACCGGGACAGCTGAAGAACGACGCTCCCCTGCGCGCCTGGCAGACGTTTTTACCGATATCGTTAATGCCACGCGTGATCGTGATAACCCCGACAGTGACGAAGAAGTCGACGGGGAGAGTCTATTTGCGGAGCAACGCTGGCAAGTTGTTGTGGACTGGCTCCATGAAGAGTACAGCCGTCGCGAGAGTGATTATGCACGCCTGATGAATGGACAAACCTCGGCAGCCAGTCGCAACTTGATTAATCTGGCCTTCAACCGCCAATACAGCCGCCCTTCTGTTCTTGTCGCTCAATCGCTGGTCGCCAGAGAGGGACTGAACCTGCATCTGGCCTGCAAAACGGTAATCATGCTGCATCCGGAATGGAACCCTGGCGTGGTAGAGCAACAGATTGGCCGGGTCGATCGGTTGAACAGCCTTTGGCAGAAAAAACTTGAGGAAGCACTGAACGCTGGAGAACGCGGCGATGCGTTACCGACCATCGATTTTATGCCGGTTATCTTCAAAGGCACTTACGACGAGCGGAACTGGCAAGTTCTGAACCAGCGTTGGGATAACCTTCGTGCGCAATTACATGGCAATCCCTTTTCAGTCAACACGCTTCAGGACAATGTCGGGAACCGGGAAAATATGCAGTCAGTGATTGATGCTGCACCGAACTTTTCTCCCCTGAACCAAAACAGAAGGCCGTCATTATCTGACTGATAAATTAGCCTGAAGGTTTTCAGGCGTGTGCCGTTACTAATAATCAAATTGTAAATTTTTCTTCTGCCGTTTAGACCTTGTGAGTTAACGCCAATGCCAGACGTCAGGGACCGAACTTTCTACATTTTAATAAGGATGATCATGCACGAGAACAATGTTGCTTTACTCTGTGATGAAGCCGGACGGCTATTGCAGTTAAATATTGAATTGCTGCACAAGATGATTAACGAACCGAAAGTATTAGCCAATGACCAGGGGCAGTTATTTGCCCGGCATAAGGCAGAGAAAAGAGTTGAAGAACTTGAGGGTGAGCGGTTAAAAATCGCCCGTAAAGAGATCGTGCTTGCCGTCGTCGGTACCATGAAAGCGGGAAAATCCACCACCATTAATGCCATTGTTGGTAAAGAGATTCTGCCCAATCGTAATCGTCCGATGACGTCAATACCGACATTGATTCGCCATGTGCCGGGTAAGCTTATCCCGGATTTACAGCTAAATAATACTGACGCCCTGCATAACCTTCTGATTGATTTAAATAAGAAAATCAGCACACCAGAAGGTAAACATCTTGTTCGTCAGTTGGAAAAGGACAGTGAGAAGAAAAAATTACTGGCCATCACCCGCAATGTTGAATGGTTGAAAGATACCTATCTTGATGAGGAAGAAATTTTCTCCTGTCTGACCCATCTCAACGACCTTGTGCGCCTTGCCAGCGAACTTGAAGTCGAATTCCCTTTTGATGCCTATGATGAATTTCATGAACTCCCGGTTATTGAAGTGGAATTTAGCCACCTGACCAGTATGGATGACAGCCAGGGCACGTTAACCCTGCTCGATACCCCGGGGCCAAACGAAGCAGGCCAGCCACATTTGCAGGCGATGATGCGAGATCAACTGCAGAAAGCTTCCGCGGTTCTGGCCGTTCTCGATTACACCCAGTTAAATTCTCTGGCCGACCAGAATGTGCGTAAAGAACTCAATGCAATTGCTGAAGTGGCTGCCGGACGCCTGTTTATTCTGGTGAATAAGTTCGATCAGAAAGATCGTAACAGCGATGACGCCCCGACGGTTAAGCAAAACGTTCCGGCAATGCTCGATGGTGACGTTCTGACGGCAGAGCAGGTTTATCCGGGCTCTTCCCGCCATGCCTACCTCGCCAACCGGGCCCGAAACGTCCTTAGCCATTCTGATGCGCTACCAATGAGTGAAGAATGGGTAAAGGATTTTGCCCAACTGGCTTATGGACAAATGTGGGATGAAAGCGACCTGCAGGATAAAGTCCAGAGCCTGAACCGTGCTGAAAAGATCTGGCGCCATTCGCTGTTTGATAAGTTGATCACTGAAGTCATTCATGCAGCGCATGCTAAAGCAGCTGCCTTAGCCGTGGATTCTGCTGCATCAAAACTGGTGCAAAACGCTGAAAACGCCCAAGAATACCTGTCTGTGCGCCATCAGGGACTTAGGGCGAGTATTACTACATTGCAGCAACAGATTAATGATCTGCTTACTGATATCGAAAATGTTAATTGCTGCCAGAAATCGGTAGATAAAGAAGTTACTGCTTCCATGATGCGGGTCAAACAGGAATCTGAAGCTTTGATGACACAGGTTCAGTTAAAACTGGACGGGCAAATCGAACATTATTTCCGTGACGGTAAACGTCAGGAAAAAGAAGAGATTGAATCTTCGCAGCTAAAAAAACGTGAATCTTCACTGGGCAAATTTCCCAGGGTATTGGCGAAAAGATCCAAACCGGTAACGAGGGACTTTGATCCTGATAATCCAGTAGTGACATTTGCAGAGCGTGCTGCAGCGGAAGCCTTTGTAGCTAAAATTGAAAATTCAGTCATGTCTCTTCTGGATGAAATCGAGGGGGACATCAAGCCGACCCTGACGGATATTGTTGCCGGGATTGAAGAGAGTTTCCACGGTAACGCGCTAAGAGCGATAGATAATATTGCTAACCAGATCAATTCACGCCTGGAAGAGGATGGATTCTCAATTAAGATCTCGTTCCCCCAGGTTAAAAACCTGCAGGCTCCTTTGTCTGTCAGAAGTCGTATGACCACATTGCTAGAAGAAAAATCGTTCAAAGAAACGCATTATCGCCGCTCCAGTAGTATGTGGGGATCTGTATGCAAATGGTTTAGCACCAACGACTGGGGTTGGGAGGACTACAGTGTGGAGGTTGTCAAATCAGTGGTTGATATCAATAAAATAAAAGCAGCAGTAAAAGTTCAGAGGAAGGAACATTTCGAACAACTCAATAAAATTATTCAGGAAGAAATCAACGACCCCATCGTTGCTGAGATCGACCTGTTCTTTCAGCAGTTTAAAAGTAAAGTTGAGCAACTCCGCAATACTCTGATCCAAAGTACAGAAGATCACAAAAGTGACAAGCAGCAGCAGGAACAGCTCACAGAACGTTTACATGAATTGCAGAAGCTGACGCCGGAAATGATACTCGACGGTAAAGCGCTGAAAGAAGAACTGGAGGCGCTGCTCTGATGACACTTTTTAAAGAGACTTTTGCTGATATTGAAGCCTGCCAGGTACTTGAGTGTATTCCTGAAAAATTCGTTGTCGATTTTGCTAACGGTATTGATGTTGTAAACGATCATCTGCGCAGCTCGCAAAACCGGTCATTCTTTCAGCGAATTAAAGAGGGCATGAGTGGACAATCAGCTGCAAGACAACAGGCGATAAACGCTTCTTTTAACGACGGAATACAGGCATCCCTTACCTGGCTCACCGAGCTGACGTCATCACTGGCAGGCACCAATTTAGCCGTGTCGCGGGTCAACGAACGCGTTAATGCGTTGTCGCAGGATACGGCGAAAATTGCGGAATATTCCGCCGACACACGTGAACAGTTACGTGAGCTTGCCAGCCACGTTAACCAACGCGTAGGCAAACTGGAAGAGCAGCTCCAGCGCGTCGATAGCCTTCAACAGGGTCAGTTGCATCTAGACCGTATTTTCTCTAACTGGAGTGCAGGACGTTATGCCGCGCTTCCGCTGGCCGGGCGTTGCTACGTGGCACTTGAAGAATTGCGCTGGGGAGCTTTTGGCGATGTTATCCGACAGGCTGAAGCAAAACAGGCTGAACAATTTATTGAGATGTTGAAAAACAGGGCGCTGGCCCAGATGGCTCTGGATTTCGGGACAAAACCCAATGCGCGTCATGACGTCCGTAACTGGTTGGCGTGGCAGGCTGGCGCAGTACAAGACACAGCCTGGCCTGCGGTCATTAACTGGATGGCTAACTGGTGTAAGGAAGAGAGTCATCCGATTAGCTGGGCCGTTACTCAATCCTATGAAACGCTGCCCATCAGGATGCCCCGAATTTGTTCGGCAGAACGCATTGCAGACGCGATGGTCGACGAAGTGTTTAGCGAGGACCTGAAATGAATCAACCCATAAAAGTGGGCCTGGCGCTGTCTGGCGGCGGAGCTATTGGCGCTTATCAGGTTGGGGTTATCAGGGCGCTTGCAGAGTCCGGCACGGAAATTCACTGCATAGCCGGTGCCAGCATCGGTGCCCTGAATGGCGCCATTCTTTCATCCTCCGCTTCGCTGGAACAAGGTGCAGCCCGAATGGGTGAGATATGGCACCATCTGGGCACTAATGAGGTACTTAAATTCAATAAATCGGCTTATCTGCGGTTACTGACGCAATATGGCCTCGCAATGGGGCTTTCGCCCTTGCTTAGTAAATCCGGAACATTACTGGGTGCTCTGATAAACGGTCTGGGAATAAGATCATTTTCTGCTCTGCAGGACGATGAATCTCTATTATCTGACCAACCGTTAATAGAATTGATGAACCAGTTTTTGGATCCCGATGCATTAGCCAGCGGAACACCGTTATATGCTTCGCTCTATCCCACAGAGGGAGGCTTCTCCGATATTATAAGCTGCGCACTGGCTGAATTTGGTGTAGGTAAAACACAAGATTCGGAGTTCCAACTGATTCAGGCCTTACCTCAAACCCTGCAAAGAGAAGCCCTGTTGGCCTCAGCTGCACTGCCGCTGCTGTTTCAATCCCGCGACATTAACGGCAAGCACTACAGTGATGGTGGGATGGGTGGATGGGCAACCCTGCAAGGTAATACGCCGGTCACCCCGCTGGTTGATGCCGGTTGTAATATGGTGATCGTCACGCATTTGAGCGACGGTTCATTATGGGATCGCCATCATTTTCCAGATACCACAGTCCTGGAAATCCGGCCACAAACTTCACTAAGCCGTAACGAAGGCGTACTCGGAGGAATGAAGGACCTGCTGGGATTCACGGCTGAAAACATCGACTCATGGATTGACCAGGGATATCGGGACACGCTTGCCGTGATGGCACGTATTAAAGCCCCAATACAGTCGCGTCAGGCTTTGAATACATCGGTATCAACGCTTGAAAACAGTGAGTCATATCATGCTCAGAGTAATGCCCTGCTCCAGAGCGCCATGGCGCGGCTTAAATAAGGTCAGTTTAAAAACACACTAAGTATCACGTCATTTCATTTTTTAGGGAGAAGAGTAAAGTGAGTTCAGAACAATCTATACCTCTGATTAATAAGACACTCTCACTTGATAAGTTGTTGCGTTATGCTTCACCTGCACAACTTTCTGAACTGGCTGATATCATTACTGACTCAGGAAAAGGTCGTGTGGCACTGACTGAAAACAGTAAGAAAAATATTCTGGCACACCAGAGACGCAGAGCACTTCACATTATTAGTGCGGATTTAGCGCGTGAAATTTGTGCGTTTGGCGGAAACACCGTGGTTAATGCATTCCGTTCAACATCTCAACCCTCTTACCTTGCTGTCGCCACGGATGTCGCCAAAAAAATGGGGGTGAAAGTTCCCAAAAATGCTTCAGTCTGCGATATTGAGGAGTTAATTATCAAACAAATTTTGACTACCTCTTTTAAAGGAAAGAGTAAGGAAGAAATCGAGGCGTTATTTAATGCGCATAACTGTAAGTTTGATAACCAGCAACTTGAACAATTATTGAAAAAGGGGAAGACAGCTGATTTAGTCTCCTGGCTTTACTCCACTTGCGGACCCTATACACTTTCCCGACTGGTCAACTCGGCGATGGTTCCGGCACTCAATGTGGCAGCGAAAGCGGGGATCCCCCTGATTGGAAAAGCGATTGCGATCCGCGCTCCTGCAATGATGAACCCGATAGCAGCAGTCATTTCGGCTGCCTGGGTCACTTATGATCTCACGGGGCCCGCCTTTCGTATCACCATTCCCGCGGTGATACGTATTGCGTGTATCCGTCAGGCCTATATCAGGCAGGAAACTGATAAATTTTGCCAGGAGCTTAAAAAATGTCTGTGATTCCAGAAGTTCTTTACCGTACGTTCCAACAATCACCAGAAATTTTGGAAGGCCTCAAGACCGGGCTTTATGCTATTTATGGTGGTGTTATTCGCGTTACAAAAGGGAATGACAAGGCGGGAAGTATTATTGCTCATTTGAAATTTCCAGGTAATGCAGAGCAAACGGCAGAAAGTATAGAGAAATTGAAATCGTCACTTTCCAATATCCAGGGCGGCATTGACACCTTGCAAAATTCTCTCGGGACATTGCAAAATCTTCAGTATGCCAATATTGCACTTGCCGGACTTAACCTGGCCGTATCAGCTGCTGGCTTCGCCATCGTCTGTAAGAAACTTAATAATATCGAGTCCATTCTGCATACGCATACTGAGAAACTTGACACGCTACTTTCATTAGCCTTAGATGCCCAGCTGAAGGCCTCATTCCAGCAGACCGCCCGTTTTAATGCTGTCATCACCACTGCCCGACAATTTGTTGAGATGAATGACTACGAACAGCTTAAAACACTGATACGTCCTTTCAATGAGCAGTACGAATTTACCAGCCTGATTTTAAAAAATTGCGCTCGTTCAGCAAATGATCCGACCTTCTTCACTTCATTACCTGAATTATCCCTGCTTCAGGAACGCTTTATGCATCTCGGAATGTGCCTGAGCTATATTCAGCAAAAAATCAATGCGCCCAAATACGCCATAGAGACAATGCAAAAAATGCAAAACGACTGGCTGGAAATTAATGAAACTATCGTTGAGACATTAACCTCATCGCCAGAGACGATACATGCACTGACTCAACACAATGCCGGAAGCATACGTTCTTTCCTCGATTACCGAAAAGAGCGTATTTCAGGTATTGAGTATCAGACAAACCTGCTGATATTAGCAGAGAAGCGGCCTGAACTGACCCAGGTAATCAATGCCGAAAGCGATGATATTCTGTTATTGGCGGCATAGAAAATAAGATGAAATCCCGGACATTCACTGATAGCACTTGATGTGGATTGATGAGGTAGATTTCCATAGAATGCTAAGGCCGGGAAGACTGCTATTTCATTGAACTACAGGTGTAAAAGAAGACGTCAGCCAGGAATGGCTGGCGCATTAGTTTCTGGGGCCTCGCCGAAAAATCCTAAAGGCCGCCTGTCAATGCTGCCGTTATGGCATGAGAACCCACTCCTTTTTCACCGACTCTCCCTCCAGGCTCTAACCCCGGATTTACTACTTTCTCCTTAACTCTTCTGCTGCCTTCACGAATTCACTAAGGTCACCCCCCGCATTATTCTCAACCGCCTTTTTCCCGGCAATCGCTCCTGGCCACCTGATTGAAGCTTCCACTAAAGAAGGCAAACGCCCTCTGAATGTTTATTTCTTTTATGCGGTTAACTGGCGGGTGGAAAGCATTCCAGCACACCGGGAACCTCTTTTGGACAGATGATATTCTGTCAGAACGCACCCGTGACGCACCGCATAGTTTTTAACGTAAGAGCGTTGAATTACCTATTCTTTGCGAGCATGATCGCAATAACTTCAACCTGTTAAACTTCAGCTATGACCTCTCGTAAAGCACTGCAAACGGCAATTTCAAATGTGGCAGTCTGGCGCAAAGGCGACCAGTGCGCGCCGCATAAACCTCTGCTGTTGCTTTATGTCCTCTCTCAATACCTGAGAGGCCATTCCCGGCTCTTCGACTATGGAAAAGAGATCCACGAACCGCTGACAAAATTGCTGGCTGACTTCGGCCCTAAGCGGCGCGACTATTATCCGAATATGCCGTTCTGGCGGTTGAGGACTGACGGATTCTGGACACTGGAAAATACTGAAGGTTGTAAGCCACGCAAGGGCAACATCCAGCCGACAAAACGTGAGCTGATTGAGAATCATGTATCGGGTGGTTTTGACGAAAGCAGCTACCAGATCCTTCGTGAAGCACCAGGAATGATCAATAAACTGGCGCTGCAGATCATGTCTGAGCGTTTCCCGGAAAGCCTTCAGATACTTCTCGCAGACCGTCTTGGATTTGATTTTACGTCTCTGATGAAAGCGCGCGATCCACGTTTCAGGGAGATTGTTCTTCGGGCTTATCACTCACGCTGTGCTATCTGTGGCTACGACTTACGGCTGGATGGCGCACTTGTAGGACTGGAAGCGGCGCATATCCGCTGGAAGCAATACGGTGGCCCCTGTGAAGTGAATAACGGGCTGGCCCTTTGTTCCCTTCATCATTCTGCCTTTGATATGGGAGCGATAGGAATAGATGAGCATATGACTATCCGTATTTCCGGTGGCGTAAACCGAAGCCCGGTTGTGGATCACCTTTTCTGGCAGCGTGACGGAAAACAACTTTATTTACCGCAAGATAAAGTTTTCTGGCCAGCGGAAAGGTTTATTGAATGGCATCAGAGTCAGGTGTTTAAAAGTTGAGGGTTTAGTATCCATTTTATTTTTTACTGAAAAGGAAATTTGGGCATAATTATGAGATATCTCAATATATTAAAATCCATCGAAATTGCTGAAAGAAGAAGAAAATCCCACAAGAAAACGTACAAAAGAGATTTTCGATTTTTGTTAATAATCTCGGCTTTGAGTTTCTTGTCTGTAACAATGGCATTTCTATATTATCTTACAAAGGTAGTGTGGTTAGGATTAGCTGGCCTTTCCCTTCTATTATTACTTTACCTTACAATCCCAGCCATTCAAATCTATAGGGCCTATCGATATCGTTCGAAAATTAAACGATCGTTTCTTTTACCCTTGTGCGAATCTCTTAACCTTAATGTGAAAACGGAGCTATCCGTGGATGGAATGTTTTTCCCTTTGTTAAAGGAATTAACAACGGAGGAGTTACAGTTAGGGTTATTAGAGATTAAGAATGAAAGGGAATTCCTGGAGAAAAGAATGAATCTTCTGATAGGGCCTATCGATAAGCTGGGCATCCTCCCAGGCATTGTCGCAACCATTACTGCTTTGACAAAAATCCCGGAAAACTACAATTGGATTTCAGCCATTGCTTACGGATACATGGTCTTATCCTTTCTATCATTATTCTTTTATCAACTGATCATGCGTTATGAAAGGATGATTGCGTTGACTGAGTTGGCTCTGGAAAGTAAATCTTCTTCAGCTATTTGATGAAGTGATGCGTCTAAACCTATCCTAAGTTCAAAATATAGAACAGATTTGTCTACGGGCTCGGGCGCATTCCAAATTGATATAGGTTGAATCAAAGAAAAGCGGGGAAAAGCCTTGCGGGAACTGGATTTTAGGCATAAAAAAAGCCACCCGCAGGTGACTTAATTTTCATACTAATGGTGCGAAGGCCGGACTCGAATTTCAAACCTAATAGACTGATATCAATGTAATTTATAAGCAGGAATAAAAAGTTATACCCGCACTTGTACCCACAAGTTAAAATCCGTACAAAAAATAGACATCACTAGTGGGTATAAAGCCATATCAGTAGAACACCATTATGGCTATCAAAGCAGTATTTAGGCAGGCAGGAAAGTTTTCTTCAGAGGCACCAAAATTACCAACTGACGAAAAATCGGTCAGTTATAGGCGAAAAACTGGCGTTATACCTGAAAAAACACACAAAGAACTTGTTACAGATAATATAATCAAATGAGCAGTAGTAAGATACTTATACCATTCTGTCTTCATAATGTTTGGTTAACTCGCCAATTCATGTCTCTGCGCAACGTCCCTCTGTCCACCACTACTGGATGCGCATCAATTCCTCTGAGCAATTGCTTCAATTTCAAAGTGACATTTACCGGATTGATAGCTCTGGGAAACAGTTTCGAATGTTTTATAGGCTGCTCAAGATGTAGCACCACACGAATTCTATTTTTGCTTCTCGTGTCGCATGCAAATAGTTTCTCAGTTTGGTCATTCGCATTACATCCAGCGGCGTAAATTCCAGCTATAGCATCACGAACCTTAATAGCAACCTCCTCCCCAAGATCCATTGATTTTGTCCTCGGAGAAAGACGGTAATCTTTTATTTCAATGAACCAGCAAACATCATTTTCCAAGTAAATGATATCAACAGCCTTCGTTCCACCGAAAGCACTATTAAACTGATTTCGATAGAAGGACCAATCATCGTATTTCGTCGACATTGCTCCATTTGGGAATGTGAAAGTTAATTGTCCTTCAATTATCGGATTTTGAATGGTAGCCACTTTCTTCTCCATAAGACATATAACGATCGGACTGTTGCAGTTCTTCGTCAAGAAGTACAAGTGTCGTTAGATCTTCGATCGAATCGCCTTGTTCAACTTCAACACCGTTACCCCCATTCTTTAGCGAAAAATATCTATGTTTTAGACACTTAAACTCTTCCTCTTCATACAAAACATCTAATTCACGTAGTAGAAATAGTGAGTGTGTTGAGATGAAAACCTGAATACCACTCAGGCATAAATAAAGAATTGACTTAGCAACCAGTTTGATTAGTTTCGGATTAAGATTTGTTTCTGGCTCATCCCAAAAAAGGTATCCTTTATCCAAAAGCGAACCAGTAGAAATCAGCCTTGAAAGCATTGCAAGCTTACGTAGGCCTTCAGCCACAAGTGGCATTTCCATTTTGCCTTGGCCAGGTACAGACAGATAGAATCGACCATTGTTATCCAAAACAACTTTCCCCCCCATAGCCTCTTCTAGCGGCTTAAGGTGCTCGGCAGCTTTTTTCTCTCTGGGGCCTTTTAATGCAGGAGCTCCCAATAATAGGCAAACATCTCGATATGTTTCGTCAAATTCCAGATAATGACTGTCATACACTGAAACAAATCCAGGGTAGAGCGTGAGCATCTCACGTGTTGGTAGGAAAACAGGTGACTTGGGTTGCCAGGTTTTATTTAGCTGTTCAATTTGCACTTCAGACTTGCTTGAGGTGGCAAACCCCAACGAAAAGTTCAAATGTTTTTCATCAAATTCGAAACCGAGTTCGCATCTTTCCCGCCCCTGCTTTCGACGAGCTAAACGCCCCAGAGTCTCAGGGCGAAGGACATTGATGAGTTTATCTGCGTAATTTTTTTGCAGCAATGTTTTGGTCGGTTCTCCAGCGTTAGGCTTTCTTCCTTCCTCTGCACTCGCTGCAATTAGTGCATATGCAGTCTTCAACAAATGTGATTTTCCACAACCATTTTCACCGATAACAACATTTAAATCAGGAGAAAATTTAAAATCAGCCTCAGGAAAAACCGTTAGGTTTTTAACTTTCATTCTTTTAAGCATAGTGGCTCCTGTTAGTTGTCATCCATCGCCCTGCCCTTCAATAAACTTGCTTCAGTATCAGGACAGTATAACAATCCGTAGCATAACGAAAAGATTGATATGTTGATCATGATGCTTTTTTGTACGGGCAATTCACCGCCAGCACGATGAACATAGTTCTGACGGTATGTATTACCACTGATGTACCGCACTGCATCTATCTAAAACTCCTTTTCATCTTTGACAGCCAATTAACAGCTTGATTATACTAACATTTCTTATTCATAGTCGTATAACTCTCAGTAACGACACATTAAATATTGGTCATAAAAACCCGTTCACTAGCTCAGTGTATGTTTGCGCCTGCCGAAAATGGCAGGCGCATAATGCAATGAATAAACAAAGAAGGTCATGGAAGTAGATTAGAAAGCCTGTTCGCAGTATTCACATATCAGTGGTATTACGACTTCGCTGCAACAGGCCAGTGGCCTGCCGTGCCCGCAAAACATCTACCCCCCTCAGGTATGGGGATTGTTCCTGACAACTAAACCCCTTGCGATCGATACGAATCAGTTCGTACTTCTCCACCAGAAAGTTAACTGCATCAGCCAGTGTGATGCCAGCGTTTATGTGTTCCTGAATAACGGTTTCATCACTGAATGGGGTGTCGTTCAGGGTCAGGCCGTAGTGCTGTTCCAGCAGGCGTGTCAGTAGCATTTGCCAGACAGCTGCGGGCGACAGACAGGGCTTCGCCGCCCGCGAAATTGTAGCAGGTAGAGTTTTCATGCTTGCTCTCGTGAAATCAGTTAGCGTTGAGTGGGATAAACAGCGATGTATACGTAGCCGCAACTACCAAAAGTATCGGCTTCGCAGGTAAAACCGTCGTGGTAAAGGGTGACGCAGTGGGCATGACGGGGATTCAGTTCACCAGTGGTCAGCATCGACTCTATCTGGCTGATAAAAGTGGAAATACCACATCCAGCTTAAGACATTCGTTGTCACTAAACTTACCGGTGACACTGGCCCGGTCAGCCAGATAGTGCAGCCGGTTGCCCTCCTGCACCAGACGTGCTCCCAGGCGCGGCGTGATATCCCGCTGCAGGCCCCATGTGGTGTTGCTCATTTATAACCTCTTTATTGTCAGTTCAGGGTGATACTCGTCAGACAGGTATAAGGTCCGTTGCGGTCCTGGCGGCGTTCGGCGTATACCGCCAGCACACCGGAAATGTCAGGAACCACCTTACCGGTGTAATGACAGACACTGCCATGCCACTGGTATCTGCCAGTGCATAATCGAAAAATGCGGGAGGCCGGATGCTGACGGTAAATCGTCATCGCCCGGCGTTTACTGATAATTTTCATGTCATACCTCAAAGCAAACCGTGTTCAGCGAACGACAATATCTGCGTGCCACCGACAATGAGATGGTCAGGCACACGGATATCAACGAGCTGAAGCGCCTGCACCAGACGCTGCGTGATGTTCTTATCTGCCTGGCTGGGTGTGATGTCACCGGAGGGATGGTTATGCGCCAGTATCACTGCTGCCGCATTGAAGTACAGGGCGCGTTTGACCACCTCACGGGGATGTACCTCGGTACTGCTAATAGAACCGGCAAACAGGGTTTCGTGGGCAATCAACTGG
>Ga0308168_1001212_pt1 | contig 24335 bp, 24 predicted proteins | sample PhyCR2_FD_202133 | JGI IMG/M metagenome (GOLD analysis project Ga0308168, IMG submission 202133) | Phyllosphere microbial communities from UC Gill Tract Community Farm, Albany, California, United States - DLSLRC.R2 | ecosystem: Host-associated > Plants > Phyllosphere > Unclassified | place: USA...
AGGGCAAAAACAATCTGCTCTTCGGTGAATCGTGACTTTTTCATCGGCACATCCTCCGTTCAGGGGAGTGTATATCATGCCGGAATTCTGTTTCTGAATGGAGCAGGATTTCGGGTCAGGGTCAGATGCCCTCTGGACTCCATAAACGACAGGTTTGCGTGGTACAGGTAGCGCTTAGGATTCAGGGGCCGGATGTTAGCGTTGCCGATATACAACCCGGTCGGGGTTGCCAGCGGCATCAGGTGCCGCACGATAATCGCCAGTTCCAGGCGGATTTTGCCGAGCAGCTGCGGGATACAGATATGCCGTTTTTCTCAGGCACATGAAACGCTTTGGCGGAAGATCACAGGAGTCGAACCTGCCCGGGACCGCTGGCGGCCCCAACTGGATTTGAAGTCCAGCCGCCTCACCGGAGACGACGATCTTCCCTTTTGAAGAGGGGCTGAGTATACCATCGCCAATGACCACAAATAAACTCCGGGTTTGTGCCTCATTTCAGTGATGTCCCCCACCGGCAGCAAGCTGTCCGTTTTTGGCCTTCTTTCCCTGCCTTATCCCGTCCATCATAGCGTTAACCCCATCCAGCAGGAGTCCAGAAATGACCGATACCGTACTGTTAGTGATTGATGCCCAGCAATCCTTCTATGAGCGTGGCTACAGGGAAACGCCAGAAACCCCGGCATTCGAAAAAGCATTAAGCACCCTGGTGGCAGGCTGTCAGGCGAAGGGGATCCCGGTGGTGGATGTGTTTCATGTCGAAAGCGAAGGAGCCTTTGCGCCGGAATCCGGTCTGGTGGTGCGTCTGCCGTTTCTGACCCATGAGCCGGTCGCCAGCTTCCGCAAAAAAGTGCATAACGCCCTGACCGAATCGGGTCTGCAGCAGTGGCTGGAACAGAACGACGTAAAGCATGTGATTATCAGCGGTCTGCGCACTGAGCAGTGCTGTGAAACCACCGCCCGCGTGGCGTCGGACTTCGGCTACCGCGTGACCTATGTCACCGAGGCAACGCTGACCTTCCCAATCACCCATGATGGGATTACCCTGAGCATTGCCGACTTACGCCACCGTACCGAAAGCGTGCTGATCCATCGTTTTGCCGATATCCGCACCGCTGAGGGCTGCCTGCAGGAGCTTGCATAATATGACGATCCCGGTGTGGTTTGTAACCCTGCCCGGTGTGATGACGCTGGATCTCACTGGTCCGGCGGAAACGCTGAAGCTGGCAGCAGGGGCGTTTTCGCTGCGCTATATCGGCCCGGATGAATCCGTGCTCACCTCCACCGAGATGTACATCAGCCGCATTGAGCCACTGCCGGAATCCCTGCCAGCCGGGAGCCTGCTGGTGCTCCCGGGCGTCAGCGACTCTAAAGTGTGGTTCGACACGCCGCAGGCGGTGGCCGCGCGTCACTGGCTGATGCGCATTCAGCCCGCCATTCATGCCGGTGACGTGACGCTGGTATGTATCTGCTCTGGCTCCCTGCTGGCGGCGAAAGCCGGGCTGATGAACGGCGTGCAGTGCACCACGCACCATGAGGTAATAGATCGGCTTAAAAAAGCGGAACCGGGGGCGATTGTGAAAGAAAACCGCATCTTCGTTGAAGATCGCGGCATCTGGACCAGCGCGGGCATTACCGCCGGTATCGACCTGTCGCTGCATCTGATTAACCGCCTGTGCGGCGCGCAGACGGCGATGGATGTGGCCCGGGAAATGGTGGTCTATTTTCGTCGTTCGGGGGAAGATCCGCAGCTGTCCCCCTGGCTGCGCTATCGCAACCACATTCACCCCGCCATTCACCGCGCCCAGGATCTGCTGACCCTGCAGCCGGAGCAGGAGTGGCCGCTGGAGGAGATTGCCGCCAGAGTTCACGTCAGCGCGCGCCATCTGACGCGGCTGTTCCGTCAGCATCTCGGCATCAGCGTGCGTGACTATCATGAACAGCTGCGGCTGACGATTGCCCAGCAGCGCCTGCAGCAGGGCGAAGGCAACGAGCGCGCCGCGCTGTCGGCCGGGTTCTCCTCCTCGCGCCAGCTGCGTCGGGCATTGCAGCGCTGGGAGACGTAAAAAAGGAGGGGGATAACACCCTGAAATAATCGTCGTCAGAAAAAGGCCGTGCTGCTCACTTTCACCAGGGAGCACCCTGCCCGATTTTAATTCGCTCAACGCCTGTGCTAGTGTTACACGTAACATTGCGCTTTTTTTTACATCAAAAGCTAAACCGATTTAGCTATAAAAAAAGCACTAACCCACTGCTTACTGACACGAGGCACAAACGTTATGAAGAACCTGCTCATTGTGGCCGCCACCGTCGCGCTGGCCCTGTTGTCGATTATTTTTCTGTCACCGTGGCCGGTCTGGCTGGGCACGCTGGCGGCCTGGGTGACCACCGGCTCGTTCTGCCTGCAGGTGCTGCATATCGTGAAGAATAAAGACACCAGCGGCCTGTCGCTGGGAATGTGGGCGGCGCTGTTCTTCGGGGTTGCCTGCTGGACGTGGTATGGCCACCGTATGCACGACGTGCCGGTGATGGCGGCCAACGGCATTACCGCGCTGCTGGCGCTAACGGTGATTATGCTCAAGCTGTGGCACGAGCGCCCGGTGCGTAACCCGAACCGCCGCAGGCTGGTGCGCATGCCGAAGGTGATCCTTAACCCGCGCATCCGTCGGCTGCGCCCGCTGAAGGTGGCGAAAGACGCGCAGGAAAAGGTCAGCTGACCAGGCGGCGCTTATCCAGCTTCTGCAGGCCCAGCGCCAGCAGCAGGCTGCCGCCCAGGGTAATGCCGAAAATCAGCGGGATGTCGATCAGCGGATGGTCAGTGTTGTCCAGGTCATGGGTGCGCATATAGTGGATAAACAGCGCGTGAAAGCCGTAGATCGGCAGGGAGCAGCGGGAAATCAGGGCAAAAAACGGATTCACACGGTCGTTCATGGCGTTCTTAAACAGGACCAGCAGGCTGACGGCGGCGAAAAATACCGCCGGGCCGCAGTACAGATACCAGGTATCGGCAAACGCCCCATTGATGGCGAACTGCCGCTTAGTGCCAAAGGCAATCATCAGCACGCAGGCAGCAAACACGCCCCCGGCCAGCCAGGACACGCCGCGCTTCTGCGTCTCCATCATGCCAATCGCCCGGCCAAACAGCGCGTACAGCAGGTAGTAGATGGTGTCCCCGTTGATATACAGGTTGATCGGCAGCCAGTGGAAGCGGGCCACCGAGCTGTCGATGGTATTGGGGTTGGCCAGCAGCGCCAGCACCAGCGTCACCACCGCCAGGTAGCGCGCCCGCACCGGCTTCACCTGAATCAGCGGTGACAGCATATAGATGACAATGATCGCAAAGAAGAACCACAGGTGGTAGAACACCGGTTTTTGCAGCAGGTGCTTCACCGACAGGGCTTCATTAATCGGCGTCAGCAGGGTGATATAGAGCAGTGCCACCGTGCTGTAGAACAGCAGGCACAGCACAATGCGCAGAAAATGTCGCCCCCGGGCGCTGCGCTCGCCAAAGAATAAGTAACCGGAAATCATAAAGAAGATCGGCACACAGACCCGCGAGGCTGAGTTCAACAGGTTGGAGAGATCCCAGCTGTGCTCCCCCACCGACAGTCCGGTGGTGACATACCAGGTGGTGGTGTGGATCATAATCACCATCAGGCAGGCCACCGCGCGTAAATTCTCTATCCATCCAATCTTTTGCGACATTTCATCCTCATTTCACGGGAACATCTGCACTTATGCGAGATTGAGGGTAGCCAGGCGGCCACGCTTCAACAACCAGAGACGGGAAAAATAGGACCAGGATGAAGGGATTATGTGGCGGGGGCGACAAAAAATTCCCCAATCAATGATCACGGCATTTTGGTAATAGCCCCGGTCAAAGGGTATACTGACGCCCACTTTTTATCACCACTCGTATCGCGTGCGAATCCAAATGCAAAAGTTTGATACCAAGACCTTTCAGGGGCTGATCCTGACCTTACAGGATTACTGGGCTCGCCAGGGCTGCACCATCATCCAACCTCTGGATATGGAAGTCGGCGCTGGTACTTCTCACCCCATGACCTGCCTGCGTGCGCTGGGTCCGGAGCCGACAGCCGTTGCCTATGTGCAGCCTTCACGTCGCCCGACCGATGGCCGTTACGGTGAAAACCCGAACCGCCTGCAGCACTACTACCAGTTCCAGGTGATCATCAAGCCGTCCCCGGACAATATTCAGGAGCTGTACCTCGGTTCCCTGAAAGAGCTGGGCATGGATCCGACCATCCACGATATCCGCTTTGTGGAAGATAACTGGGAAAACCCAACGCTGGGTGCCTGGGGTCTGGGCTGGGAAGTGTGGCTGAACGGCATGGAAGTGACGCAGTTCACCTACTTCCAGCAGGTTGGCGGCCTGGAGTGTAAGCCAGTGACCGGCGAGATCACTTACGGTCTCGAGCGCCTGGCGATGTACATTCAGGGCGTGGACAGCGTCTACGATCTGGTCTGGAGCGACGGCCCGCTGGGTAAAACTACCTACGGCGACGTGTTCCACCAGAACGAAGTGGAGCAGTCTACCTATAACTTCGAATACGCTGACGTCGACTTCCTGTTTACCTGCTTCGAGCAGTACGAGAAAGAAGCGCAGAGCCTGCTGGCGCTGGAAAAACCGCTGCCGCTGCCTGCCTATGAACGTATTCTGAAGGCCGCACACAGCTTTAACCTGCTGGATGCGCGTAAAGCGATCTCCGTCACCGAGCGCCAGCGCTATATTCTGCGCATCCGCACCCTGACGAAAGCCGTGGCTGAAGCCTACTATGCCTCCCGCGAGGCACTGGGCTTCCCGATGTGCAATAACAAGAAATAAGAGGCAGCCATGACTGAAAAAACCTTCCTGGTGGAGATCGGCACCGAAGAGCTGCCACCAAAAGCCCTGCGTAACCTGGCGGAATCCTTTGCGGCCAATTTTACCGCTGAACTGGATGCTGCAGGCCTGGCCCACGGCGAAGTGAGCTGGTTTGCGGCCCCGCGCCGTCTGGCGCTGAAAGTGGCGAACCTGGCCGCAGCGCAGCCCGATCGCGAAGTGGAAAAACGTGGCCCGGCAATCCAGGCCGCGTTTGATGCCAATGGCGTGCCGAGCAAAGCCGCTGAAGGCTGGGCCCGCGGCTGTGGTATCACCGTGGACCAGGCCGAGCGCCTGAGCACCGACAAAGGCGAGTGGCTGCTGTATCGCGCTCAGGTGACCGGCGAAAGCGCCCAGGCCCTGCTGCCGGCGATGATTGCCACTTCGCTGGCGAAGCTGCCGATCCCGAAACTGATGCGCTGGGGCGCGTCCGACGTGCAGTTCGTGCGTCCGGTTCACACCGTGACACTGCTGCTGGGTGATGAGCTGATCCCGGCGAAAATCCTCGGTATTGATTCAGCGCGTACCCTCCGCGGCCACCGCTTTATGGGTGAACCTGAGTTCACTATCGACAGCGCCGACCAGTATCCGCAGATTATGGTTGAGCGCGGCAAAGTCCAGCCGGACTTCGAAGTGCGTAAAGCGCTGATCAAAGCGGGTGCCGAAGAAGCTGCCGCGAAGATTGGCGGCATGGCTGACCTGAGCGAGAGCCTGCTGGAAGAAGTGACCTCCCTGGTGGAGTGGCCGGTGGTGCTGACGGCGAAGTTTGAAGAGAAGTTCCTCGCGGTGCCGGCCGAAGCGCTGGTGTACACCATGAAGGGCGACCAGAAATACTTCCCGGTGTACGACAAAGCAGGCAACCTGCTGCCGAACTTTATCTTCGTCACCAATATCGAGTCAAAAGATCCGCAGCAGATTATCTCCGGCAACGAGAAAGTGGTCCGCCCACGCCTCGCCGACGCCGAGTTCTTCTTTAACAGTGACCGTAAGCGCCGTCTGGAAGATAACCTGCCGCGTCTGGAAACCGTGCTGTTCCAGAAAGAACTGGGCACCCTGCGTGACAAGACCGACCGTATTCAGGCGCTGGCTGGCTGGATTGCCGCGCAGATTGGGGCAGATGTGAATCATGCTACCCGCGCGGGCCTGCTGTCCAAATGCGACCTGATGACCAACATGGTGTTTGAGTTCACCGACACCCAGGGCGTGATGGGCATGCACTATGCGCGTCACGACGGCGAAGCGGAAGACGTGGCCGTGGCGCTGAACGAGCAGTATCAGCCGCGCTTTGCCGGCGATCAGCTGCCGTCCAACCCGGTGGCCTGCGCGCTGGCGATTGCTGACAAGATGGATACCCTGGCAGGGATCTTCGGTATTGGTCAGCATCCGAAAGGCGATAAAGACCCGTTTGCTCTGCGCCGTGCTGCACTGGGCGTGCTGCGCATCATCGTTGAGAAAAACCTGTCGCTGGATCTGCAAACCCTGACGGAAGAAGCCGTGCGCCTGTATGGCAGCAAGCTGTCTAACGCCAAAGCAGTGGATGAAGTGATCGACTTTATGCTCGGCCGTTTCCGCACCTGGTACCAGGAAGAGGGCCACAGCGTCGACACCATTCAGGCCGTGCTGGCCCGCCGCCCAACGCGCCCGGCAGACTTCGATGCGCGGATGAAGGCAGTATCGCACTTCCGTACGCTGGAGCAGGCAGCCAGCCTGGCGGCCGCTAACAAGCGTGTCTCGAATATTCTCGCTAAAGCCACCGAGCCGCTGAACGACAGCGTGCAGGCGTCCCTGCTGAAAGAGAATGAAGAGATCAAGCTGGCGACCTATGTGTCAGCACTGAGCAGCAAACTGCAGCCGTTCTTCGCGGAAGGCCGTTACCAGGATGCGCTGATTGAGCTGGCACAGCTGCGTGAAGCGGTGGATAACTTCTTCGAGCATGTGATGGTCAATGCCGAAGAGAAAGAAATCCGTATTAACCGCCTGACTCTGCTGGCGAAACTGCGCGAGCTGTTCCTGCAGGTGGCGGATATCTCTCTGCTGCAGTGAGGTGATGTCGTGACGGGCGCACTGCAACACCGGCGTCCGTCATTCACATTACGATCGTTTGCGGGAAGAACGCAGGCTGAAGCTTTGCCACTGGCAGGAAAGCCGGGAAATGATTCACCGCTCCCCGAAAATACAAAACCCGCCGTTGGCGGGTTTTTTCTGTCATCCCAGCAGCTGTCTGCTGAGGCACGGATTCGAGTGAATCAACTGCATTAACTTCTGCGCGCTACCAGACGGCTTGGTGCGTTTCGCTTCCCAGCTTTTCACCGAAGAAACACTGACACCCAGTGCCTGGGCAAACTCAGCAATCTGCATACCGGTAATTTCCCGAACTCTTTTTGGCTCAGGCGGTGCCACTTCACTTTTCATGGCTGGCAGGGTATGCATAACATTACGGGTCAGAACAATCTGCTCCAGACTGGAAAGCAGTTCAGACATCGGATCTTTAGTCTCCATAAGCACTCCTCAAAAACTCACTAAACGTGAACAACCAGAGGGAAAGAACCTTATACCCAGATTCTCAATGCTGGCATACAACAGCCACTGGGACGCTTTTTGGGGCAGCACAGGGGAAAGCCAGGATCATAAGTATTAGATCATTTTGAGAGATCTGGATCATATTTTTTGTTTATTTTTTCAACTTGCGGAAAACCTGGCCGGTTAAATACAACGAAAAAATAAGTTACACAGACATCGCTATCCATCAAAACTGATTTCGACTATTCTTTACGCAACATTTGTTGTTTGAATAAAACCAATAAGTCTTTGTTAACAGGAGTTAATTTCTTATGATGACAGGATCATCACGCATCTGGACCCGTTTGCTGGTGCCTTTTATGGCGCTGTTCATGGTGTTACAGCTTACCGGCTGTGGCGATAATGAAGCCGATCAGCGCAAAGCGTTTATCGATTTTCTGCAAAACACCGTCATGCGTAGCGGTGAACATCTGCCAAGCCTGAGTGAAGACCAGAAGCAGAAATTCGGCCCCTACGTTAGCGACTACGCCATTCTTTTTGGTTTTTCACAGCAGGTAAACCGCGCCGTGGATTCCGGGCTCAAGCCAGTCGTGGAAGAACTGTCCGCCATCCGCACGCCACAGGATTATCTGACGCGCCGTGATGCACTGCGTCAGGCAAGTGGCTCGCTGGGCGTGCTGACTCAGCAAATACAGGCAGCAAAAACGCAGGCCGACAGCAGCAAGGCCGCACTGAAGCAGCCGTCTGATTTGAAAACGGTCTATGACAACGTCTACACCACGGTTGTCACTCAGCCAGCCACAACGCTGGCCCCTCTTCTTCCTGCGCTCCAGGCGCTGAGCCAGGATGCCGTTCAGACCGGCGACTTCCTGCAGCAGCAGGGGGCGAACGTGAGCTTTAGCGGCTCGGCGATCCAGTTCCCGAGCCAGGCGCAAGCCACGCAATATAACGCACTGATGAGTAATCTCAGCGCTAATGCCAGGGCACTGACCCAGGCGCAAAGCGTACTGAATGCCAATCGCTGATAAGCGCACAGAAATAAAAAAAGGGCCACAACGTGGCCCTTCTTGCACAATCTTAACTCAGGCGTAATCACGTGCCCAGTTAGCCAGGCTTTCTTTGCCACCGCAGCCAAACATATCAATCAGCTGACTCGTGCCCCCCATCAGGCCAGGCTCAACGGCAGCAATATAATGCCAGTCTTTACCTGCATATGCCGGGTTCACGGCAGCATACAGATTGGCCATTTGCTCAACACCTTTCATATATTGAATAAAATCAACACGGTTTAAATTTGCACCGCTGACAGATGTCACTTCTTCCATATTCAGTTCACGAATAGTCATGATTCTCCCTTGTATTTAAAATGAAATCCGTTACCGATCGATATTATCGGCGAGCTAAGACTAATAGAATGCTGCTGTTAATATAATCGTATTAAAGCCATAACTTAAGGCAAATGCTTATTCGTTCGCTTTACAGTGTTTCCCTTCGCTACCGACGTTGAGTGAGTTGCAGGATAAGGAAAGTGAAAGACCATTGAGGAAAGTGTGATCTGACGTTTTTATGCTGAAAATAACTTGTGATTTACATCACAAAAACAGAACAAATCAACAAAATGAAAAGGTGATTTCAATCACAAAACATGAGCTTATCCGGCTATTTTTTCAGCGTTATTTTGATGATGCCTGCATATTTGTGATCTACATCACTCATTACCCCCCTTTAATCGCCCACAAAACGTGATATTGATCACACATATTCCGACACCTACGCAGCGTCAAATTCGCGTGATAGAGTCCGCCTGCATACAGTGATACGGGTGGCTTCACACAGTCAGGTCTAAAACAAAAATCAACGCGCTCTCTTATTTGTCGGCGCGTACTCATAAGGGGTGTTTTATATGTCCTCATCAGATATCAAGATCAAAGTTCAAAACTTTGGTCGTTTTCTGAGTAATATGGTAATGCCAAACATTGGCGCGTTTATCGCCTGGGGTATTATCACCGCGCTGTTTATTCCAACCGGATGGCTGCCAAACGAAACGATGGCGAAGCTGGTTGGCCCAATGATCACTTACCTGCTGCCGTTACTGATCGGTTATACCGGTGGCCGTCTGGTCGGCGGCGATCGCGGCGGCGTGGTGGGAGCCATCACCACCATGGGCGTGATTGTTGGTGCTGATATGCCAATGTTCCTCGGCTCAATGATTGCGGGCCCGCTGGGCGGCTGGGCGATTAAAACCTTCGACCGCATGGTAGAGGGTAAAATCAAAAGCGGCTTTGAAATGCTGGTGAACAACTTCTCTGCCGGTATCATCGGCATGTTGTTGGCTATCCTCGCCTTCCTTGCGATTGGTCCCCTGGTTGAAGGCCTGTCCCATATTCTTGCGGCGGGTGTGAACCTGATGGTGCAGAACAATCTGCTACCACTGACCTCTATCTTCGTCGAACCGGCGAAAATCCTGTTCCTCAATAATGCCATTAACCACGGTATTTTCTCACCGCTGGGTATCCAGCAGGCCAGTGAAGCCGGTAAATCCATCTTCTTCCTGATCGAAGCGAACCCGGGTCCGGGTATGGGCGTGCTGATGGCCTATATGTTCTTCGGTCGTGGTAATGCGAAGCAGTCTGCCGGTGGCGCTGCGATTATCCATTTCCTCGGCGGTATCCACGAAATCTACTTCCCGTACGTGCTGATGAACCCGCGTCTGATTCTGGCGGTGATCCTCGGCGGGATGACCGGTGTCTTTACCCTGACACTGCTGAACGGTGGCCTGGTGTCTCCGGCCTCTCCAGGTTCTATCCTTGCGGTACTGGCCATGACGCCAAAAGGCGCTTACTTCGCGAACATCGCCGCCATCTTTGCTGCCTTTGCCGTCTCCTTCGTCGTTTCTGCCATTCTGCTGAAAACCAGCAAAGTGAAAGAAGATGACGATATCGAAGCCGCTTCCCGCCGTGTGCAGGAAATGAAAGCACAGTCTAAAGGTCAGTCTGGGACGCCTGCGGCTGATGGCCTGCACGGCGACCTGAGCCACGTGCGCAAAATTATCGTCGCCTGCGATGCCGGAATGGGTTCCAGTGCCATGGGTGCCGGCGTACTGCGTAAAAAAGTTAACGATGCCGGTCTGACGCTGATTTCCGTGACGAATACGGCCATTAACAGTCTGCCAGGCGACGTTGACCTGGTCATTACCCACCGTGACCTGACTGAACGTGCGATGCGCCAGGCGCCTCATGCCCAGCACATCTCACTGACCAACTTCCTCGACAGCGGACTGTATAACGATCTGACGGCTCGCCTGGTGGAAGCCGGACGCAGCGCCGGTCACCGGGAAAAAGTCAGCAGCGCGCTGAGTGACAGCTTTGATGACGGTCAGGATCATCTGTTCAAACTGAGTGCCGCCAATATTTTCCTTGGCAATCATGCTGACAGTAAAGAACAGGCTATCCGTTTTGCCGGTGAGCAACTGGTGAAAGGGGGCTACGTGGAGCCGGAATACGTTGAAGCCATGCTGGAACGTGAAAAGCTGACGCCGACGTACCTTGGAGAATCCATTGCCGTTCCCCACGGCACGGTGGAAGCGAAAGACCGCGTGCTGAAAACCGGTGTGGTGTTCTGTCAGTATCCGGCCGGCGTACACTTCGGCGAAGAGCCGGACGACATCGCTCGCCTGGTGATTGGTATTGCTGCACGTAACAACGAGCATATTCAGGTGATTACCAGCCTGACGAATGCACTGGACGATGACAGCGTGATCGCCCGTCTGGCGACCACCACCGATGTGCAGGAAGTCCTTGAGCTTCTGTCTGGTAAACCCCGCACGTAAGCCGGTTTAACGAACGCACCTCTGTGAAGGGCTGGGCATGCCCGGCCTTTTTTTGGTCGGGACATGTCTGACCCTGACCTCATTGATACGGGAATAATTATGAAAGCATTACATTTTGGCGCCGGTAATATCGGCCGTGGCTTTATCGGCAAACTGCTGGCTGATGCCGGTATTCAGCTGACGTTTGCTGACGTCAACCAGGGGGTACTGGATGCACTCAATGCCCGGGGGGAGTATCCGGTGCAGGTCGTCGGTGAGCAGGAAAAGGTCGAGATCGTCAAAGGCGTCAATGCCGTGAACAGCACCAGTGATGAGATCATGACTCTGGTCGCAGAGGTGGATATTGTAACCACGGCGGTTGGCCCACAGATCCTGGAGCGGATTGCTACCAGCATTGCCAGCGGGCTGACCAAACGCTGTGATAGCGCGAACCCCCGCCCGCTGAATATTATTGCCTGCGAGAATATGGTACGCGGTACAACGCAGCTAAAAGGGCACGTGCTGAAAGCACTACCAGAGCAGTATCATGCCTGGGTGGAAGAACATGTTGGCTTCGTTGATTCCGCCGTGGATCGCATCGTGCCTCCCTCTGCAGCGGGCAACAGCGATCCACTGGCGGTGACGGTGGAAACCTTCAGCGAATGGATTGTCGACAAAACGCAGTTCAAAGGCGACCTGCCTTCCATTCCAGGAATGGAACTGACGGACAACCTGATGGCTTTCGTTGAGCGCAAACTCTTTACCCTGAATACCGGCCATGCCATTACCGCTTACCTCGGCCAGCTGGCGGGGCACCAGACCATACGCGATGCCATTCTGGATGAGAAAATCCGCACCATCGTGCAGGGGGCGATGGAAGAGAGCGGAGCGGTACTGATCAAACGATATGATTTTGATGCGGTGAAACATGCCAGCTACATCCAGAAAATCCTGGGCCGCTTTGAAAATCCTTATCTGAAGGATGACGTTGAACGAGTGGGTCGTCAGCCCTTGCGTAAACTCAGTGCGGGCGATCGTCTGATCAAGCCTCTTCTGGGTACGCTGGAATACCAACTGCCACACAACCACCTGGTCACCGGGATTGCCGCCGCGTTGCACTACCGCAGCGATCAGGATCCGCAGGCGCAGGAACTGACTGCTCTGCTGGAAAAACAGGATGTGGCGACAACCCTCGCACAGATCTCCGGCCTGGATAGCGACAGCGATGTGGTTAAGGCAGTAGTGAAGGCCTGGAACGCTATGGCATAATGTCGGCGCAAGCGCTCCTCAGGGGGGACGAACAACCAGGGCACAGCATCGCCGCTGTGCCCGCGCAGGCGTTTTTACGCCATATGAATGATATGCAGGCACTCATGGAACAACCACAGGCTTTTGAAAATCGGGTGCTCGAACGCCTGAATGCCGGACGATCGGTAAGAAGCTTTCTTATCGCTGCCGTTGAACTGCTGGCAGAGGCAGTCAATATACTGGTGGTGCAGGTGTTTCGTAAGGATGATTACGCTGTTAAATACGCCGTGGAGCCGCTCTTGCTTGGCGATGGTCCTCTGGGCGAGCTGTCAGTGCGGCTAAAGCTTATTTACGGTTTAGGAATGATAAACCGCAGTGAATATGAAGACTGCGAACTGCTGATGGCCCTGCGGGAAGAGCTGAACCATGACGGCAACGAGTATCGGTTTACTGATGACGAAATTCTCGGCCCCCTTGATGAATTGCACTGCGTCAGTGGCCTGCCCCCGCGTCCTGATCTCGCCAGTGAGGATGCAGAGCTGCGCGCCATGCAGCAGCAGCGTTATCAACAGGTGGTGCGTTCCACAATGGTGCTGTCGCTGACCGCGCTGATCTCACGTATCAGTCTGAAGCAGGCTTTCAAAAAGTAACCTGCCCTTTTCCCTCTTTGCTTCGCTTTCGTGTATCCTTTGCAGTAATGAATCAATTTAATGGTCAATCGTGATGAAAGAACAAGTACAGTCAGAAATCAAAGATCTTAGTGACAAGCTGGATGCCCTTAATCACAAAGAGCCGGTGTTGCTGGCATCCGGTGAAAGTGAAAAGCTGGGTGAACTGCTGAAAGAAAAAGACAAGTTAGAAGCAGAAATCGAACGTCTGCGTGGCGTGCGTGCCGAGAAACTGAGTAAAGAAGCACAGGCACTGCAGAAACTGCCTTTCAGTCGCCCGATCACCAAGAAAGAGCAGGCGAACATGGGAGCACTGAAAAAAAGCGTGCGCGGTATTGTGGTGGTGCATCCAACGACGGCTCTGGGCCGTGAGATGGGCCTGAAAGAGATGACCGGCTTCGCTAAAACAGCGTTCTAAACGCAGATTTTTCGATAAAAAACAGGATGCAAGCATCCTGTTTTTTATTACAAAATCATCTTATCCTGAATTCCTTTCACCTGTTTATGTGCATAAAGAAAAGCAATTAATAACTTTTTCTTAGACTCTTCCTTACTCTGCAAAAACAACAAATTACCCCTACCCTCACTTTTCACACCTCTTCCAGAAAATTAATCCGGTTAAAAAAAATTACACCAGCTGACACTTTCAAATATTATTATCGCCAGATAAATTAAACCGATATTAAGTATCGAAAAAAAGACGTTAATTCTCAATTGCGATTTATCAACTCGCGATAATGATAAAAAACAGATATAAATATCGCAATAAGATAATCACTAGAACATAGATACCGTTAATGTTACTTTTTCAATATAATGTATCATAGACACGCTGTTCAGAAGTACGGAGACAGGCCCAAAGGACGCGATAATGGCGCCCTGGTTAAGGATAACTTCAGGTAATGAATTATGAGAAAGAATAACATCACTATCGTCATTAATGACGCTAATCGTTTTTATGTTGACGGGTTAGCGAAGTGTATTTCTGAAGATTTTTCCGGCCGCGGTATCCATACCGAATTTACAGATTGTATCTTTAACGGTCGGTCAAAAATGATTTTCCTGGCAGAGGAATCTCTGTCAGTTGCCAATATTCATTATCTGAATCGCCGTATGTCAATGCGCCCCATTTGCATCTTTGTCATCAAAGATCGTGAAGATGTTGACAGCCATATCAAGACGAAAACGTCAGACATTAATCATTATGCCACTATCTACCGCGATCAGCCTGTTGATAGCACGTTATCCCTCATCACCAGTCAGATGGAACAGCTGCAAAACTTACGGAACATTCTTGTCCAACCCTGCTCGAACCGCTTTCACCATAACCTGACAAGGCGGGAAACCGAGATCCTTCGTTATCTGGCCCGTGGTATCAGCAATGGTGGCGTGGCACGTTTCCTTAATATTAGTGAAAAAACGGTTAGCGCACATAAGCGAAACATTATGACGAAGCTCAATATGGTTCGCCCTGCGGAACTGAATTACTGGCTGATTCAGGAAGGTTGGTGTGAGTCTCTACGGAAAGTCGAACCGCTCCATTAATGTTGGAAAGACATGATTGTGTTCTGTCATACGATATCTACATGATTTCATCAGCTCATGTAAATGATCACTTATAAAATACCTATTTTAGAGTTACCTATGATAACAATCTCCAAAGTTTCATTAAGACGACTAATCAATGGGATAACCTTGCCCTTAATTTTTCTCGTTTGTGGCTGTCAGCAAACACCGCATTCTGTTCGCGTCACACCTCAGCCGCAAGATCTCAGTACAAGTGAAAGTGCAAATACCAGTGAAATTGCCAATGCCAATGCCAATGCCAATGCCAATGCCAATACACACAGTGTTAAATACATTGAAGAAAGTGAAAAGCTGAAAATATGTCAGGCACAGCTTGAAGCACTACAGTCCGTAAGCCAGCCTGAATATAAAAAATTTCATGGCACATTTGATTATCTGATGAAAAGTGCAGCGCAGTACAACGGCCTGCGTAAAAATATCGATCCGAATACTCAGGACACGGTTGATTCGCTCTATCACTATCGTGCGAATCAACTCTGTTCACGCATTGCACAAACCTTGATGGATAGCCTGGTCAGTAAAGGTGAAGCACGTTAATGATGGAAAAAAACCCTCTGCCCTTTGCTTTGTCAGCCGCCACCTTATTGGTGGCTTGTCTCATCGCAACGAATAATCGCGCCTGTGCCGCAGAGGCGGAAGAACCCGCCGTTCTGCAGTTTGCTACAACTTATGCGGAGCACATTAAACCTGCGACTTCCTCAAAACATTCTTCTCCTCACCCTGCCAGGCAGGAGGTGTCGGTTAAACCCAGCCGCCCGCCCGTGGTTAATCCGCCGGTCGCCTACGCCGATCGTAACCGACTGACGACATTGCAGAATATTATTGCCGGGCAAGAACTGAAAATCGCCCAAAAAAATAAAGATATCAGCCAGCTCGAGAAGCAAATTGCGGCCTTACAACAGTCGGTGACCACCTTAAAGCAGCCAGTCGAGGCTGACGATGCTCCGCATTTCAATCCGGCGGATAAGCAGGCGATGCTGGATATGGTGGGCGATTTACGCAAACTCTTCAGCCTGACACCTGGGGATAAAGCCCTGGTGGAGAAATTAACTCAGCTTAAAAAACAGCAGAGTGACGCACAGCTCGAGATAACGGCGCTGCGTAACCAACTCAAGACCGTCAGCCTGAGCAAGGATAATGATGCAGGAGCTCGTGAAGCCGAACTCCAACAGCAGATTGAGCAATACCAGCAACAGATTGCGACGTTAAAGGATGACCTCTCTGCACGAGGCCAGGATGTCGCAAAAGTCACCGCCGAAAAGGAGACTATTCAGGCAGAGGTACAAAGGCTGACTGAGAAAAATACCCGCGAGCAGCAGAAATTTGCTGACGATAAAAAAGCCCTGGAAGCATTGAATCAGAAACTGAACGACGCTCAGGGCCAGATAACGGCGCTACATAACCAGCTCAGCAAAGCCGGCGATGATAAGCATAGCGACGCCAGCGTTAATGAGGCCGCACTTCAGCAGCAGGTTGAGGATTATCGCCGCAAAGCCGAGGAGTTAGAAGGGCGTCTCTCTGCCAGAAGCAAAGATGTCGATACAATTACGGCGGAAAAAACCGCTATTCAGACCGAACTGCAGACGCTGACCGAGAAAAATACCCGTGAGCAGCAGACCTTTGCCGAGGGTAAAACGCAGCTTCAGGCGCTCAATGAAAAACTGAATAATGCACAGCTTGAAGTAACGTCACTGCGTGAGCAGCTTAAAACTGCCAGCAAGAGTAAAGAAAATGATGCCGGTAGACGTGAAGCTGAACTTCAACAGCAGGTTACCCAATATCAGCAACAGATTACGAAGCTGGAAGATCATCTGTCTGCCCAAGGGAAGGATTTCGAAAACCTTACCACTGAAAGGAATAATATTAAGACCGAACTGCAGGCGATGACGGAAAAACAGAGCCGTTCACAGCAGGTGTTAGCTGAAGAAACGCCGCAGATTCAGGAGCTAAAAGCAAAGTTACTGGAAGCGCAGCAGTCAAAATCGAGACTTGAAACCGATAAGGCGAAACTTGAATCGCAACTTACCGCCCGACCAACACCTGAACAATTAGCTGAAAGCCAGCTTATGGTGAAATCACTTCAGTCGAAGCTGGACCAGACTCAACTCTATGGTGCCTCAAAACCTGATACACCGGCTGCTAACGACAATAATCAACAAGTCGACACCCGCCGTATCAATGATGAAAAACTCGCTGCGCTACAGGCGAAACTTGACGATGCATTAGCGAAACTCGCCGCGAGCGAAAAACAACAGAAAGAGGTGAAACCCGGAAATTCGCTGCCCGCCCTCACCCCGGAAAAACTGAATAAAAAAGAGTCCCGCGAGGCTTATGCTATCGGTATGTCGCTCGGGGATGAAATTTTGCAGATGCAGGCAGAAAATCTGAACTGGGGCACGTCGAACGATCAGACTATCGTCCTTGCAGGAATAGTCGATGCTTTCCAGGGCCAGGCGAAGCTGTCAACCGATATATTACGGAAGACGTTAAAAGAAGTCAGCCAGCGTGTTGAAAAAGATCATGAAAAAAGGACTACTCGCCTGGATAAAACAACGAAAGAGTATTTGCAGCGTTTTACAAAGATGAAAGGCACACAGAAGTCACCTACCGGATTCTGGTACCATATTGATTATATTGGTGATTCGCCATTGCCCAAAAATGGCACACTGGACGTGGTTGTAAAAGAGAGCCTGACGAATGGCGATGTGATCACCGATATGGATGCTAAAGGAACGGTGCTGACTCAGCCTTTAGCCGACTATCCTCCTGTCTTTAAAGAAGCATTAAGCAAGCTAAGAAATCACGGTTCCATCACCATTGTGGTACCGCCTGAACTGGCCTATAAGGATAAAGGTATGCCGCCAAAAATACCGCCGAATGCCACCATGGTGTACACCCTAAGAATTTCAGAATCCTATTCTGATAAAGATACGGTTAATCCGCATTAACGATAGTATGATGAAAGTAAGTATTCCTCATATCCATTTTGATGACAATAACAACAATGGTTTATCCACCGTTCGGTGGATAAACGATAAACCATACAAAATACCATTACAGCTTGAAGTTATCAGTTTTATTCCAGAATAGGCTTTTACTCTTTTCTTTTTTGATCGAGGTGATCACCCCCTCCTTCTCAAGCCTTATTAAAATATGCCGGGCATTATAAATGCTTAACTCTGAACGGTTAGCAACATCTCTGGTACTGGCAAGTACTGATGAAGAAGCGTTTTTCGCATTATTTTCTTCAAAAAAGTCATTCAATGCTGTGATTACTTTCTCTACAACGGCTCTGCGTTGAATGCTCATCTTCGTGGATCCACTCATATTTTTCTCCTTAGGGTATGACCGGCTCCTGCCGTATAAAATATCTAAAAAAATAAGTGCTGCAAAATCACAGTGACGACATGATAGTACGGAGAATTTCAAAACAAAACTTAATATCAATTATTAAATAATTGCAAAACTAAATTCTATGAATTAATAAAATTAAAGAATATAAATCTAAACCAGGGGAGGCTTCGTGCCAGTATTAAGCGTTTTTTCTGCAACAATTAATCTCATCTTGAAATTAATAATAAAAAATAAAAATATTCATCCCATGACCTTCGCAGTTTAAGCTCATCGTGTAAACGTTGACGTAGCCGCTGTCGATTAAGATACTTACATAATAGATAATGGATTCTTACTGAAAAATAAAAATGGACTATTTCATTAATCAGATCATTCATTTCGATGCGCTGAATGGATCACTGAACCTTATTGATAATCATAATTCTATTGTGCAACTGTCCAGGCCAAGCTCAAGACTTTTGTCTGAGTTGATTACTCATTGTGGTAAAACGCTCTCACGCGAAGAATTACTTAAAAGCGTGTGGGAAGCACATGGCCTTCGGCCATCAGGAAGTAATTTAAGTAACCATATTAGTTTTCTGAGAAAAACCTTTTCTCAGCTTGGCCTTAATGAAAATATTATTTATACTGTCCCTAAAAAAGGATTCAGACTGGAAGCTGACATCACGCTGGCCCGAGTAACACCCTCAGAAGACAAGAGTACTATTACTGGCATCAATAAAAAAAAGGGCATGAATTTCGCATTCACCCCCCTCAAAAATGCCATAGCCCCGTACATTAAAAAAATATTACTGCCTGCATTGATGAGCATTGCTTTTATTTTAGCTTCCGTGATGGTAGTCACTTACTTATTTAACACAAAAATAAAACCTGGTCACTTTATCAATTTGTGCCAGCTAGTCGATTTATCTCAAAACCCACGCAACTTTACAGATGAAAAATTAAAAACATTAAAAAGGCTCATTAAAGAGCAGGGGATAAACTGTCTGAATAAAAAAAGCACTATTAACTTTCGATTCACCAACTTTTTTCCCGAAAAGGATTACGAACAAAAAGTCGCTTTTATCTCTCAGTGTTACCCACGCACTGACAATAAGATAGAAAACTGTGAAAATTATCTTTCAGCTACGCTAAAAAAACCATGAAAAAAATAATGTTAACCTGCGGGGCAATACTTCTTTTTATATTCATTTACTTTACCAATATATTTTGGAGTGAAACCTCTTTAGATAAAAATCAGCTGACCCTGTTCTGTAAAGGAAACGTGCATTTCGATCTTCAAATACCCGATTCCAGAGTGACAATGGAGGGAAGCGTGAGTCTGACGACGCTTGGCAGTCAGCGGCTTGCCATCGGCTTCTCCGGACAGTTATCAACAGATAAGGGACGCTTCATATTAGACAGAACACTGATGATGAACACACGCTATCATCCGGAAAATCATGTTCTGGAGTTAGAGTACGTAAACAACATTGCCAGGGGTATCGATACGGCCCCTGACGATATTTTCTATAATGCCTTCATAAGGAGTAACGCTTTAATACTCAAAATTTCCCGGTTCAGCAACAATGCGCTGCTGATTTCTGATAACACATCACCGCTGTATGTCTGTATTGCACAATGAGCCAAAAACAAACGGCCTGGTCGCTTATGCGGACAGGCCGTTCACTTCAGACTGGTGCGGCGATCATTACTTTTTCGCGTATTTGGCTTCCAGAGTGGCAAACCACGGCGCCACAAAGTCACTGGATGTGCCCCAGCCCGGAATGATTTTATTCAGATTCGCCACGTTAACGGCCCCACTCTGGGTGGCCAGCTGCTCCTGCGAAATAGCAGAGGCGGTAAACTGATAGGTTGCCGGGGTGCTTTCACCCCCAATCTTGTTTGCCACCAGGCGCATATTGGTTGCCCCAATCAGCTTGCTGTCGACAGCCACAGTCTGCTTCCACGGGCTGTTCTTCTCGTGCATCAGCTGCAGATCCTGGTTGGACACGTCGATGCTGTACAGCTTAATCTCGGTACGGCCATTTTCCTGCAGGGCTTTATACGCGCCCTGAGCAAAGGCATCCCATGAACCCCAGATGGCATCAATCTTGCCTTTTGGGTATTTTGCCAGAATAGCGCCGATCTTATTCGCCGTGTCACCCTGCACGTCAGAGGAAACTGCACCGATGGATTCCAGCTGATGGATGCCCGGATTGGCTTTCAGGACTTTCTCGTACACCACCTGGCGGCGTTCCATGGCCGGGAAGCCCGCTACCCAGAGCTTGACGATATTCGCTTTACCGTGGGTATCTTTCACCAGTTGGTCGAGCGAGAGCTGCGCCAGCGACGCATCGTCCTGCGCGGTCACGGTCACCCCCTCAATCGGTTTATTCACCGGCGTATCGAACACCGAGACTTTAATACCGGCGTCGGTAATACGTTTCACCAGATCGGTAGCGTAGGGATCTTTGCCGTGCGACAGGATGATGCCGTCATATTTCTGGCTGATGGCCTGATTAACAAAATCCTGGAAACGCGCGTCGTCACCGTTGCTGAGGAAGGTACTGACTTTAAAGCCCAGCTTGCGCCCTTCCTGAATAGCACCGGCCACAAACTGTGTGGTGTTATCGTCAGACCCGAGATTGCGGATCACCGCAATGCGTACCGGGCCTTCATGGTTGGCGATAGCCGCCGGTACAGCGGTGCCCGCAGCAAAAGCAGGTACTGCCGTCAGCAGGCTCAGAGCCAGCAGCGATGTGGTGATTTTTTTCATTATAATAACCCTGTCTGAAATGTTACGCCTCGCGGCGCTGAACGTAAGTAATTGCCAGCGCCACCGCCAGCACCAGGCCTTTAATAATGTCCATCGCGTAATACGGTACGGACAGCATCACCAGGCCATTTTGTAATACCCCCAGGATCACGGCACCCAGCAGTGTGCCCAGCGCGTTGGGTTTTCCCGCTCCCGCCAGCGACAGGCCAATCCAGGCCGCTGCCACCGCATCCATCAGATATCCGCCACCGGCGTTCACCTGTGAAGAACCAATACGCGACGCCAGCAGAATACCGCCCAGCCCTGCCAGCAGCGCAGAGATCACGTAAGCCAGCACCCGATAGCGCGTGGTGCGGATGCCCGACAGCCTCGCGGCTTCCGGGTTACCACCAATGGCATACATCCGGCGGCCATGCTTGGTCAGCGACAGCAGCAGCTGTGCCACCACCGTCACCGCGAGCATCACGATGACAATAATCGGCACCTGGCCGAGCAGTGAGAACACTGCGGGGATCGTGCCTTCCGCCATATCTCCGCTCGGCAGAACCATATTTTCGGTAATTGAGCCGCCAAAGCTGTAGGTCATCGCCACGCCCTGCACCACAAACAGGCTGGCAAGGGTCGCCAGCATGTCAGGGATTTTCAGGACGACGATCATAAAGGCGTTAAACAGCCCGACCAGGGTGCAGAGCAACAGCGTCAGGGCAATAGCCTGGGTCGGACCGAAGCCGTACCAGACGAACAGCGAGATCACCAGCGAGTTCGCCAGCGATGCCGTAGAGCCCACTGACAGATCAAAACCACCGATCGTCAGCGAGATCGACACGCCAATGGCGATAACGGTAACAATGGCAATTGAGCGTAAGATATTGATGATATTGGTCGGCTCAAGGAAGCTGTCCGAGGCCAGGCCAAAGCCGGCGATCAGCGCGACGACCGTCAGCAACATTCCCCATTTATAGAGAAAATCGAACAGCTGGTTTCTGGCGGTCGGTGCCGCCTTCTGGGAAATTTCTTTGCTGCTCACGCAGGCGTTCCTCCGGTGGAATATAATAAAAGTGTCTCTTCATCAACATCACTGGCCGCCATTTCCGCCACAATGCGTCCGTCCCACAGCACGCAGATACGGTCACACAGGCCAACCAGTTCAGAAAATTCGCCGGAGGCATAAATCACCCCTTTTCCCTGGCGGGCCAGCCCGTCGATCAGATCGAACAGGTCAGTTTTGGCCTTGATATCCACGCCTTTGGTCGGTTCATCAAAAATCAGTACGTCGGCGTTGTTACGCAGCCATTTACCAATCGCCACCTTTTGCTGATTCCCTCCCGACAGGCGGCGCAGCATCTGCCGGGGGCCGGTGGTGCGGATCCCCAGTTTAGCGATGACCTCTTCTGCCCAGCGCCATGCCTGACGATGACCAAACAGGCTCCAGCGCGAAAAGCTGTTATCGGCCGTCACGCTGAGATTCATCACCACGGACTCGTCAATAAAGATGCCTTCTTTGCGGCGCTCCTCCGGGATCAGCGCCATACGGTTGTCGACTGCCGCATGAGGCGATGACGGCTTCCACGGTTTACCGTGCAGTTCGCCCTGTTGAACCCGGCTTTTACTGGCACCGAACAGCGCTTTGCACAGTTCGGTTTTTCCCGCACCGGCCAGTCCGGCAATCCCGAGGATCTCCCCCTTACGCAGCGTCAGGGTGATATCTTTCAGCAGATGTTCATCATGCAGCCCGGCAATATGCAGCAGCGTCTCCTCACTGAACGGTGGACGCGGCGGGGGATAGATATCATCAAGCTGGTGCCCGAGCATCTTCTCGACGATCTGTTCGCCGCTCAGTCCCTGCATCGGGCCGCTTTCAATCAGTGCGCCGTCGCGCAGGACGGTCAGCCGGTCGCAAATTGCGCTCAGCTCATTAATGCGATGTGAGATAAACACCACGCCAATACCCTGATCCTGCAGCTGACGAACCACGGCAAACAGCTTTTCACTTTCATGCTGATCCAGGGGCGCAGTGGGCTCATCAAGGATCAGAAAACGACAGTGATGTGACAGAGCACGGGCCAGCAAAATCTGCTGTTTTTCCGCCAGCGTGCATTGCTCCACCTTGCGTCTGACGTCTATCTGCACATCCAGCTGCGCCAGCAGTGCACGCGCCTGGCGGCGCATTTCGCCCCAGCGATAGAGCTGCCCCCCTTCCGCCAGCCGATCCAGCATGATGTTTTCTGCCACCGTCAGGCCGGCGACCAGCGCCACATCGACTTCCTGTTGTACCAGGTGAATACCCAGCTGTTTGGCATCGCGCGGGGAACGGATACTCACTGGCTGACCGTCCAGCAGGATCTCGCCGCTGTAATGATCGTAAGCGCCCGACAGTACCGCCATCAGCGTGGATTTTCCGGCACCGTTAGCACCAGTCAGGGCATGAATAGAATGCCCGTCCAGCGTCAGATCGACGGACTTAAGCGCCGCAAAACCGCCAAAAGCGATGGAGATCTGGCGCATTTCAAGGCGATTTATCGCGGTCATGGGCGTGTTTTCTCAGGCTCAATAAATAAAGGGGTGCGCTGCATTTTTTAATGGATTGTCACGGCAGGCAACGACCGAAAGGGTATAAGCTAACACATAATAATATTAGCCATCCAGATGTCCATACACTACAGGGGGAAGCGCTGGTCACAGGAAGATAACCAGTGGAAAAGAGAGGAGTTCTGGCCAGATATAAGACAGTTATGCTGCCTGTCAAAAAGGTCTGCTGCCGCACGGGCATAAAAAAACCGGCGAACAGGTCGCCGGTTTATCAGAACAGGGGCGGTTTTCCGGGGCAGACCTCTTTTAAGGTCTGCCCGCCCGCTCAGGATTACTTCGCTGCTTTAAAGTTCTCGGCAGCCACATCCCAGTTAACCACGTCCCAGAACGCCTTGATGTAGTCAGGGCGTTTGTTCTGGTATTTCAGGTAGTAGGCGTGTTCCCACACATCCAGGCCGATGATCGGGGTTCCGGATGCGCCAGAAATCGCTTCGCCCATCAGCGGGCTGTCCTGGTTTGCCGTTGAGACAACCGCCAGCTTGTCGCCTTTTTTAACCAGCCACGCCCAGCCAGAACCGAAACGGGTGGTGGCCGCTTTTTCAAATTCTGCTTTGAACGCATCAACGCTGCCGAAATCTTTCTCGATGGCTGCTTTCAGGTCGCCGCCCAGAGAGGTGCCGGTTTTCAGGCCTTTCCAGAAGAAGCTGTGGTTAGCATGACCGCCCGCGTTGTTACGCAGTGGGCCTTTTTTGTCCGCAGGCAGCTGATCCAGTTTCGCGATCAGTTCTTCCACCGGCAGGTTGGCAAACTCGGTGCCTTCCAGCGCAGCGTTGGCGTTGTTCACATAAGCCTGATGGTGCTTAGTGTGGTGAATTTCCATGGTCTGCTTGTCAAAATGCGGTTCCAGTGCGTCATACGCATAAGGCAGGGATGGCAGTGAATAACTCATGTTCATCGTCTCCATTCAGATTATGGGCGGCGCTC
>Ga0308168_1001213_pt1 | contig 24322 bp, 24 predicted proteins | sample PhyCR2_FD_202133 | JGI IMG/M metagenome (GOLD analysis project Ga0308168, IMG submission 202133) | Phyllosphere microbial communities from UC Gill Tract Community Farm, Albany, California, United States - DLSLRC.R2 | ecosystem: Host-associated > Plants > Phyllosphere > Unclassified | place: USA...
ATATGCCACTCACCGCCGGGGATCCCGCCCAGGTTCACGCCAAACAGGCCAGTTAAGAACGTGCTGGGTAAAAAGACCATCGCCATCAGTGACATGGTATAGCTTCTGCGCGCCAGCGACTCCTGCATGACCTGGGTGATCTCATCGGTCATAACGGCGGTGCGCGCAATACAGGAATCGATTTCATCAAGGCCGCGTCCCAGCCGGTCGGCGATATCCTGCATCCGGCGACGCTGATCGTCATTCATCCACGGAAAACGCTCGCTGGCCAGCCGGGCATAGACGTCACGCTGGGGAGCCATATAGCGGCGCATCACAATGAGCTGCTTGCGCAGCAGAGCAAGAAAACCACGGGGCGGGATCTGCTGGTCGAGCAGATTATCTTCCAGGTCAATAATCTTATCGTGCAGCTCTTCGATAAACTCACTGGCGTGATCGGTTAGCGCGTCGCAGACGTCTACCAGCCAGCCGCCGCAGTCCACCGGCCCGGTTCCCTCCTCCAGATCCTTGACCACGTCGTCAAGCGCCAGCACTTTTCGCTGGCGAGTAGAGACAATCAGCCGCTCATCCATATAAAGACGCATGGCGACCAGTTGATCGGGACGCTCGTCGGTACTGCCATTGATGCAGCGCAGCGTGATTAGTGTCCCCTCGCCCATACGGGTAACGCGCGGGCGCAGGCTTTCGCCGGCCAGCGCGTCGCGGATGTTATTAGGCAGCAGCGGCGTAGATGCCAGCCATTGGGCGCTCTCCGGCTGGGTATAGTTGAGATGCAGCCAGCAGGGGTGGTCACCGTCAATAACGTCATTATCGCCCAGCGGCTTAACGCCCCCTTTGCCATCCAGCAGCCATGCATAAACTGCATCCGGCACGTTAACGTCCGATCCCTTAATCGCCTCCACGGCTCCTCCACATTTAGCATGCTAATAGTGACAGTCTAGCCGGGCGGCGTCAGTAAGTAATCTGAAAATTAGCCATTACACTGAATTTGCAGGGGAAAAGAGGGATTTTCCGTAGGCGCAGAACCTGCCAGACGGAAGTTACGCGTTCTGCCTTGCAGCTCAATCACCTGGCGCTTAAGCACGTCGGAGGATCCAGCCAGCTCGTCAACCATTGTGGCGTTGCTTTGCGTGACGCGTTCCAGCTCGGAGAGTGCCTGGGTGATCTGTGCGATGCCCTTCTCCTGCTGTAGCGTCGCCACGGAAACCTCATCCATCAGCTTACTCAACAGCCCGGAGCCGGAGACGATCTCAAGCATGTTCTTCTCCGCCTCATCAACGATGGTGACGCCCTGGGAGACGTTTTGCGCGGTGACGTCAATCAGTGATTTGATGCTCTTTGCCGCTTCGGCGCTGCGATGAGCAAGATGGCGTACCTCACCGGCCACCACCGAGAAGCCTTTACCGTGCTCCCCTGCCCGCGCCGCTTCTACCGCCGCATTGAGAGCCAGAATATTTGTCTGGAAGGCAATACCGTCAATCAGGGAGATAATTTCCGTCATCTGGCGCGCGCAGTCGGTAATGGATTGCATATTGGCCGCCACCTGCGTCATCAGCTCGCCCCCCTGACGTGCGCAGCGGGTCGCCTCATCTGCCTGCTGGCTGGCAAGCTGGGTATTACCCGCGTTATTTTTGGTGCTGGCAGCCATCTGCTCCATGCTGGACGCCGTCTGGATAAGCGCCGCAGACTGCTCCTCGGTTTTCACCGACAATTCAGTACTGCGAGCAGCGAGCTGTTCGGAGAGATCCATCGCAGATTGGGAGGAGGCACGGATTTCACGCACCAGGGTGGCGATGTTGCTGGCAAGATTATTAATACCAGGGATCAGGCGCCCCGCACAGTTGTTGCCAAACTCAGGGATCGTCACAGACAGGTTGCCAGCCGTGACGTCGTCAATACTCTTTTTTACCGTATTAATAGGCGAGACGAGATAGGTTGTCAGGTATAACCACATAAATAAGAGGGTTAAAACGGATGTCGTGCAAATTAACAGCAGCAGAGTGCTATTTTTTGTGAAAGCTATCACTAATATATTCATTAGGCCGAGTGAAACAAACAGGAATAACATTATGAACGTACGCACACTCATATTTCGGAACATAAAAAACACCATAGTACATCAGCAGGAGATAACAGCTTTATATCATCGGAAATACGCTTTTTCACCTCTAATTTTAATCGATAATGTGTTTGCCGTTAAGTGATATCAATTTGCACCAGGTCAGCACTTTATACCACACAAAATCATATAAGCAGGCTTATCGATTAAACAGTCGCCGAATTCGCTCTATTTTTCAGCAAAATATATCATACAGAGCAACCTTAATGTTCCTTAATAATAAGAAGCAATCACTAGCCTAAAATAGAGTTTAGCCAAGCTTAAATTAGTAGTCGGAGGGATATATGAACGGTGTCAACGGCAAAGAATCAACCCAAGGCAGATTAAATATGACAACCCCTTGAAAAAATAACTTTTTAATATTTTATTTATAGCGTTGATTGTATTCACAGCAGAAAAAATAAAAAAGCAGGGCGTCAATGGCCGCCCTGCTACGTATTACATCTCTTCCCGCAGCTTCATAGTTTTGTTGAGCACGGCACTGAGCAACAGGACGACGATCATGAGTGCAGCGACAAAGATAAAGGCATGGGGTAATGAACTGTGATGGGCAATAAAGCCTATCATCGCCGGGCCAGCCAGCACGCCGATGTAGCCCAGCGTGGTTACGGCGGGAACGGCGACCATCTGCGGCATGCTCGTTTGTTTACCAATCTGGCTAAACATGACCGGGACGATGTTAGCGCAGCCGGCACCGATAAGCAGGTAGCCTACCAGCAGCAGCATGAGCGAGCCGGCGGTAAAAATCAGGCAGAAACCCGCGAAGGCCATGATGGCTCCACACACGACTACCCGCAGCTGGCCCGCGCGGGCAATGATCGCATCGCCGCTGAGACGTCCGATAGTCATCGCCACGGCAAAGCAGGTAAAACCCAGCCCGCCCAGCGAATCGGCCACGTTTCTCACCTCGACGAGGTAGACCGCGCTCCAGTCGAGAACGGTTCCTTCGGCCAGAAAGACAATGAAGCAAATGATCCCCAGCAGTAGCACCTCGCCTTTTGGGATGGCAAAGGCCGGACCTTCGGTTGGGTTAGCATAGGGCAAAAAGTGGCGGAAGCTGACGGCTACCAGTAAAGCCACCAGCAACACAATCACCAGCGTTGCACTCAGAATGGTTAGGCCTATGCTGAGCAGGCCGGTCATCACGCCTGCCCCGGCAATGCCGCCCACGCTATACATTCCATGAAAACCGGACATCAGCGGCACGTTCTCGTTTTTTTCCACGAGGATAGCCTGAATATTCATAGCACAGTCTGTCATCCCTATTCCGGTACCAAAGATCAGCAGCAGCAGGCCCAGGCTTAGGGGGCTCTCGGCCAGCGTCAGGAAAGGCATCGACAGGATGATAATCAGCACGGCGCAACCAATAATCTTGCGGCAGCCGAAGCGGGATGACAGCGGCCCGGCGAGCGGCATTGAGATAATTGCCCCGCCGCCCAGGCACAGCAGCAGAATGCCGAGCAGGGCATCATTGGCTCCTGTATTGAGTTTAGCGAAGGGCACCATTACCGCCCAGGCTGCGGTTGCCAGTCCGGCAACGAAGAAAATAATTCGGGTCGCTAGCTTCTCATTCATGCAGGATCTCTTTTCGGTTAAGGATAAATTCGTTTGACGAGACAATTACAATGCACGATCATGCTCTGTATTGCTCGATGTGAAATTTTTAGGAGTTAATGTGCTCGATTATGCAGCTTTACCCGAGCAGCGACAAGTGCTCATTAGACAGATCCTTGAAGAGAATGGTCGCGTGCTCTGTAGCGAGCTGGCCGTGCGGCTAGGAGTATCAGAACATACCATTCGTCGGGATTTACATGAGCTTAGCAATGAGGGTGTCTGTAAAAAGGTTTACGGCGGAGCCATTATGATACTGCCGGAGTCCGGGGACTACGCCATACGAAAAGAGAAAAATCAGGCCAAAAAGAGCAAAATCGCGCAACGTTGCGCCCGACTGGTGAAGTCCGGCAGCGCTATTTTTATTGATACTGGAACGACCAATCTGGCGATGGCAGAGGCGCTTCCCGCCGAGCTGGCGCTCACCGTTGTCACCAACTCGCCGGAGATTGCGGCGGCGCTGCTGAAAAAGCCGCTGTATGAGGTGATCGTTCTTGGTGGCCTGGTTCAACGCGCCTCCGGCGGCTGCGTGGGGATGCCAGCAATCGCCCAGATCCAGGGCATGCTCTTTGATCAGGGGTTTATCGGCGGCTGTGCAATGGCCCCGGAGTCAGGGCTGACAGGGTTCGATTACGCCGACTGCGAATTCAAAAAAGCGGTAATCGCCCAGTGCAATGAGACCATCGTTGCGCTTACCGCCAATAAGATCCCCGCCGTAGCCCGCTATGTGGTCGCCGCCTGTAGCGAGATTGACGTTATGGTCGTTGAAGAGAATATCAGCAAAGCCTACGCCGATGCCTTCCGCGGGCACGATATCCAAATCTATACGGTGTAGCCTGCAACATTGCAGGTTGAACATATAAATGCCCGGTGGCGCTGCGCTTACCGGGCCTACAAGCAAATTATTTTAAGGCCACTATCAGCGGCTTTTTTCATACACCGTCATGGTGAATTCCAGGGCGTCTCCGGTTTCATTAAGATAGGCATGGGGTCTATCCGTTCTCGCCACCGCCGAGCACCCTTCGTTAATAACATAATCACACCCATCAACCTGAAGCGTGAGCTGGCCCCGGTTGACAAACAGCAGCTCGCAGGTGTCGGCAGGATGGCCCGAGGAGACAAACGCTTCGCCGGGTTGCATCACCCATTGCCATAGCTCCAGCATATCCGGCCCGCGCGTACCCGCCAGCAGCTTCGCGCTTCCGCCCTTCTCCCCCTGCCACAGCACAGGAATATCATTTCGGTCGATAAGATGTACCATCGGCTCACTGGCAACGTTCACAATGTCAGCAACGGAGACGTTCATTGCCGCCGCAATTTTACACAGCAACGCAATACTGGGATTGGCCTTACAGCCCTCAATATCTACCAGCATCCCCTTGCTGACGCCAGCCAGCCGCGAAAGCTCGTCGAGCGACAGCTTTTTTTGGCTGCGGTAGAGCTTGATGCGCTGGGAAACCGCTTGATTGATGGTGCTAACATCGGCACTGCTCATGGTCGCTATATTGACTTTTTTGGTCATTGGTCGATATCATAGAATAAATCAGTCATTAAAGGATTATGCGATGTCCATACCGTTACCGTCAATCAGCCCAGAGCTGGCACGTATCGCTCCCGGCTTTCGTGCATTAAGTATCTATGTGAAAGCCGCGCCGCTGGATGATATTCAGCTTGGGGAGCGAGCGCTGAAAGAGGCCTGTGAGGCCGTGCTTGAGGGTCAACCCGCATGGGCAGAAAGTCATTTGAACGCCTGGAGTGAGGTATTCAAAGCCTTTGGTGCCAAGCCCAAACGTACACCCTGCTCTGCTGAAGCGCTGCGTAAGCGGGTGTTGCGGGACGGTACCATGGCGGCGCTGGATCCGGTTGTCGATCTCTATAATGCAGTTAGCCTGCGCTATGCTGTCCCGGTAGGCGGAGAAAATTTCGCTGCCTACAGGGGCCTGCCGAGGTTGGTCATTGCCGACGGTACGGAGACGTTCGACGCCATCAAAGAGGGGCAGCCCACCCTCGAGTCGCCGGAGCCGGGAGAGGTTATCTGGCGTGACGATATCGGCGTAACCTGTCGCCGCTGGAACTGGCGTCAGGGTGTGCGCACCCGCTTGAGCGCATCCGATCAAGAGATGTGGTTTATTCTGGAAAGCCTGCCGGAAATGCCCCTTGATGCGCTGCACGCCGCCGGCAAGATGCTCACCGACGGTCTTACGCAGATGATGCCCGGCCTGGAATTTAACACTACGCTGGTTGAAGGCTGATCGATGCGTAGTGACATACAACGTGTGCTCATCATAGGCAATAGCGGATCGGGGAAAAGCTGGCTGGCTAGGCAGCTGGCAGAAAAGATCGCCCTGCCTGTTACGGACTTAGATAACCTAAACTGGGAGCCTGGCGGCTACGTTAAGGCTCGAGCAAAAGAGGCTGTTTTGCAGGACGCGCTGGCGATTGCGCGTGAAACGCGCTGGATTATGGAGGGCGTCTATGGCTGGATTGCCGATAGCGTCGCGGCCTACGCCACGCATATTATCTGGTTGACCCCTGCTCCCGCCGAGTGCGTAGCCAACATCAAGGCCCGGGGAGTACGAAACAGCGGCTCCGCTGCGGATTTTGCGGCGCTTCTGGAATGGGCAGAGGCGTATGAGACGCGAACGGGATCGAGCTGCTATCAGGGACATCTGGCGGTGTTTGCAAAGAAAGGTGCGGCAAAACGCGTCAGGCTCTCCAGTCGCGATGAGATGAATCAATTTTTGAGCACATTTTGAATCGTTTATGCATCAGCGAAGGAGTCCGCCGTTACCAGACTCCTCAAAATCAGGACTTAGCTGCTATTTAAAATTTCACCGATCCCTCGTCATTGCGTAAGCCGCTTGCCAGTTGCGTAAACACGTCAATAATGTTCGGCAGCGCCCTCTCCGGCTCGTTGCTGGCCGCTATCCAGATCGCCGCGTTCATCGCAGCACTGTTTAACATATGCGCTGCGGCATCGGCATCTACGGCCTTAAGCACGCCGTCCTCGAGCATTTTTTTAACCGTCTGGCGGGTGGCGTCAAGGCAGCTAATCTGCCCAGGCCACTGGGCGGGATCGCCCAGGAACGCCGGGCCATCAAGCAGCACGATGCGCCGCACCTCTGGATCCAGCGCCATCTTGATGTAGGCAACGCCCTCGGCCAGCAGCCTTTCCCAGTCGTCGCTGGCATGAGAGGCATCAGCCCTTGCACGTTCTGCCATCTCACCATCAATCTGGGCTACCACAGCGGCAAGCAGCCCCTTTTTATCGCCAAAATTGTGATAGAGCGCGCCACGTGTTAGCCCAACGCTGGCGGTTAACTCATCCATTGAAGCAGCGGCAAAACCCTTTTCAGCAAAGGCTTTCCGCGCTGCCGCGATCAGTTTTTCGCGGTTCTCTTCCATCGTTTCGCTGCGTCGCTTGGCAACCATACCCTCTCCCTTCTATTTGACATACGCCGCGTATGTGTGCTTAATTTCACATACGCCACGTATATTAAAACATATATCCGTGCTGCGCTTTACGTTTTTTCACCCTGAACAAAAGTAAAGGATACCCTATGATTCAGCGCGAACCGATTTTCCCCGCCAGCCGCCATGCGCTCTATGAAGCGCACGGCTACTCTGCCGCGATCCGCTCCGGCGATTTACTGTTTGTCTCTGGCCAGGTGGGAAGCCGCGCCGATGGCACACCGGAGCCGGATTTTGTCGCTCAGGTGCAGCTGGCATTTGATAACCTGAAGGCGACGCTGGCGGCTGCGGACTGCACCTTTGACGATCTTATCGATGTCACCACCTTCCATACTGACCCGCAAAATCAGTTTCCCACGATCATGCAGGTCAAAGAGGCTCTTTTCCCCCATCCCCCCTATCCGAACTGGACAGCGGTAGGCGTGACCTGGCTCGCAGGATTTGATTTTGAAATCAAGGTCATAGCCCGAATCCCTGACCGTTCGTAACTTATCACGTGAATGAGGAGATACGCTTATGTCATTCGATCCGATTTTGTTAATGGGCGGTTCAGGTGCAATAGGGCGCCAGGCCGCTCGGGCAATACAGACCATTTATCCTGACGTTCCTCTGCTCATAGGAGGACGCGATCTGAGCAAAGCGCAGAACGCAGCGGCAGAAATGGGTCATGCGCAAGGTGTCGCGCTCGACTCGGCCTCCGCAGACCTGGGCCTGGGTGAGCAAAACGTCAGCGCGGTAGTCGTTCTCTACAAGGATCACTCCCTTGCCGGTCTTCGCTTTGCCCAGTCGCGCGGCGTACCGCATCTGAGTATCTCGTCGGGAATATTCGAGATAGCCCCGGAAATTGCCAGATTTATGCATGCTCCGACGGCCTCGGCGATCGTGCTTGGCTACGAGTGGCTGGTGGGCGCAACGACGGTGCCTGCGCTCCAGCTGGTAAAATCCTTTAGTCAGGTAGATGAGATCCGCATCGGCGCTCTGGTTGATGAAGAGGATACCGGCGGCCCGGCAGTGGCCGCAGATTTCGAACATCTGAATCACCTCCTGCCTGCCGCGCTCACGCTCCGGGATGGTATCTGGCTCTGGCGCGAGGGCGACGATGCCAACGCGGTTTTCGCTGCGCTGGACGGCACTGAAATTCAGGCCACCGGCTTCTCCTCAATTGACGTGACAGGTCTGGCCGCCGCAACTGGCGCGCGCAGCGTTCAGTTCGACCTGGGTCAGGGGGTCAGTTCGAGCCGACGTAAAGGAGGCGCATTATCAACGGAGATCGTACTGGATATTTCTGGTTTGGATCACGCTGGCCAGGCCCTTCACACCCGACACGCGGTAGTGCATCCAGGCGGCGCGGCACCGCTGACGGGAATGGGAATAGCCTTGCTCCTTGAGCGGCTAATCGGCCTGGATGGCATGCCGCCGGTAGCGCCAGGCTTATACTTCCCTTATCAGATCCTGAATGCCTCACACTACCTGGCGCATCTGGCGCAGGAAGGCGGAGAAGTTCTGGACCTGGCTTCGTCATAAAAACCTCGTTTGCATCACTCACCGGCGAGCTACCCCTTCGCCCGCCGGTGCCCTCTTCTGCCGAAGTTACTATTACGGATTTTCGCCCAATACCTTGTTAATGGCGTCGGCACCACACTGGTCGTCAGACACTGCGCCCCCGGTTCCCGCCATGCCCACGGCACCAATTACCTGACCGCGATAGTTAACCGGTACGCCGCCCCCAAGCAGCAATAGCTCATTAACGGTATTGAGGTTAACGGAGTCAGGTGACGATTGCGCCTTAATAGCAAGCTGTTTAGTGGGCGTTTTCGTCGATAGCGCGGTGTAGGCCTTACGCCATGCGGCCTGGGTATTATGCGGCCCCACGTTATCATCCCTCATCAGCGCAACCAGGTTTCCGCCGCGATCCACGACGGCCGCTACCCCCTGACGGTTCATGCCATGGCAGATCGACAGTGCCTCCGTAACCAGCTTGCTGCCAAGCTCCTGCGTCATGTCATAGACCGCCGCTGGCTGGGCTGAGAGGGCCACACCCGGCGCAGCAAGCAGCATGGCGAGGGACAGGGCAGCGATAGGCTTTTTCATCTTTCATTCTCCTGAGTTAATCACCCTGCTGTTATACCCGCCCCGTTGTTCTGACTACCTGACAGGAGGATGACAATATTGTCATCTGAGGCGCAAAACGCTGCCTGATTTATTGGCCTGCAAGCAAACGTTTTTAGGGCCAGATTATGTATAGGGTTGTTCCATGACAAAGCATTTATTGCGGCTGGATCCCATTCAGGAACAGATCGATCAGATGGGCAATGCGCGTCGTTGAGGCACTCTCCTGTTCGGCGGCCAGGGAAACGGCTACCACCATGTAAACCATATCGTCAAACGTGATATCGCTCCGAAAGGCACCGGCCTGCTGCCCGCGGCTCAGCAGTCTGCGCCCCTCCTCTGTTACCGCCATACAGCCCGGCGTACCGCTCTGGAGAACCGTGCCAAGGGATGACGCCAGCCCCCGCCAGATTTGCGTGTTCCGCACCAGTCCTTCCAAAAAAGTGCACATCGTGCTGAACGGATCGCCCGCGTCATCTCCTGCGCGGCTCGCCTGTGCAAAATTAAGAAGACGTACATTCCAGGCAGCCGCCAGAAGCACCTCGCGGGACGGAAAGCGCCGATAGAGCGTACCAATGCCAACCCCTGCACGTCGGGCCACCTCTTCCAGCGACGCGCCTGCGCCTTGCTCAAGAAATACCGTTTCGGCGGCAGCAACAATACGCTCGCGGTTGCGCTGTGCATCGGCACGTAACCCCGTTTCGTTATCCATTTTGTGCCCTCGTTGTTGTACGCTAAGCGGAGGCTACTACTCTTTATTAAGTGGAACAATCCTCCACTTAATGAAAAGGTGATGAAATGAGCCAAAAATTTGCCAATAAGGTCGTGGTAATTACCGGGGGCAGCGACGGGATCGGTCTGGCGACAGCGAAACGCTTTGCTGAAGAGGGTGCGCAGGTGTACGTGACGGCACGACGTCAGGAGCCGCTGGATATCGCAGTGAAGGAGATTGGTCACGGGGCGATCGGCATACAGGGAGACGTCGCCGACCCTGCCAGCCTTGATCGACTTTATGAGCGCATCGCACACGAGCGTGGCCGGATCGATGTCGTTTTCGCCAATGCCGGTATCTCTGAATCTGCAGCGCTTGATGAGATAGACGACGCCCACATTGACCGGGTGTTCAGCGTCAATGTCAAAGGTACGCTCTATACGGTACAGAAAGCGATTCCGCTAATGACTACCGGCGGTACGGTGATCCTTGCCGGTTCGGTGGCGGGCAGCAAGGGCATTGCCAGCCTGTCGGTATACAGCGCAACGAAAGCCGCCATCCGCTCATTTGCCCGCACCTGGACTACCGATCTTAAAGCACGTGGCATCCGGGTGAACGTGGTTTCGCCGGGGATGATCCTTACTCCGGCGATGCAGGCCTATTTACAGGCCAATGACGGCATGGAAGAAATTTTCCAAAATATGGCACCGTTCGGGCGGCTTGGCGACGTAGATGAAGTCGCCAGCGCCGTACTGTTCCTGGCTTCCGACGAAAGCCGATTCGTTGCAGGGGATGAGCTATTCGTGGATGGCGGCGTGATGGCGGTCTGAAGCGCCGTCGTAAGACAAGGATTGTCTTACCTGCTCGTCAACTTTACGGCGGCTCTCTTCATTGGCCGGGTTAAAAACCAGCATCGCGAGATCGGGCCGCCCTTCTACCATAAACGTTGAAAACTCCAGCTCTATCGCCCCCGCCTGCGGGTGATTAATACGTTTCACACCCTCACCGTGGCTGGCGACATTATTGCTGCGCCACAGAGCGTCAAATTCATGGCTCTGACGGGAAAGCTCGCCAATCAGGCTGGCCGTTTCCGCCGATTCGCCCGCCCGCGCCACGTCAGCGCGAAACGCACTCACCACCAGCCGCGATACGGCCTGCCAGTCACCCTGCCTCTGGCGTACTTCCGGGTCGAGAAACAGGCGACGCAGCACATTACGCTCTGAATACGGTAGCTGCTCATAGTCGGTCAACACGCAGGCGGCAGCACGGTTCCAGGCGATGACATCCCAGGTGACGGTTTTAATCAGTGCCGGAACGCTAAACGCCTCCAGCACCCGTTGCAGGCGCGGCGTGATATCCGTTGAGAGCGTGAAACAGGTCTCTGGCGGATGACCAAACGCCAGAATGAACAGATGTTCGCGTTCAGCCCCCGTCAGTCTTAGCCCGCTGGCGATGCGGTTGAGTACCTCACGCGACGGTGCGCCACCGCGCCCCTGCTCAAGCCAGGTGTACCAGCTGGGGCTGATATGGGCGAGCTGCGCCACCTCTTCACGACGTAGCCCCGGCGTACGCCGCCTGCCAGCGATGAAACCAAACGCCGCAGGATCAAGACGCGCACGCCGCGCCCGCAGAAAGTCGCCCAGCGACTGCATTGCCGTTTGCATCATCGTTATCCTGTTAAGATTTATACCCTGATAATGTCTCTACTTTTACCGTTTGACTATGGCGCTACTCTGGTTGGGTAACCCAATCTGGAGGTAGATTATGCGAGTATTTTTGACTGGTGCAAGCGGGTTTATCGGCTCCCGAATTCTGGCTGAGTTGTTGGCAGCCGGGCACCAGGTAACGGGCCTTGCCCGCTCGGATAGCAGCGCGCAGGCACTTAAGGCCGCCGGGGCCGACGTTCATCGTGGTACGCTGGAGGAGCCAGATACCCTGGCCACCGCAGCGCAGCAGGCCGATGCGGTGATCCATACCGCGTTTGACCATGACTTTGGCCGGTTCGCCGAAAACTGTGAACAAGACCGACGCGTTATTCGCGCCATGGGCCAGGCGCTGAAGGGGAGCGATCGGCCGTTTATTATCACCTCCGGCACCGGCATCGGCGACGACAGCCCAGATGCGCTGGCGCAGGAAGATCAGTTCAATTCTCACAGCCTGAACCCCAGAGTAGCCTCTGAAATTGAAGGCAATGCACTACTCGCCGCAGGCATAAACATGCGGATTGTACGCCTGCCGCAGGTACATGACACCACACGCCAGGGGTTAATCACGTATTACATTCAGCACGCCGTAGAAAAAGGTGTCGTCGCCTGCATCGGCGAAGGCGACAACGTCTGGTCGGCGGCTCACGTTAGCGACGTTGCAAAGCTCTATCGGCTGGTCCTGGATCGCGGTGAAAACGGCAAACGCTACCATGCCGTTGCGGAAGAAGGCGTTCCTATGCATCAGATTGCCGAAAAAGTAGCGATTAAACTTAATCTGCCGTTGATATCGCTCTCCCCGGCAGAAGCAGAAGCGCATTTTGGCTGGTTAGCTATTTTTGTTGGGAAGAACCTGCGCGCCTCATCCGTGTGGACCCGCCAGCAGCTGAGCTGGCACCCCACCGGCCCCTGCCTGCTGGAAGATTTGCAGCATATGGATTACGCGCCGCTGTTATCCTCCTGCTAGCTCCTCTCCGGCCCTATCGCTGTGGGGCCGGTTACTGATTAAACTCCCACCTGGCAGAGGTCACTCGCGCCCGCTCAAACGCTTTACGTCCGGCTCCTGCCAGCCAGCTGGCGAAGGTTTGCAGTTGTGGATTGAGTTGCCGCATCGCTGCCAGATCGGCGTTGCCCGTAAGCCGCCCGTCATCCACCAGCCCGGTCAGTTTTTGCAGGAAGGGATTCGCGGCCAGAACGTCATCAGAAAACCGTGAATAAGGAATCGGCCGCCCTGCCGCCGCGGAGAACAGTGTCTCAAGCTGTAATCCCGTGACGTTGTCACCCGCTATTTCAAACGTTTTACCGTTGTGCCGCTCCGGGTCAGCATAAATAGCGGCGACGATTTTACCGATATCGGCAACGGCAATAACCTGCATCGACCCTTCAGGCTTCATGAAAAAGTTAAAGCGACCTTCATTCAGCCCAAAGCCGGGCATAACCAACAGCTCCATAAAGGTCACAGGTCGTATGATTGTTGAAGGAGTGGGCAATGTCCGGATGTACCGTTCGATCTCCGCCTTGGTGTCATAATGAGCCACACCCGTGGGTTTATCGCCCGCGGCGCTGCCTGAGGAGTAGACCAGGTGCTGTACGTCGCACTCGGCGGCAAGTGTGGCAATCGTCTTGCCGTAGCGAATCTCATCGTCGTCACTGACCGTCCCGCCCGGCGAACTGGGCTGCACGCTGAAGACACCGTATGCTCCTGCCATTGCATTCTTCATCGCTTCAATATCGTCAAAACTTCCGGTCACAATTTCAGCCCCAGCGTCCTGAAGCGCGAGCGATGCCTGAGAGGAGGGATTGCGTACCATAACGCGTACAGACCAGCCCTTATCTAAAAGCGCTCTTGCCACCGAGCCACCCTGCTGACCCGTCGCGCCGAAGACCAGAATACGCTCACCTATCCGATAATGTTTCATTATGCTCTCCGCGCATGCTGCGCATGGTTGATTTTTCTGGATGATGTTCACTATCCTTCTGAGCTAACTAACATTCAAATTGATTATTATGATGAAGAAAATCATCGAAAATGATTTTAACCGGATAGATTTGAATCTGCTCACGGTGTTCCTGGTGTTATACCGCGAGTCCAGCGTTACCCGAACCGCAGAGGTGTTGCACCTTGGACAACCAGCAATTAGCGGAGCACTGAAGAGGTTGCGGCAGATGTTTAACGACCCGCTTTTCGTGCGCGGTGCAAAAGAGATGTTGCCCACGCCGCGGGCTGACGCGCTGATGGCCGATATGCAGCCGCTAATGGAAAGCCTGCATACGGCGATTTTTGGTGAGCAGACCTTTTCTCCTGCAACGTCAAAACAGATTTTCCGGCTGGGCCTGAGCGACTGGAGCGAGCACTGGCTGACACCCCAGTTACTGCCGATCATCATGCGCGAAGCGCCAGGCATAGAGCTACACATCATCTCGACGAATCCCTTCGAAGTTCACCGAATGCTGGAAGAAAATAGCGTTGATATTGCCGTGTCACTGAATAAACAGAGCACCGGTGAAATAATCAGCGATCCGGTGACGACAATGGGTGTGTCTACGCTCTGGTCACCACGGCAGATCCCGTGTCGTGGACCATTGTCGCTGGAAGAGTTTATTACTTATGAGCATGTTATGGTGTCATATCGCGGTTCTAAAAACGGCGTCATTGACCAACAGCTCGCCCACTTGGGTTTGCAGCGGCAAGTGCGTTACATCACGCCGAATTTTTCGACATTTCCCCTGATATTGGCAGAAATGCCGGTATTTGCCACGGTACCGCAGGGGCTGGCCCAGAGCTGGCGGCACCATTTTGACTTCTGCTCCAGCGTAACGCCCGTGGAATACCCCACGTTTACGCTGTGCATTTTGCAGCACAGGAGACGAGCGCAGGATCCGGCTCTGAACTGGCTGGCGGAAAAGCTCAAACAGGTGATACTACACGCGGAATAACCTGTTTTAACGCTGACGCCCCTGCTGACCCAGCGCGCGCCCACACCAGTCATAAAAAGCGCGCACAGCTGGCGGCAGATAGCTGTTTTGCGGATAGACCAGCGAAAGTGGCAAATCATAAGAGAGGTGATCTACGCAGGTAACCAGCGCCCCGCTTTGCAAATAGGGCGCAATCAGATAGCTGGCGACGCGAATTAACCCGAGCCCCTCTATTCCGGCTTGAATATAAGCGTCTGTATCATCGACGATCAACGTCTCCTGCATACGAACCGCATAATCGCCCTCGTCCAGGGTAAAAAACCAGTCGGTGGTACGCCCGGTGCGGTGGTTCAGGTAGCCGACCGCGTGGTGGTGTTGTAAGTCATCTAAACTTTCGGGTCTGCCGTGGCGATCGATCCAGGTGGGCGATGCCGCAATCACCCAGTTAAACCGGCCGAGCGGGCGTGCCACCAGGGTGGTTGAATCGTCGATCCTGCCGGTACGAATCACGCAGTCATATCCCTGCTGAATGATATCCTCAACGCTATCGCTGGAACAGAGCGTCATTTCTAGATCCGGATACTGCTGCAGAAATTCTGGCAGCATGGGGATAATACAGTGCCGGGCGAGAGACTGCGGCATCCCTACTTTAAAACGGCCTTTGGGCTGCGCCGCCCTGCCGGGAAAGGACGATTCCATGGCAGCAATATCTGCCAGCACTCTTTTGCACTCTTCATAGTAGCGTCTCCCCTCTGCGGTCACGCTAAGTTTGCGTGTGGTTCGCTGAAGAAGCTGGATCCCTAGCCAGGACTCCAGTGTCTTAATTACCCGCGATACCGTTGAACGTGGCACGCCCAGCACCTCCGCCGCCCTGGCGAAGCCATGGGCATCGACTACACAAACATAGACCTGCATCGATTCCAGCTTATCCATTTTCCCGCCGTTGATTATCCCATTTAAACGAACAGTCTAACCCGCCTCTGCCGTCTTATCGAATGCTGCTTGCTGCCGTAATCTTCATTCACAGCTTAGTTAACACAGTGAGGCGCAGATGAAACAACGTAACGATCAGACTGGTGAAAAAGTATTGGTGCTGGGAGCGGGACAACTGGGGAGCGCGGTACTGGCGTCGCTGGTACCGGCGGTAACACTGCTACAGGGCGTTGTCTCCGTAATTGTGTCACCCGGATCCTTGAATGAACAGGGCAAGCTGCGCCCCGAGGTGCATCAGCAGTTGGCAGATACCGGGGCGAAATTTATCGCTGTCGACGTCGCCGCCAGCACGGTTGAAACATTAAAAGAAAGATTTAATGATTTTGATACGGTGATCAACTGTATGGGTTTTGTCGCCGGAGCCGGAACCCAGCTAAAGATTACCCGTGCAGTGCTGGAGGCCGGCGTTAGGCGCTACTTTCCCTGGCAGTTTGGCGTGGATTATGATGTGGTCGGCAAAGGCAGCGGTCAGCCGGTATGGGACGAGCAGTATGACGTCAGGTCGCTACTGCGGGAACAGAACGCCACGGAATGGGTGATTGTTTCAACGGGTATATTTACCCCTTTTCTCTTCGAGCCTGCTTTTGATGTGGTGAATTTATCCAAAAATACTATTAATGCGCTCGGCGGATGGGAAAACCAGGTCACCGTTACCTCGCCTGCGGATATTGGTCGGCTAACCACTGAGATTTACTTACACCAGCCGCGGATTATCAATGAGGTTGTCTTTGTCGCGGGGGAAACAACCTCGTATAGAAAACTGGCGGAAACCGTTGAGCGCGTGACAAACCTGACGTTTACTAAAAAGGTACTTACTCTCCCCACCTTACTGGAGGCGCTGCATTTACGGCCGGATGATCCAATGCTGCGCTACCGCGTCGCCTTCGCTCGAGGTGATGGCATGTGGTGGCCGGAGAGCGAAACATGGAATGCTAGAAACAACTTCCCAACCCAGGATATTGCATCCTGGCTTAAGGAGTTTATTTAATCGACTCTATCCACAGACAGGAGTCAGCAACGGCTAGTGCGCTTCGATATACATCGTCCGGGTGTAGGCCACGTCCTCAGGGTTATTGATCGGATAGCCCTTCAACCAGGGCTTGATCAGTCGCCCATTGGTGTACTGGTAGATTGGCGCAATGGGTGCCTCCCGCGCCAGAATCTTCTCTGCCGCGTTGTAATCCACGTTGCGCGCTTTGGCGGTCGGCTCCATTGCCGCCTGCTTCATCACCTTGTCATAGGCCGGATCGTTGAAACGGGAGATGTTACCGGTGTGGGTGGACGTCAGCAGCGACAGGAAGGTGGACGGCTCGTTGTAGTCTCCTACCCACGAGGCGCGGATCACATCGAAGTTGCCGGTGTTGCGGCTGTCAATATAGGTCTTCCACTCCTGATTTTGCAGCTTCACGTCTACCCCAAGGTTTTTGCGCCACATCGAGGCCACGGCAATAGCGATCTTTTGATGATTCTCAGAGGTGTTATACAGCAGGGTCAGCTTCAGCGGACGGCTTGGTCCATAGCCCGCCGCCTGCAGCAGCGTTTTAGCCTGCACGTTCAGCTCGGCCTGGCTCAGCTGCTCTAATTCTGAAGGATCGGGCGTAAAGCCTGCGGTCACATCGGGAGTAAAGCGCCAGGCCGGCTTCTCGCCCGTTCCCAGCACCTTCTCTGCCATCAGGCGGCGATCGATAGTCATGCTCAGCGCCAGGCGCACGCGGGCATCGGCCGTCGGGCCCTTCTGGGTGTTAAAGGCATAGTAGTAGGTGCCCAGCTGCGGCGGGGTATAGACCTGGCCGGGGATATCCTTGAGCAGCTTCTGATAGAGGTTTTTCGGGAAGGACTCGGTGATATCGATATCCCCTGCCAGATAGCGCTTGGTTGCCGCCGACTCCTGGTTAATGGGAATAAAGGTGACGGATTTGATCACCGTTTTGCCGTTATCCCAGTAGTGAGCGTTAGGCTCCAGCACCAGCTTCTCGTTGACCACCCGATCCTTGAGCACGTAGGCCCCGTTACCCACCAGCTTGCCCGGCTGGGTCCACGCTTTGCCGCTCTCGACATTGGCTTTTTGCACCGGGTAGAAGGCAAAGCTGGCGGCCAGGTTAGCAAACCACGGCAGCGGGTTATCGAGCTGTACGCGCAGGGTATTTGCGTCAACCGCCGTCACCGCCAGCGTGTCCGGCGTGGCTTTGCCATCGATGATGTTCTGTGCATTGCCGATGCCGGCCAGCGCGGCAAACCAGGCAAAAGGCGATGTGGTTTTAGGATCGACCAACCGCTGCCAGCTGTAGACGAAGTCCTGGGCGGTTACCGGCGAGCCGTCTGACCAGCGGGCGTCTTTGCGCAGGGTAAAGGTCCAGCTGCGGTTATCGCTGGTGCTCCATTTAGTCGCCACGCCGGGGATAATCTCCCCCTTCTCATTCTGGTTTACCAGCCCCTCATAGAGATCGCGGATCACTTGAATCTCCGGCAGCCCAACGGCTTTAGCAGGGTCGAGGGTGGCAGGCTCATCTTTAATATGACGCACCAGCGTCTGCTCCGCCGCCAGCCTGGTTCCGGCAGGCACGTCTGCGGCAAAGGAGGGTGAAGAGAGACCGGATAACCACAGCGCAGCGCAAAGAAGGGAGACGCGATATTTCATGAGATGGCCCTATAGCAAATGCCCAGAGAAAAGATGGGATAATTATTTGTTTTCGCATGGAGAAATGCAAACGGCTTAGCAAGATAAGGTGATATTTACTGCCTTGCTCGCATCCTGAATGAAACAATTTGAAAAGCGCTGCGCTTTGCCTAACACTTTGTTTATCCCCTGTCTGAAAGGATTGCTATGACCGCCTCACGCCCACGCGCCGAACGGGGCGCTTTTGCTACGGTAATGGAGCAGTATGGTCGTTCGCGACTCGGCGCGCCGCTTGTCTGGTTCCCCGCCCCCGTTGCCTCCAGAGAGAGCGGGCTGATCCTTGCCGGCACTCACGGGGACGAGAGCGCGGCTGTCGTCACCCTCTCCTGTGCATTGCGTACGCTTGAACCTGCCCTGCGCCATCATCACGTCGTGCTGGCGGTAAATCCCGACGGCTGCCAGTTTGGCCTGCGAGCCAACGCTCAGGGGGTCGATCTCAATCGCAACTTCCCTGCCGCCAACTGGCGGGCCGGGGAGACCGTCTATCGCTGGAACAGCGCCGCCAGCGCCCGGGACGTGGTGCTGCTGGCGGGTGATGCGCCGGGATCTGAACCGGAAACCCAAAGCCTGTGCCAGCTTATTCACCGCCTGCATCCGGCCTGGGTGGTGTCGTTTCACGATCCGCTGGCCTGCATTGAGGATCCCACCCAAAGCCCGCTGGGAAACTGGCTCGCCAAGGCGTTTGCCTTGCCGCTGGTGCGTAGCGTCGGCTACGAAACGCCCGGTTCGTTCGGCAGCTGGTGCGCCGATATTGGCCTGCCCTGCATCACCGCCGAGTTGCCGCCGATCTCAAACGATGAGGCCAGCGAGCGCTATTTGCAGGCGATGACGCGCCTGCTGCGCTGGACGGATCAGAGATGAAGCTGGCCGGTGCTGAAGCGCAGCGCCGGTTCAACGTCTACCGCCAGCCAGGTAGGTCCGTCAAGATCGGCAAAGCGCGCCTGGGAGGCTAGCGGCAACGCCGCCGCGATCGCCCGTGAGGTGCAGAGCATGCAGCCCAGCATCAGCGTAAACCCCTGGGCCTGCGCCTCACTTGCCAGCGCCAGCGCCTCGGTCAGCCCGCCGGTTTTATCCAGCTTGATGTTGATCATCTCATAGCGCCCGGCAAGGGTTTTCAGACTGCTGCGGGCGTGGCAGCTCTCATCGGCACAGATGGGCAGTGGGTGGATAAAGTTCTCCAGCGCGGCGTCATTGTTTGCAGGAAGCGGCTGCTCGAGCATCGCCACTCCGAGATCCGCCAGCAGCTGACAGCGCGCCGCCAGCCCTTCGCTGTGCCAGGATTCGTTGGCATCCACAATGAGCGTCGCCTCCGGCACGGCGGTACGGATCGCCACCAGCCGCTCGCTGATTAAACGGTCATCGAACTTGAGCTTCAGCAGCCGCGCGCCCTTCTCCCACAGCGCGGCCGCACTGGCCGCCATCTGCTCCGGCGTACCAATCACGACCGTCTGCGCCGTAGTCAGATCCTCTGGCAGCGCTACGCCCAGATGCTCCTTGAGGGTAACGCCCAGCCGACGAGACTCAAGATCCCACAGGGCGCTGTCAACGGCGTTACGCGCGGCTCCCGGCGGCAGCAGGGACTGCAACTGCTGGCGGCTAAGGCCGTTCTCTAACTGCGGCACGATGGTCATGATCTGGGCAATAACCGACGCATCGCTTTCGCCATAGCGTGGATAAGGCGTGCACTCTCCGCTCGCCTTTATCCCCTCTTCTTCCAGCTCAACGACCACTACCCGAGCCTCGCTGCGGCTGCCCCGCGATATCACAAACGGTGAATGCAGGGGCCAGCTCTCTTCATAGACCTTAACTGTTCTCATTCCTTGCTCCTTTAACGGAATGTTAAAAGTATAGTGTTGAAAAGCGGGACAAAAATAGGTTTGCCGTGATTAAGGCCAATCACGTACACTAGCGGCGACGTTAACTATATGTAAACAGGAAGATATTCATGTCACAAACCGTTCATTTCCAGGGCAACCCGGTTGCTGTTGCTGGTGCTATTCCGGCAGTGGGTAGCAAAGCACACCCTTTCACTCTGGTCGCGAAGGATCTGACCGACGTTACGCTGGCGCAGTTCGCAGGTAAGCGTAAGGTTCTCAACGTGTTCCCGAGCATCGACACCGGTGTTTGCGCCGCCTCCGTGCGTAAATTCAACCAGCTCGCCACCGAAATGAAAGACACCGTGGTGCTGTGCATCTCCGCCGATCTGCCGTTCGCCCAGTCTCGCTTCTGCGGCGCGGAAGGCCTGAGCAATGTGATCACCCTGTCGACCCTGCGTAACGCTGACTTCCTCGAAAACTACGGCGTGGGCATTGCCGATGGCGCGCTGAAAGGCCTGGCCGCGCGTGCGGTCGTGGTTATCGACGAAAACGACACCGTAGTATTCAGTGAGCTGGTGAACGAGATCACTAACGAGCCGGACTACGAGGCTGCCCTGCAGGCGCTGGCCAAGTAAGCGTAGCCGCATTAAAAAAGAGCCTTCATCGCTGAAGGCTCTCTTGTTTTACTCCTCGCCCTTCTTCTGGCTCAGACCATATTCCCGCAGCTTATTGGCGATAGCAGTGTGTGACACGCCCAACCGTTTCGCCAGCTTGCGCGTGCTGGGGTAGCTGCGATAGAGCTGAATCAAGACCGACCGTTCGAAGCGGCTGGTGATATCGTCCAGCGACCCCTCCATCGCCTCTTCCCCGACCGCCACGGTTCCCGCATCGTAGTCCGGCAGCAGAATGTCCTGCGGACGCAGCTCGTAACCCTCCAGCTGCGTCAGCGCACGGTAGACCGCGTTTTTCAACTGACGCACGTTGCCAGGCCAGCTGTAGCGGGTCAGGACGTTACTGAGATCGGCAGCGAGCTTGGGACGTGGAACGCCCTGTTCGTCGGCAAAGCGGGCCACGAACAGCTCGGTCAGCGGCATGATGTCCTGAGGACGATCGCGCAGCGGAGGCAGATCCAGCGTCAGCACGTTCAGACGGTAGTAGAGATCTTCCCGGAAAATCCCCTTCTGCACCAGCTCCACCAGATTCCGCTGGGTTGCGCAGATCACCCGCACGTCAACGTGGACCTCGTGATCCTCGCCGACGCGGCGGAAAGTGCCATCATTCAGGAAACGCAGCAGCTTCACCTGCATGCGCGGCGACATCTCGCCGATCTCATCCAGCAGCACAGAGCCGCCGTTGGCCTGCTCGAAGAACCCTTTTTTGCCTTCGGGCGCATGGCCAAATAGCTCGCTCTCTACTGCATCCTCAGGGATAGAGGCGCAGTTCAGGGCCAGGTAAGGCTTCGCCGCGCGCGGGCTGGCAAGGTGGCAGGCATGGGCCAGCAGATCTTTGCCGGTGCCGGTATCGCCAACGATTAACAGCGGCGCGCTGAGCATGGCCAGCTTGCGAGCCTGGTCGATGACGTGGCGCATCTTCGGGCTGGCGGCCACAATCTGATTGAAGGCGCTGGCGTCCTGGCTGACCAGATCCTGCAGCTGGCGGCCCATGCGGATAGTCGATCGCAGCATCACCACCGCGCCGGTGAGCAGCGGATCGCCAGTCTCACCCTCGAGGTGTACCGGGGTGATCTCCATTAAGAAGTTCTGGCCGTTGATAACAACGTGCTCATGGTGCGACGCCTGCGGATTGCCCTCCAGCCAGCGCTGGAAGTTAAAGCCGTTAATCAGCTGCGGGGCGGTGTGGTTGCGCAGCCGGGCCTGGCTCTGACCGAAAAGCTGACAGCTGGCATGGTTCGCCAGCTCAACCTTGCTTTTCATATCCAGGGAGAGCACCGGCTCAGGCAGCGCTTCCAGCAGAGCACCCATAGCGCGATGCTCGCGCTCGGAGGGCATCCATAAGACGGTGCGCACGTCGGTCACGCCGGAGATGCGGCGAATTTCAGCCATCAGGCTGCTGAAGTCATTAAATTCCAGTTCAGCAAAATTGAGGTAGATGCGGCCGATGGGGTCGATCTCAATGCCGCGTAAATCGATTCCCCTGAGCACCAGCAGATCCAGCAGCTCGCGGGTCAGACCAAGTCGGTCTTCACAAAAGACTTCAAGACGCATGGGAGTTGCCACCCTTAAACAGTCAATATATCTAAGAATGATAAGACACTTATCGGCAGTCAGGAAGCTATCTGTCAACAATTATTGACAGAGCGGTGGAAAACCCACCGCCATGGCGTAAAGATAAGCGTTCAATCACGCTTTTGCGCGCCGCTGCGCTGCATATTGGCCTTTAGCTCACCGATAAGCTGACGGCGAAAATCGGCCAGCCGGGGTTTATCATCCTCCAGCCAGGGCAGCGGACGGCATAGCTCCATCGCCTTGATACCGAGACGGGCGGTGAGCAGCCCGGCACCAATCCCCTGCGCGGCGCGAGCGGAAAGCCGGGCGGCGAGATCCTGCGACAGCCAGTCCATTCCCACCTCGCGCACCACTTCACTGGCCCCGGCAAAGGCAATGTTGAGCAGCACCAGACGAAACAGCCGCAATCGGCTGAAGTAGCCCAGCTCAATGCCGTAGAGTCTGGCGATGCGGTTAATCAGCCGCAGGTTGCGCCAGGCGATAAAGGCCATATCCACCAATGCCAGCGGGCTGACAGCAATCATCAGCGTTGAACCCGCTGCCGAAAGGCTAATCTCACGTCGGGCTTGCGCATCCACCACCGGCTGCACCAGCCGCGCGTAGAGTGTGACGATCTCCCGGTCGCTTTGCGTCTCGTGAATGGCGGCGTACCAGCGTTGCAGAGCAGGATGCGCCTGGTCGATACCCGCCTGGTGGGCCAGCCTCTCGCAGAAATCGCGTCCTTTGCCCGTGCCATGGCTGTGCAACAGCAGGCTGGCCTCGTCGCGAGCCTCTGCCCGCTGACGCAGCCGCCACAGCCGCCGCCACTCACCGGCCACCGAACCTACCCCCGCGCCGACGATAAGCGCTCCCGCAGCACAGCCACCCAGCGCGACCCAGTCGTGAGTTTGCCAGGCGTCCATCGCCCACTGCACTCCCTGCCCAATCACGCTGATGCCAAACAGCGCCAGCCCGGCCAGCACCATTGTGCGCCAGAGGCTGCGCCGGGGTCGCAGCGCCGCCTCGACGCTCGCTTCCGGCTGTGGCGTATCGGCCAGTATCTCTTCAGCCTGCAGCGGCGTAAACTCTCCCGCCTCGGCATCGCTAAACGCCTGCGCGGCCTTGAACTCTTCACGCACCGGCATTGCAGGCTGCTCGGTAAAATCGACGCGTGGTTTGATGGGCTCGTTCATCGCAGCTTATCTCCCAGTAAAAATTCCAGCGCCGCATCCAGACGAATGTGCGGCATCGGGGTATCCACATCCATCACCCGCGGACGAAAGGCTTCAAACTGAAAGCCCTGCTTCTCCCAGAACGCCTGCCCCGGCAGCCGGGCGGGAACATCGCCTGGATAGACCGTTAGCGGTTTGCCATCGCTGAGGCGATCCCCACGCAGCGCCGGGATTTTGTCACCGTTGACGTCCACCAGACCGCTCTCCGTGGCCTGTACCGCCGCCAGACCCAGGCAGTCGATATCGATTCCCTCAAAGGCGGCGTTTTGCCAGGCGTCGGTGACAAGCTGCTGAAGCAGAGAGACCATATTGGCATGCTGATCGACAGTAACGTGGTCGGCTTTAGTGGCGGCAAACAGGAGTTTATCGATAACCGGTGAGAACAGGCGACGAAACAGCGTCCGCTGCCCGTAGTGAAAGCTCTGCATCAGCTGGGTGAGCGCGAGACGCATGTCGTTAAACGCCTGCGGCCCGCTGTTGAGCGGTTGCAGACAGTCCACCAGCACAATCTGCCGATCGAAGCGCAGGAAGTAATTTTTATAGAACCCTTTAACCACGTTTTCACAGTAGTAGTTGAAGCGCTCGCGCAGCATCCCGGCGTTGCTGCTCCTATCCGCCTGGGCCAGCTTCGCCTCGCCCGTATCGTCAACGTCCGGCCAGGGGAAGAACTGAAGCGCAGGCGCACCGGCCATCTCGCCCGGCAATATAAAGCGCCCCGGCTGGATAAAGTGCAGCCC
>Ga0308168_1001215_pt1 | contig 24260 bp, 17 predicted proteins | sample PhyCR2_FD_202133 | JGI IMG/M metagenome (GOLD analysis project Ga0308168, IMG submission 202133) | Phyllosphere microbial communities from UC Gill Tract Community Farm, Albany, California, United States - DLSLRC.R2 | ecosystem: Host-associated > Plants > Phyllosphere > Unclassified | place: USA...
CGCCATCGAAGTCGCTGCCCAAGCCGCGCCGAAAATCGGCCAGGCCCACTTCGCCAATGAATTGATTCGTGTCCCGCTCGCATACCGCGAACATGCCGAAGCCCAGCAAGCTCCAATGACCTGCATAACGAAGCAGCCGATGCCAGGCGTCTTCGCGCGACGGAGGAGGGCCGCCTATGGACTGAAGCACTGCCGGATCGCTGGCAAGCTGGAAAACCAGCTCGGTATCTTCCACCGTATGTTTGCGTAAAATTAAGCGTTCAGTGTCTATCATTCCAGATGTCTTATTAAAGAACGTGTTCCGATGTTTTTGTCATCATAGTTTTGCGGAATAACATTGGCACGCTCACAAAAGTACGCCCCGCGCGCGCGCTTCTTTCCTTGCTGTCGAAGAGGGCGATGCAGCATCGATGCAACCATTGTGTGAATTTCCGTATAAATTTCTTTACAGAAATGCAGCATGTCGCTACAGTCGGCACGTCCACGTCCATTCGTCCTTCCATGTCCACGCAGCAGTCTTCCGGCGCCATTGCGCGCTGGCGCGGTGAATTCGCCTCCGCCAGCATCGAAGCCGCGTTCCTGCGCGCCCAGGGCGGCGTCATCCGGCATGAATTGACGCGTTCGCTCTCATTTTGCAGCGTCTTTTACCTGGCCTTCGCGCTTGCCGACGTGGCGCACCTTGGCCTGAACCGCCAGACACTGCTGCTGTTCGTGGTGCGCCTGGTAACCGCCGCGGTGGCCGTGACGAGTATCGTGCTGACCCGCCGCAGCGCCAATCCCGGACAAACTGCCTATCGCTCGGCCACCGTATTCTCCAGCCTCGCGATGCTCGCGTTCTTGCTGGTCACGTATTCGCGGGGCGAACTGCTCCTGCATGGCATGTCGATGGCCATCATGCTGATCATCGTCTACCTGTTCATTCCAAACCGCCTGGTCAACGCCTACATCGTGGCTGTGGGCGCGAGCGCCGGCTTCCTGGCCCTGGTGCATGCCATGGGTACGGTCAACCCGCGCCAGCTGGGGACCATGGCGATGCTGCTGCTGCTCGCGAACCTGTTCGGCGCCGCTGCCGCGCGCCGCGATGCCCATGCGTCGCGCCGCCAGTACTGGACCGAGCAAACGCTGATCGAGCAGTCGATCCGCGATCCGCTCACGGGTGTTTTCAACCGGCGCCACCTGAATGCCGGCCTGCTCGAACGTGAAATCGAACGCGGACGTCGCCAGCGTGCCGCGCTGACGATCATCGTGTGCGACCTGGACAATTTCAAGGCCATCAACGATACCTACGGCCACCAGGCCGGCGACACGCTGCTGCAGGATTTCGCCCGCTTGCTGCTGTCGATGATCCGCGCCGACAGGGATACGGTCGTGCGCTACGGCGGCGAGGAATTCCTTCTGATCCTGCCCGACACCAACCTGGAGGAAGGCCTTGCCCTTGCCGAGCGCATGCGCGCCCGTCTTGCCGAAACGGGCCGTCCCCATGCCGATGTCCGGATCCATGCCACGGCCAGCTTCGGCGTGGTGAGCGCGCGCCTGTCTTCCTGCCTGCCGGGCATTGCCAGCCAGGCCCTGATCGCGCGCGCGGACGAACTGATGTATGCCGCCAAACGCGGTGGCCGCAACCGGGTTCACAGTGCACAGTGGGAAGCCGCCGATGGCGTCCCGGCCGAGGCCGGGCAAGATCCGTGCGCCAGCGATGGGACGCCTGTCCCCAATGCGTGCGCAGCTTGACCGCGCCATGACCGGCCGCGCACCACCCGCAGCCGGCACGGTGCGGTTTATGGCTTCACGAACTTGAGCGTCATGCGGTCGCTCTCGCCGATCGCCTGGTATTTCTCGCGGTCCTGGTCGCGGTTGGCCAGGGTCGGGGGCAGGGCCCAGACGCCACCCTTGTGGTCGGCCTTGTCCTTCGGATTGGCGTTGACTTCGGATTTCGCCGCCAGCTTGAAACCGGCGCTTTCCGCCATCTTGATCACATACGACTCGTGCACATACCCGCTCGAGGTCTTCGCATCCTGCGGCATGGCTTCCGGCAGGCGGTGTTCTTCGATGCCGAGCACGCCGCCCGGCTTCAGGCTGGCGTAAGCGGCCTTGAACACGCCCTTGAGCTCGTCGTCGCCGCCGGCGTCGATCCAGTTGTGCAGGTTGCGGAAGGTGAGCACCATGTCGACGCTGCCGGGGGCGGCGAAGTTGTAGGTCGACGGCGGCTCGAATACGCCCTGCACGACCTTGCCGAAGACCGCCGGGTTGGCGTCCAGCTTTTGCTTGAAGGCCACGGTGGAACGCTTGGCCGGGTTGAAGGCCGCGCCTGCGGCGATCAGCTTGCCGTTGTCGCGCAGGTAGGGCGCCAGGATCTCGGTGTACCAGCCGCCACCGGGCGACAGCTCCACCACGGTCATGTTCGGCTTGATGCCGAAGAAGGCCAGGGTGTCATACGGATGGCGCCAGCTGTCGCGCGCCGCATTGGCGCTGCTGCGGTGGCTGCCTGCGATCGCCGCGCGCAGCCCGGCATCGTCAGGCTTGTCGGCGGCCTGCGCCAGGCCGGCCACGCCGCCCGCCAGCAGGGCGGCCAGGATGAATCGTTTCATTGTGTCGTCTCCAAAGTCGGTGGTAGCGGCTCCGTGCCGTACCGTCCGGCAATCATCGGATAGCGCCGGGCTTGTCGTCAAGTCAATATGCGGGCGCTTTGCATTGCTGGCCCGGGTCAAGCCTGGCCCCTGAACGGATTCCGGTCGTTCAACTCGTCGATATAATCGTCGATCCCGCCCGCCTCCTGCTCCAGGAAGCGCTCGATCGCATCCGCAAACGCCGGATGCTTGAGCCAGTGCGCCGACCAGGTCCGCGTCGGCAGGAAGCCGCGCGCCATCTTGTGCTCGCCCTGGGCGCCGCCCTCGAACACCCCGATGCCCTGCTCGATGCAGAACTCCAGCGGCTGGTAGTACGCGGTCTCGAAATGCAGGCAGGGCACGTGTTCAAGCGCGCCCCAGTAGCGGCCGTACAGGGTGGTCTCGTCATGCACCACCAGCGATGACGCGATCGGCGTTCCCTCGCGCTCGGCAATCACCAGCAGCAGGTTGTGCGGCATCGCGCGTCCGATCCGGCGGAAGAAATCCAGGTTCAGATAAGGCTTCGAGTGATGCTCGGCATAGGTATGCCGGTAGCAGCGCGTGAACAAGCGCCAGTCTTCGTCGGTGGCGTCGACGCCGCGCACCCGGCGCAGCGTCACGCCGGCTTCCCTGACCTTGCGCCGCTCGGCGCGGATGTTCTTGCGTTTTTTTTGTTCCAGCGTCGCCAGGAAGGCGTCGAAATCCGCATAGCCCTGGTTCACCCAGTGGAACTGCACCCCGCTACGCAGCAGGAAGCCGGCTTCGCCGAGCTGGTGCGCATGTTCCCCGGGCGGAAACAGGATGTGGGTCGACGAGACCTCGGTCGACTGCTGTACGTGGCGCAGCACCTCGATCAGCGCGGCGCGGGCGGTCTCGTCGCGCGCCAGCAGGCGCGGGCCGGTCACCGGCGTGAACGGGATCGCCGACAGCAGTTTCGGGTAGTACTCCAGGCCGTTGCGCCCGTAGGCGTCGGCCCAGGCCCAGTCGAACACGTATTCGCCGTAGGAGTGGTATTTGACGTACAGGGGCAGGGCGGCGGCCAGGTCTTCGCCGTCGTACAGCGTGAGAAATTGCGGCTGCCAGCCGGCATCCGGCGCGGCGCTGCCGGACTCGTGCAGGGCATGCAGGAAGGCATACGAGAGGAAGGGATTCGGTTTGTCCTGGCTGGATGCCAGCGCGTCCCACGCTGCCTGGCCAATCTCGGACAGAGAAGAAACGATATGCGTGCGATAATTCAAGATGACTTCCATATCAAAGGAGTAACGGGTACTGCGCGGGCGCCGCGCGTCCCGGCAAACACATGGTGGTCGACGCTCACCCAAGGAAAGATGCATGATGGACAAGCCATTCTTCAACCTCTATTCGCACGATTTCGCCCGTGTCGCCGTCGCCAGCCCGCGCTGCAAGGTCGCCGATCCGGCGTTCAACGCCCAGCAGACGATCGCGCTGGCGCGCCAGGCGGCCGGGCAGGGCGCGGTATTGGTCGCGTTCCCGGAACTGGGCCTGTCCGCCTACACCTGCGACGACCTGTTCCACCAGCGCGCGCTGCTCGACGCCTGCCTGGGCGCGCTCGCCGACGTGGTCGCGGCCTCGAGCGAACTGCCGCTGGCCATGATCGTCGGCGTGCCGCTGCGCCTCAACCATACGCTGTTCAATTGCGCGGTGGTCGTGGCCGGCGGACGCATCCTGGGTGTGGTGCCGAAGAGCTATTTGCCCAATTATGGCGAATTTTACGAAATGCGGCAGTTCAGTCCCGCGGATAACACCGCCGTGACGCAGATCGGGCTGCTGGGACAGGACGTGCCTTTCGGTCCGGAGCAGCTGTTCGAGATCGAAGGGTTGCCTTTGTTCCGCTTCCACGTCGAGATCTGCGAAGACGTCTGGGTGCCGGTGCCGCCATCCTCGTTCGCGGCCCTTGCCGGGGCCACGGTGCTGGTCAACCTGTCGGCCTCGAACATCGTGGTGGGAAAAAGCGGCTACCGGCACCAGCTGGTCGGACAGCAGTCGGCACGTTGCGTGGCGGCTTACCTGTACACCTCGGCCGGCCTGGGCGAGTCGACCACCGACATGGGCTGGGACGGCCAGTCGCTGATCTATGAGAAAGGCGACATGCTGGCCGAGTCGCAGCGCTTCCTGCAGGATTCGCACATCATCTTCGCCGACGTCGACCTGGAGCGGCTGGCGCAGGACCGCATGCACGCGACCACCTTCGCGCAATCGGTACGCCGCCATGCCGACGAAGTCGCGAAATTCCGCATCCAGCGCTTTCCGCTGGCGCTGCCGCTGGAGCGCGACCTGCCGCTGCAGCGCCTGGTCGAGCGTTTCCCCTATGTGCCGGCATCGAGCGCGCGGCGCGACGAGCGCTGCACCGAGGTCTACAACATCCAGGTGCAGGCGCTGCTGCAGCGGCTGCAATCCTCGGGCCACGAGAAGGTCGTGATCGGCATCTCGGGCGGCCTCGATTCGACCCACGCGCTGCTGGTCTGCGCCAAGGCAATGGACCGCCTCGGCCTGCCACGCACCAACATCCTGGCGTACACGATGCCCGGTTTCGCCACCAGCGAACGCACGCTGCGCCAGGCGCGCGACCTGATGGCGGCGGTCGGCTGCACCGCGCGCGAAATCGACATCCGCCCCAGCTGCATCCAGATGCTGAAGGACCTCGGCCACCCGTATGCCGAGGGGAAGGAAGAATACGACGTCACCTTCGAGAACGTGCAGGCGGGCGAGCGCACCAGCCACCTGTTCCGTCTCGCCAACCACAACCACGCGATCGTGATCGGCACCGGCGACCTGTCCGAGCTGGCGCTGGGCTGGTGCACCTACGGCGTGGGCGACCACATGTCGCACTACAACGTGAATGCCAGCGTGCCCAAGACCCTGATCTCGCACCTGGTGCGCTGGGTGGCGGACACGAAGCAGATCGGCGACACCGGCTCCGACGTCCTGATCCAGGTGCTGGAAACGGAAATCAGCCCGGAACTGGTGCCTGCCAAGACCGGCACCGGTAAGGAAGAGGGCAAGCCGGCCCAGGTCACCGAGAACTTCATCGGTCCCTACGAGCTGCAGGACTTTAACCTGTACTACATCCTGCGCTACGGCTTCACCCCGACCAAGGTGGCCTTCCTGGCGTATTCGGCCTGGCGTGACCGCGACCTCGGCCCGTGGCCGGAAGGCGGCAACCCGGCGCGCAACCAGTACGACCTGGCGGCGATCAAGAAAAACCTCGGCATCTTCCTGTGGCGCTTCTTCAAGACCAGCCAGTTCAAGCGCTCGTGCGTGCCGAACGGGCCGAAGGTGGGCAATGGCGGCTCGCTGTCGCCGCGCGGCGACTGGCGCGCCCCGAGCGATTCCGAGGCAACCGTGTGGATGGAGCAACTGGCCCGGATTCCTGATAATTAAGCCGCACCAAGATCAAAGGCGCCGCCGCGCGCCGCCCAAGAAAACCTGAAAGGAGCTTTAAATGAAACAAATTACCTGCGTGATCAAGCCGTTCAAGCTGGACGAGGTGCGCGAGGCGCTGGCCGACGTCAACGTCACCGGCCTGACCGTGACCGAGGTGAAAGGCTTCGGCCGCCAGAAGGGCCATACCGAGCTGTATCGCGGCGCCGAGTACGTGGTCGATTTCCTGCCGAAGGTGAAGATCGAGGTGGTGGTCGACGATGTGATGACCGAGCAGGTGGTCGAGGCCATCATCAAGGCGGCGCGTACCGGCAAGATCGGCGACGGCAAGATCTTCGTGCAGGACGTGGAACAGGTGATCCGCATCCGCACCGGCGAGACGGGGCCGGACGCGGTGTAATCATGTAAGTTAGCTGGAGCACGTCGTTCCTGGCACTGCCAGAAACGACTTCCCGCGCAGGCGGAAACCCAAGTTGCAGGCGCTGTCGAAGTGCGTCCAGCTTGGATTCCCGCCTGCGCGGGAATGACGTGTCGAGGGCGCAGGCGACGATGCCAGAGCGCCACGTGATCACCGCCCTAGCGTCAAATCGAATTTCCACGCCAGCAGCCGCGACAGCACGATGAACAACGCGCTCGACCACAGGGCGATGTCCTTGTCCATGCCGTAGATGCCCATGATGAGGAAGATCCAGTTGCCGACGAAGGCGCACAGCGCATAGGGTTTGCCGTCGCGGAAGACCATCGGCACTTCGTTGCAGACGATGTCGCGCAGGACGCCGCCGAAGATGCCGGTGATGACGCCCATCATCGACGCGATGAACAGCGGCATGCCGGCGTCCAGCGCCGACGACACGCCGGCCACCGAGAACAGGCCAAGGCCGAAGGCGTCGGCGATCACGATCAGGCGTTCCGTCACCATGTGGCGCATGGTACGGATCAGCGGCGAGGCGACCAGCGCCAGCACGAAGATCAGGATCGCGTATTCCTGGTGGATGACCCAGAACAGGGGCCGCTTGTCGAGCAGGATGTCGCGCAGGGTGCCGCCCCCGAAAGCGGCGATGAAGGCGACCGTGAAGACCCCGACCAGGTCCATCCGCTTGCGGCGCGCTTCGATGAAGCCGGAAAAGGCGCCCACCAGGATCGCCATGATTTCAATGAATTTGAGTAGATGCATGCGGCAGCCGGGCTTGTGGCGCTGTTGCTAGACTAGTTGCTAGACTAACATGCCGAGCCCGGCTGTGTAAGTATGCGCCGTGCTTGAAAGCTCAAGGTTGCGCAGCCTGGCGCGGTGCCAGCGGCAGCTTCACCGTGAAGATCACACGGCCGTTCTCGTGGTGGTAGACGATCTCGCCCTGGTGCTCGCGCACGATCTGCTGGGCGATGTACAGGCCAAGGCCCATGCCGGTGCGGTTGCGCGGGTTGTTCAGCGAGCTGCGCTTGTACGGATTGAACAGCGTGGCTTCGGCCTCCGGCGGGATCGGGGCGCCGGCATTCGACACGCACACTTCCGCCATGCCGTCATGCACCGTCAGGCGGATCTTGATCGGCTGGTTGGGTTCGCCGTGGTGGCGCGCGTTGCTGAGCAGGTTGGACAGCACCTGGCCGAGGCGCGCATCGTCGGCCTGCACGAAGGCCGGGCCGATCGTGTGCAAATCGTAGACGATGGTCGGGTAGGCCAGGCGCGCCTCCTCGACCATGTCCTCGACCAGCGGCGCCAGGTCGACTGCATCAAGCGCCACGCCCAAACTGAGGCCGCGGTCGATGCGGCTCATGTCCAGCACCTGGCTGATCATGCGCTGCATGCGGTTGCTGGACGACTGGATGCGCCGTCCCAGCGAGCCCTTGTTGTTGGCGCCGCCGGTCTTTTCCAGCACCATGCCGGCCATGTTAATGGAGTGCAGCGGATCGCGCAGGTCGTGGCCCAGCATCGCCAGCAACTGGGCGCGGGTGGTTTCGGTCTGGGCGCGGCGCGCGTTCGACACGCGCATCAGTTCGCCCAGCGTCAGGCGCGCATGGATCAGGATGACGTCTTCCCACGGATGGGCGCAACCGCGCACCGTCTCGTGCCAGGCGTCGAAGGAGCCGCGCGGGGTCAGGCGCGCCCCCATCGGGCCGACCTGTTCGCTCTTTTCGGGCCTACCGCCCCAGGCGACGTTTTCCACCTGTTCGGTGCGCAGCAGCAGGCACCAGCCGCTGCTGGGCGGATCGAAGGGCAGGCCGAGCAGGCCGACCCACTTGCCGAGCGCCTCGCGGTCCTGTTCGGGCCAGTCGGGCACGCCCTTGCGCAGCAGCAGGTCGTGGGCGTCCGCCGGCAGCGAAGCGACAATGCGCTCGCCGGCTTCCTGGTCGACGCCGAGGCAGACCACGCGGTCGAACTGGCATACCACCATGGCCTGCGACTGGCTCGAGGCCATCAATTCCTCGCCGTGCTTGACCAGCGCTTCCAGCGGGTCTTCCTCGAGCAGCAGCGACTCGACCAGGCTGGTGCGCACTTTGGCGTTGCGCTCGACCAGGGCGGCCTGGTCGTTCGCTTCGATGCTCTGCACGGTCGAGCCGATCACTTGCGCCAGCACGTCGGCCGCCATGCGGATCGAGTAGGGCACGCGCTTCGGACTCATGTGGTGGCAGGCGAGCAGACCCCACAGGCGGCCGTTGATCACGATGGACACGCTCATCGACGCCGCCACGCCCATGTTCTGCAGGTATTCGACGTGGATCGGCGATACGCTGCGCAGCACGCTGTAGCTCATGTCGAGCGCCGCTGCGCCGGGTGCGCCCAGCAGGGGCACGGCGTCGTAGGTCATGTCGGCGATCATGCGCAGCGTGTTCAGCACGTACAGTCGGCGCGCCTGCGGCGGAATGTCCCCGGCCGGGTAGCGCTGGCCGAGATACGGTACCAATTCGTCCTGGCGCGCCTCGGCCACGACATTGCCGCTGTCGTCGCCGCGGAAGCGGTAAGCCATCACGCGGTCGAAGCCGGTGAACTCGCGCACCTGGCGCACGGCGGTGCGCAGCAGGCCGTCGATGCTCTTCTGGCGGCGCAGGCGCTCGATCGAGCCATGCGCCTTGATTGCGAACAGCGCCACCGCGTCGGTGGATTCCTCGCGCGCTTCGAATTCGACGATCACACGGCCCTTGTGCGCATGCACCACGCAATCGTATTCGGACGCGCCGATGACGACCGCGGCAACCAGCGGCGCGGCGCCGCCGTCGTGCATGGTGTCGAAGGTCTCGTGGACCAGTTCGGCCACCGAGGCCGGCAAGCCGAGCTGCTCGTAGTTGCGGCCGAGTGCCAGCGTCAGGCCCAGGCGCGTGTCCGCGTGCGCGCTCCAGCCTTCGACGGCGCCGTCGCTGTCGAGGAAGAACAGGGCACCGTGGGGCTGGATCGATCCGGGCAGGTGGATGGGTTCGTCCGCGCAGTTAAGCAGGTCGACACGCTGCGGAATCGCCATCGGTTCAGGCGTACTGGACATCACTCTCGACTCATTCCTTTACGTGTTGGCCTACTCGGGTTTCTTGGAGAGCATCTTACAAGCTTTCATGCTCAAATTGCGCATATTGCGCATATTTTGACACAAGGAAATGTCAATGTGGATTGTGGCGAATCCGTATTGAGCAGACTTAGGAACAAAGCTTGTAAATAAGTGCAACAGGGTCAGCGCTCGCGCTCGTCGAGCGCCGGCCGCAGCAAGACGATCAGGGCGCCGTTGCCGCCGTCGGCGCGGTTGGCCACGCAGAAGGCGACCGTCTCGCCGGTCTGCACCAGCCAGCTGTGGACCATGCCGCGCAGCACCGGTTCGCCCCCGGCCGAACCGTAACCGACGCCGTGGATGATGCGCACGCAGCGTACGCCGTTTTTGTTGCTTCTGCGCAAAAAGACATCGACCACGCGCCGCGCCAAGTCGCGCGTCAAGCCGTGCAAATCGATTTCGTCCTCGACGGGCCAGTGGCGCTTGCGTAGCTTTTTCACGACATCCGGACCAACGCCTGGCGCTGCCCAGCTGAGGGTAGGCTCTTCGTCGAGCAGGCCGTCGACGTCGAACTGGTCGGACAGCATCGATTCCGCCAGGATCGCCTGGACTTCGTCGTCGGTCGGCGGACGCCGCGCCGCTGCCTGGCGCCGCAGCTCGGCTTCGTGGGCGGGACGCCACACGTAGCGGTCGGACTCCGGTATCGGGTTGACGTCCTTGACCGCGGTACGGAACTCGACCGCATTTTCGCGTTCGGCCCGCTCGCGCTTTTCGCGCTCGGCTTTTTCGATGGCGCGCAGGCGTTCCTCGACCTTCAGACGGTCGCGGAAGGATTTGAGGTCGCCGAAATCTTTCATGCCTGCCATCGAAAAATGTAAAGGTTACTCGAGTGCTTCCAGGTAGCGCTGGGCGTCCAGCGCGGCCATGCAGCCCGAACCCGACGACGTGATCGCCTGGCGGTACACGTGGTCCTGCACGTCGCCGGCGGCGAACACGCCCGCCACGCTGGTGGCGGTCGCCATGCCCTCGGTGCCGCTGCGGGTCTTGATGTAGCCGTTGTGCATGTCCAGCTGGCCATCGAAGATCGCGGTGTTCGGCTTGTGGCCGATCGCCACGAACAAGCCGTGCACCTTGAGTTCCTTGACGGCGCCGTCGCCGGTGGCTTTCAGGCGCAGGCCGGTCACGCCGCTGGCGTCGCCGGTGACTTCGTCCAGGGTCTGGTTCAGTTCCAGCACGATCTTGCCTTCCTCGACCTTGTGCATCAGGCGGTCGATCAGGATCGGTTCGGCGCGGAACTTGTCGCGGCGGTGGATCACGGTCACCTTGGTGGCGATGTTGGCCAGGTACAGCGCTTCCTCGACCGCGGTGTTGCCGCCGCCGATCACCGCCACTTCCTGGTTGCGGTAGAAGAAACCGTCGCAGGTGGCGCAGGCGGACACGCCCTTGCCCATGAATTCCTGTTCGCTCGGCAGGCCGAGGTACTGGGCCGAGGCGCCGGTGGCGATGATCAGGGCGTCGCAGGTGAACTCATGCGAATCGCCGACCAGGCGGATCGGTTTTTCGTTCAGGTAAGTGGTATGGATATGATCGAAAACAATCTCGGTATTGAAACGCTCGGCATGCTGCAGCAGGCGCGCCATCAGTTCCGGGCCCTGGACGCCCAGCGGATCGCCCGGCCAGTTCTCGACATCGGTGGTGGTCATCAGCTGGCCGCCTTGCTCGACGCCGGTCACGAGCATCGGATTGAGGTTGGCGCGCGCGGCGTAGACGGCGGCGCTGTAGCCGGCGGGGCCAGAACCGAGGATCAGGACTTTGGCGTGTTTGCGAGTGGTCATGTTGAACGTCTTATCAGGTGATGATGGGCGGCAAGTGGGGGCGCCGGTCATCGGAATCAAGGGGAATCGGACCGGAGATTATATTCGATGATGCAAACAAGCATGAATCGTGGGGCCTTCCCGGCCATATATGGCTTAGAATGAATATCTTCCGCTGTATCGGCTGCATTCAGTACCCTCTCGTATGAGCAAGAATAGTCCTGCGACCGGTTCGACCGGGTCGACCTACACCCACAAGCCCCGGGCACCCCGGCAGCCGCTGCCGAACCGGCTCGTACGCCTGCTGTCCGAGGCGCGCTGGCTGGCCACGGCCGTCGCGTTGTTGTATTTCGTCCTCATCCTGCTCAGTTATAACAAAGCCGATCCAGGCTGGTCGCACGAAAACGCGGTGGCCCACGTCGCCAACCTCGGCGGCCGTGCCGGCGCCTGGCTGGCGGACCTGCTGCTGTTCATCTTCGGCTTCTCGGCCTGGTGGCTGTGCGTCTGTTTTACGCGCGCCGTGTATAAAGGCTACCGCCGTTTGCACAGCCGCTTCGTGGTCGAGCAGCCGCTTCCCGAGCCCGAGCACCAGGGCGAGACGGTGATCCGCTGGGTCGGTTTCACCCTGATGTTCGCCGGCAGCGTGGGGCTCGAGTACTTGCGCATGTGGTCGCTCAAGGTCGAATTGCCGCGCGCGGCCGGCGGGGTGCTGGGCCAGCTGATCGGCCACGCCGCCCATACCGCCTTCGGCTTCACCGGCGCCACCCTGTTGCTGCTGCTGTTGTTCGGCCTCGGCTTTTCCTGGTATTTCCAGGTGTCCTGGCTGGCGACGGCCGAACGCATCGGCGAATCGGTCGAGCGTGGCTGGGACTGGTTCCGGCTGCGCTACGAAGACCGCGAAGACCGCGCGCTGGGCGAAGTCGCGGCGCACCGGCGCGACGAGGCGGTGGTGCACGAGCGCGCCAAGTTCGTCGAAAAGCACGGCAATGCACCGGTGCTGAAGCACGAGCCCGCCGTCGGTCACCATCTCGACACCCGTACGGCCGACGACGTGCTCGACGAAGAGCGCTTCGAAGAGCCTTCTGCGCAACCGGGCTTCCTGGCCAAGGCCATGGCCAAGGTGAAGGCGAAGACGAAAACCGAGCCGGCCGCGGGCGAGGGCAGGGTGGAGCCGCGCAGCGAGCCGCGCCAGGAGCCGCAGATTTCGCTGGCCAAGGCGCCGGCCGAACCGGCGCTCGACGACGAACCCTTCCAGCAGCCGGCCCGGGCGCCGGCCGCTGCCGCGCCCCGTGCCCCTGCTGCGCAATCCGCCGCTTCCGCCCCGGCCCCGGCGCCGTCCGCGATCAAGATCGAGCCGCAAATGGTCAGCGTGCCGCGTTCGGAACGCGCCGAGAAGGAACGTCAGACCGCGCTGTTCGAAGTCTCGGGCGATTCCATGCTGCCGCCGCTGGGCCTGTTGGACGAAGCGCCGCCGGCCCAGGAATCGGTTGCCATCGAGACCCTGGAATTCACCAGCCGCCTGATCGAGAAAAAGCTGTCCGACTTCGGCGTCGAAGCCAAGGTCGTGGCCGCCTACCCGGGTCCGGTCGTGACCCGCTACGAAATCGAGCCAGCCACCGGCGTCAAGGGCAGCCAGATCGTCAACCTGGCGCGCGACCTGGCGCGCTCGCTGTCGCTGACCTCGATCCGGGTGGTCGAGACCATCCCCGGCAAGAACTACATGGCGCTGGAACTGCCGAACCCGAAACGCCAGATCGTGCGCCTGACGGAAATCGTCGGCTCCAAGGTGTACGCCGACAGCGCCTCGGCGCTGACCGTGGCGCTGGGCAAGGACATCGCCGGCAAGCCGGTGGTGGCCGACCTGGCCAAAATGCCGCACCTGCTGGTGGCGGGTACCACCGGTTCCGGTAAGTCGGTGGGCATCAACGCCACTATCCTGTCGCTGCTGTATAAGGCCGACCCGGCCGACGTGCGCCTGATCCTGATCGACCCGAAGATGCTGGAAATGTCGGTGTACGAGGGCATTCCGCACCTGCTGGCGCCGGTCGTTACCGACATGCGCCAGGCCGGCCACGCGCTGAACTGGGCCGTCAACGAGATGGAGCGCCGCTACAAGCTGATGTCCAAGTTGGGCGTGCGTAACCTGGCCGGCTACAACGGCAAGATCCTGGACGCGGCCAAGCGCGAGGAACATATCCCGAACCCGTTCTCGATCGTGCCGGACAATCCCGAGCCGCTGGAAAAGCTGCCGACGATCGTCATCATCATCGACGAGCTGGCCGACCTGATGATGGTGGTCGGCAAGAAGGTCGAGGAACTGATCGCCCGTATCGCGCAAAAGGCGCGTGCCGCCGGCATCCACCTGATTCTGGCGACCCAGCGTCCGTCGGTCGACGTGATCACCGGCCTGATCAAGGCCAATATCCCGACCCGTATCGCGTTCCAGGTGTCGTCCAAGATCGACTCGCGCACGATTCTCGACCAGATGGGCGCCGAGGCCCTGCTCGGCATGGGCGACATGCTGTACATGCCGCCGGGTACCGGCCTGCCGGTGCGCGTGCACGGTGCCTTCGTGTCGGATGACGAAGTGCATCGAGTTGTAAAACATCTGCAGTCGACCGGCGAACCGAATTACATTGAAGGCATCCTCGAAGGGGGCGTGGCCGAAGAAGGCGGCGCCGGCGAGGGTGCAGCGGCCGGCGAAGGCGGCGGCGAATCCGACGCAATGTACGACCAGGCGGTGCAGGTGGTGCTCAAGAACCGCCGTGCCTCGATCTCGCTGGTGCAGCGCCACCTGCGCATCGGCTACAACCGCGCCGCCCGCCTGCTCGAGCAGATGGAAAACAGCGGGGTGGTGTCGCCGATGCAGTCGAACGGCAACCGCGACATCCTCGTGCCGGCGACCAGCGCCGAATAAAATCGGTCACGGTAACGTCGGACGTAGGGTGGACGGGTTTCCCGTCCACGCGTTCAGTCAGTGCATGCGCCGCATGAACGCGTGGACGGCGGAGCCGTCCACCCTACTCGCACCCCTTCGGCCAACAAAAACAGGAAAACACAACAATGACGCTGAAAACGACCCTTACCGCCCTGATTGCAACTGCCACCCTGGCCATCGGCGCCCAGGCGTCCGCCGCCGCGCTGGACCAGTTCAAATCCTTCGTCGCCGGCACCAAGTCCGCCCGCGGCGACTTCACCCAGACCCAGCTCCGCAAGACCACCGCCGGCAAGGCTGCGCCACCCTCGACCGGTACCTTCGTGTTCGCCCGCCCGGGCAAGTTCATCTGGACCTACCAGAAGCCCTACGAGCAGGTGCTGCAGGCCGACGGCGATACCCTGTACCTGTACGACAAGGACCTCAACCAGGTGACCACCCGCAAACTGGGCAATGCGCTGGGCAGCTCGCCGGCCGCGATCCTGTTCGGCAGCAACGACCTGGAAAAGAACTTCACGCTGGCCGAAGCCGGCACCCGCGACGGCCTCGAGTGGCTGACCGCCACCCCGAAAACCAAGGACACCACTTTCGAGCAGATCGGCATCGGCCTCAAGGACGGCGTGCCCCAGGCGATGGAGCTGAAGGACAACTTCGGCCAGACCACGATGCTGAAGTTCACCAGCTTCCAGCGCAACCCGTCGCTTGGCGCGCAAACCTTCAAGTTCGAGGTGCCGAAGGGCGCCGAAGTCTCCCACCAGTAAGCCCGCACTAACGCGGCAGTGCTCTCATCCATTACACTTGCGTTTTCGTTATCCGGCCACACATACGCAAGATGGATAAGCACAACACCGACGACCTGTTCCGGACCGAACCCGCGGCGCCGCTGGCCGAAGCGCTGCGCCCGAAAATCATCGGCGAGGTGATCGGCCAGAGCCACCTGCTGGGCGAGGGCAAGCCGCTCAACCTGGTGTTCAAGTCAGGCCGGCCGCACTCGATGATCCTGTGGGGCCCGCCGGGCGTGGGCAAGACCACGCTGGCACGCCTGACCGCGAATGCCTTCGACTGCGAATTCATTGCCTTGTCCGCCGTGCTGTCGGGCGTGAAGGATATTCGCGCCTCCATCGAGCAGGCCGAACAGTACCTGGCGCGCGGCAAGCACACCATCCTGTTCATCGACGAGATCCACCGTTTTAATAAATCGCAGCAGGATGCCTTGTTGCCCTTCGTCGAGAGCGGACTCGTCACCCTGATCGGCGCCACCACCGAAAACCCCTCGTTCGAGGTCAACTCGGCACTGCTGTCGCGCGCCCAGGTGTACGTGCTCAAGGCCCTGAACGACGACGAGATGCGCCAGCTGCTGAAGCGCGCGCAGGAGCGGGTGCTGGGCCACCTGCAGTTCGACGAGGTGGCGGTGCAGACCCTGGTCGGCTACGCCGACGGCGATGCGCGGCGCTTCCTCAACCTGCTGGAGCAGACCAAGACTTCGGCGGAAACGTCGGGCATCACCCGCATCACCGGCGAGTTCGTCGAGAACGCGCTGACCCTGAATGCACGCCGCTTCGACAAGGGCGGCGACAATTTCTACGACCAGATCTCGGCCCTGCACAAGTCGGTGCGCGGCTCGCACCCGGACGCCGCCCTGTACTGGCTGTGCCGCATGCTGGACGGCGGCGCCGACGCCAAGTACCTGTCGCGCCGCATCGTGCGCATGGCCTGGGAAGACATCGGCCTGGCCGACCCGCGCGCGATCCAGGTCGCCAACGACGCCGCCACCACCTATGAGCGCCTGGGTTCGCCCGAAGGGGAGCTGGCGCTGGGCCAGGCCGTGATCTACCTGGCGATCGCGGCCAAGAGCAATGCCGGCTACAACGCCTTCAATGCCGCGATGGCGTTCGTGAAAAAGGATAAATCGCGCGAGGTGCCGGTGCACCTGCGCAATGCGCCGACCAAGCTGATGAAGGAACTCGGCTATGGCCATGCCTACCGCTATGCCCACGACGAGCCGCATGCGTACGCGGCCGGCGAAACCTACCTGCCGGACGGGATGCCGGAGCCGCGCTGGTACCAGCCGGTGCCGCGCGGGATCGAGAGCAAGGTGGCGGACAAGCTGGCTTTCCTGCGCCAGCTGGATGCGGATGCCGCCAGCGAAGACTGATCCGGTGCACTGACAATGAAAAAAGCCCCGCGACGGCTGGACCGTCGCGGGGCTTTTACGCCATTACGCCCTATATATTAGAGCGTGCCTGGATTCAGAAGCTTTCGTAGGCGCCGATGTCGAAGGCGCCGCCTTTCGGACGGGCCACGCCGAGGATGTCGACCGCCGGGGCGCCGCTGGCGATACCCTTGTTCACGGCAGGCGAGCCGCTTTGCAGGCGGTAGTCGCCGGTCGCGGTCGGGTTGTAGCTGACGAACTTCGGATCGGCGCTGATGGTGCCGGTGGCGCTGCCCTTCAGCATGCCGACATTGGTGCTGCTGCCGTAGACCAGGTTGTTCGACACGACATTACCGGTGCCGATGCAGGTCGAGCCCGAGTAGCAGTACTGCTGGATGCCGCCGCGCGGGTTGTTGTACACGATGTTGTTCAGTACCTTGACGTTGTTCAGCAAGACACCGCCCGGCGAGTCGCCCACGCCGATCACGATGCCGCCGCCCATGCCGGTCGAGCCGTTGGCGAAGACCGTGTTGTTGGCGATGGTGGTGCCGCTGGCGGCGTGCCACAGGTGGATACCGAAGGACGAGACGCGGTACACGACGTTGTTCATGATCTTGCCGCCGGTGTTCGACGAGTACAGGCCCTGCACGCCGTTGCAGCCGCCCGGGGTGCCGATATCGTGCACGACGTTGCCGATCATGTCGCCGTTGGTGCTGCCGTAGGTCGCATTGACCACGCCCGCGCCGCCGTCGCCGGTACAGCCGCCCGACAGGGTCAGGTTGTGGATATGGTTGTTCGAGACCAGGGTGTTCGACGCGTAGTTCAGGATGCCGAGACGGCCCGGACCGCGGATGTCGAAGCCGCTGATGTCGACGTAGTTGCCGTTGTTGGTCCACATGGCTTCGGAACCGGTGCCGACGATCTTGGCGCCCCACTTGGTGTCCGACACGAAGCTGATGCGGGCAGTCGCGGTGCCGCTGGTCTTGGTGCTGACGTTGCCGTTGTAGGTGCCGGCAGCGACGTGGACGGTGGTGCCGGCCTTGGCGCTTGATGCCGCCTTGGTGATGGTCTTGAACGGCGCGGCTTGGGTGCCGGTGTTCGAATCCGAGCCGGTGGTTGCCACGTACAGGTGGTAGGTGCTGGTGGTGGTCGCGTTCGGCGTTGCGCTGGTGAGGGTGGCGAGCAGTTTGGTACCGCCTTCGGCCTGGTCAGCGCCGGCTGCGGCGCTGCCGGCCTGGGTCTGGGCCAGGGCAGCCGATACGGCGGATGCGGCTTGCACTTCTTTCTCGTAACCATCGACATTGAAGCTGGCGGCGCTCAGCGGCGCAGCAGCGGCCGCGGTCGCCGCGGCGTCGACGAGGGCGGCACCCTTGTCGGCATTGGCGACGGCAAGCTTGGCTGCGGTCTGGGCGGTGGCGCTGCTGCCGGCGTCGGTACCGCCGCAAGCGGCGAGCAGGACGGCTGCGCTGCAGGCGACGAGGGCGTTGGCACGGTGGGTGAAGAGCGAAGCGATTGCGTTTTTCATCTACGGAAGTTCCTTGAATCAAGAAGTCATTGATACTGCTTTTGAGCGCAGGAAACTTCCTAAGTTCAATCTTTTCGTAAAAAAATTTCCCGTATGAATGAAATCGCAATACCTGATTTCAAATATGAAATGGAACGCCACATATTCTTCAGTCCGCCGGCATGCGCCGCCTTGGCCGCTTGTCCGATGTGCCTGGCGAAATAAAAAAGCCCTGGGACGGCATGACCGTCACAGGGCTTGTATTCGGCGTCCGGCAGCACGTGCCGGACGTCGTGTGTCGAGCTTGCTAGCGGGCTATCAGAAGCTTTCGTAGGCGCCGAGGTCGAACGCGCCGCCTTTCGGACGGGCCACGCCGAGGATGTCGACCGCCGGGGCGCCGCTGGCGATACCCTTGTTCACGGCAGGCGAGCCGCTTTGCAGGCGGTAGTCGCCGGTCGCGGTCGGGTTGTAGCTGACGAACTTCGGATCGGCGCTGATGGTGCCGGTGGCGCTGCCCTTCAGCATGCCGACATTGGTGCTGCTGCCGTAGACCAGGTTGTTCGACACGACATTACCGGTGCCGATGCAGGTCGAGCCCGAGTAGCAGTACTGCTGGATGCCGCCGCGCGGGTTGTTGTACACGATGTTGTTCAGTACCTTGACGTTGTTCAGCAAGACACCGCCCGGCGAGTCGCCCACGCCGATCACGATGCCGCCGCCCATGCCGGCCGAGCCGTTGGCGAAGACCGTGTTGTTGGCGATGGTGGTGCCGCTGGCGGCGTGCCAAAGGTGGATACCGAAGGACGAGACGCGGTAGACTACGTTGTTCGCGATCGTGCCGCCAGTGTTCGACGAGTACAGGCCCTGCACGCCGTTGCAGCCGCCCGGCTTGCCGATGTCGTGTACGACGTTGCCGATCATGTCGCCGTTGGTGCTGCCGTAGGTCGCATTGACCACGCCCGCGCCACCATCGCCGGTACAGCCGCCCGACAGGGTCAGGTTGTGGATGTGGTTATTGGCCACCAGCGTGTTCGACGCATAGTTCAGGATGCCGAGGCGGCCCGGACCGGTGATGTCGAAACCGTTGATCTCGACGTAGTTGCCGTTGTTGGTCCACATGGCTTCGGAACCCGTGCCGACGATCTTGGCGCCCCACTTGGTGTCGGACACGAAGCGGATCTTGCCCGATGCGCTGCCGCTGGTCTTGGTGCTGACGTTGCCGTTGTAGGTGCCGGCGGCGACGTGGACGGTGGTGCTGGCCTTGGCAACCGAGGCGGCCTTGGTGATGGTCTTGAACGGCGCTGCCTTGGTACCGCTGTTCGAATCCGAGCCGGTGGCCGACACGTACAGGTGGTAGGCCGACGGATCGGCTGCCGGCGCCGGTGCGGTCGCCTGCAGGTTCTTGTACTCTGCGCTGTTCAGGAATTCGTTCTTGACGCCGTCGATCGGCAGGCCGGCGTTCACTTGCTGGACCCAGAATTGCAGGCCGCCGCTGTCCGGCTCGCGGTTGAGCAGGGTGCGGTACAGGTCGGTAACCTGGGCAGTGGCGTCGGTACCGGTAGTGGCCGACGAGATCGTCGCCAGCAGGCGGGTGGTTTGTGGTGCGGTTGCAGTGGCCGAAGCATGCTCGAAAGCGCCGGTACCTGCGCTTTCTTCCGTCAACGCCGCGGTCTGGCCGGCGGCGGCAACAGTTGCTTCGGATGCGTTCGCGCTCTGGACACCGTGCGACAGGGTCGAAGTGTCGGTCGTGCTGCCGCTGGTATTACCACCACAAGCGGTCAGGAGGACGGCGGCGCTGCAGCAGAGCAGTGCGCTGGCGTGAACATTCGAAGCAAAAGTGACGATTCGTTTCATTGGGAAAACCCTTCTCAAAAATTGAAATACGGAAGCTTTGAGCGCTGGAAACTTCCTAAGTTCAATCTTTTTGAAAAAAAATTTTCCTTGGGATATAAATGATTTAATAAGGTTTCCCTGGGTGGAATTTATATTAGGGAACATATATCGATAAATCATGACGAATCCGGCGCAATTAGATGCGAACGGACAAGCTATTGATTTGAAAAGATTTTCTTTTGGAAAATCGAATTATCGGAACAATAGGGAGGAGAAAGAAAGCAGCAGGCGAGGACAAGTCGTTTGCAAGGCTTGCCGTCGAGGTGGAAAAAGGCAGGTAGTGAATGGATCAGCGTTTTACAGCGCTGCCGATATCGATTGCAGCCCCATGGCCGAATGCGGGTGAATGCCGTTTCAAACGATAATCGCCGCTGCCATCGGGCCGGAAATCGACGAAGTGGGGATCGTCGGCGATGGTCCCGGTAGCTTTCCCGACACGCATCTGGATGCCCAGACCATTGCCGTACACCACGTTGTCGGCCACCACGTTCCCGGCGCCGATGCAGGCCTCGTCCGGATTGCAGTATTGCTGGATCGAAGCACGTGGGTTCCAGGCGACGATATTGTTGGCGATGCGCGTCCCGGTCAGCTTCACGCCGCCGGGACTGTCGCCGGTGCCGACCACGATGCCGCCGCCGATGCTGTCCGAACCGTTGGCGAACACGGTGTTGTTGGTAATGCTCACCTGATCGGCGGCATGCCACAGATGAATACCCCAGGACGCCGCGCGGTAAACAATATTGTTCTCGATGCGGCCGTGCAGGTTCGAGTAGTAGATACCGTGCACCCCCTGGCAGGCGCCGGGTACGCCGATGTCGTGCACCACGTTGCCGACGATCTCGCCATGCGACCCCTTGTAGTTGGCGTTCACGATGCCGCCGCCGCCATCCCCGGTGCAGCCGCCGGAGACCTGCAGGTCGTGTACGTGGTTGTCGCGCATGCGCACCCACGACCCATAATTCAGGAGGCCGATGCGTCCGCTGCCGCTGAGATCGAAGCCGGCAATCTCGACGTGGCGGCCGTGGTTGATCCAGACCGCCTCGGTGCCGCCGCCGACGATGCGCGCACCCCATTTGACCGTGGAAAGGTAGCGGACCCGCGCGCCGGGACGCCCGCTGGCGGTGGTCTTGACGTTTTCCGGATAGACCCCCGGTGCGACCTGTATTGTGGTGCCGGCCGCGCCCCAGGCGGCAGCCCGTGCCGCCGCCGCACCCAGCGTGCGCAGCGGCGCGCGCCGCGTCCCCGGGTTCGCGTCGTCGCCGCCGGGCGCCACCCACAGCGTGCGGTTGCTGCCGGCGGCAGCCGCGGCAGTGCCGCCAGGCACCTGGCAGGCACAAGGCAGACACAGCATCAACAGGCAGGGCAGGGCGCGCACGGCGGTCCTCCGGGCGGTTGTATCTATCCAGATAGCGGCAGCGACCTTGCGACCTTATCCTAACCCACGCTGCATGACCTTGCGCTGGCACGAGCCGGCCACTGATTTGCCATGCGAGCCGTGCATTGATCGGGCACAGGTCCGGGCCGCAGCGGCACCCGATAATGGCTCACTTATGATGACCCACATGAAAAGCCTGCTGGCCTCGCTTGCTCTCGGCCGCACCCCGGATGCCCGGTTCGACCTGTCGGCCGCCATCGGCTCGACCCTGCTGCGCCAAGTCGTCTCGAGCGGCCTGTACTTCGTGGCGCTGTGGGTCACCACACGCCAGCTTGGTGCCCATGACAACGGCCTGCTGGTCACGGCCCTGCTGCTGCCGCAGAGCCTGTACGCCTTCCTCAACCTCGGCCTCGGTCCCAGCCACGTGTTCCACATGAGCAGCGGAACCGGCAGCGCGCGCACTATGCGCCGCATGAACTGGGCGCTGGCGCTGGCGCTGTGGTCCGCAGCCGTGCTGGCGCTACTGCTGGCCAGCGACGGCGCCATCGCCCACTACCTGCCCGGCACCGCCAAGCGCACCGCACTGTACGCCAGCCTGCTGTTCCCGATGATGCTGCTGGCCGCCTGGACGTCGGCGCTGATCCAGGGCGCGCGCGATTACGCCACCTACAACAAGACTGCGCTGACCCAGCCGTTGGTGTTCTGCGCCGGCGTGCTGCTGCTGGGCGCACTCGGTGCGGTCAGCGTGCCGGCGGTGCTGGCCTGCCATATCCTCAGCCAGGCGGCGCTGTGGCTCGCCAGCGAGTGGCGGGTGCGCCGCTATGCCGTCCCGGGCGCATCCGGACCGGACCCCGTCCTGAAGCTGGGAACGGCGATCGCCTTCGGCCTGCGCGCCCACCTGAGCAACGTGATCACCTTCCTGAATTACCGGGTGGCGCTGTACCTGGTGAGCTTCCTGCTCGACCCCGCCGCGGCCGGCCGCTATGCGCTGTCGATCCAGCTGGCCGAAGTCCTGTGGATGATCGCCAGCGCTGCCACGGTGGTGGTGTTCCCGGAATCGGCCGCGCACAACAGCACGCCGGCCGCCTTGCAGAAGATGGTGCGCAAGATCGCGCTCTCGGTATTCAAGATCACCCTGGCCGGGGGCGTGCTGGCAGGTGGCCTGTCGGTGGTCGCGATTCCCTGGGTGTTCGGGCGCGACTATACCGGCTCGGTGCTGCCCTTCGTGATCCTCCTGCCCGGCATCATTACCTGGAGCTACATGAGCGTGGTGTCCAACTCCCTGGCCGGGATGGGCCTGCAACGGGTCAACATCCAGGGGGCGCTGCTGTCATTCACCCTCAACGGCGGCGGCTGCCTGCTGGCGATTCCGGTGTTCGGCATGCAGGGCGCGGCGCTGGCGTCGAGCGTCGCGTTCATGGTCACGGCGGTGTTCACGATCACGATGTACGGGCGCATCATGACCGAGCGGATCGCGGCCGCCGGCGGGGAGGGCGCGCGATGAAGCCGCAGCGCCTGCTGATGGTGACTTCGCTCTATCCATACGGCACCGGGGAAGCCTTCGTGGCGGCCGAGCTCGAACATCTGTCGCAGCGCTTCGGCAACATCGAGCTGGTGCCGATCTTCTATGAGCCCGGCAGCGCGGCGCGGCCGGTACGCCAGCGCGTCGACCTGGCCTATGCCGATGCGCGCTGGGGCGCCTTGCGGCTGCCGCGCGTCGTTATGGGGCTGCTGGCCGCGCTGCTGCGCTACCGCTGGGTTGCCGACCTCGGCAGCGTCCTGGTGGGACCGCGCAAGCTGGACAGTCTCAAGGAACTGGTGCGCGCGCTGTACCGGGCGCGCATGTTCGAACGCTTCCTGGCGGACCGCGAACGGGCCGGCGAGGGCGTCGAGCTTATTTATTACTACTGGCTGCTGCCGGAAATCCAGGGCGCGCTGGCCTTCCGCGAGGCTGGCGGCAGTCGGGTGCGTATCGTCTGCCGCGCCCATGGCGGCGACCTCTACGAATATCTGAAGCCGGGCGGGTACGCCGGGCTGCGGCGCAGCATCGTGGCCGGTATCGACGCCATCTACACGATTTCCGACGACGGCCTGCGTTACCTGAACCGGCGCTTTCCCGCCCTCGCCGCCAAGTTCCACACGGCCCGGCTCGGTGTCGCCGATCCGGGTTTCCTGAACGTGCAGCCGTCCGGCGGGCCGCTGTCGCTGGTATCCTGCTCCTTCGCCGTGCCCGGCAAGCGCCTGCACCTGATCGTCGACGCCATCGCCCACCTGCTGGCGGCGGACCCGACGCTCGAGGTGCGCTGGACCCATGTCGGCGACGGGCCGCTGCTCGATGCCGTGCGCGCCCGGGCCGCCGGCGCGTTCGCCGCCTTCGGCGCCCGCGGGCAGGCCGTGTTCAAGGGTTACCTGACGCAGCCGGAACTGATGGCGGTGTACCGCGACGAAGGTTTCGATGCGATCGTCAACGTCAGCGACACCGAGGGCATCCCGGTGAGCCTGATGGAAGCCGGCGCAGCCGGCATCCCGATGATCGCCACCGACGTCGGGGGCACCGCCGAGATCGTCAACGCCGCAAACGGCGTGCTGATCCATGCCGACGCCGACGTCGCCACGATCGCCGCCGCCATGCTGCGCTTCCGCGACCGTGCCGCTGCGCGTGCCTGCCGCAAGTCGGCACGCCTGCACTGGGAAACCCACTTCGACGCGGCCGCGAACTATGGACGCTTTGCGCGCACGCTGGCATCCGGCCAGGGCGAAAGCGATCGCGCTACCCCCGATCTGCTATCGATTCCGTAATCGGCGAAACGCCTCGCCACCGGCGCCCGGCTTGGTACAATTGTGATTTCGATTACTCCGCCTGGCCGAAACCTATAATGATTGACATCCAACTCCTCCGCAAAGACATCGACAACGTCGCCGCGCGCCTGGCCGCACGCAAGTTCCAGCTCGACGTCGCCGCATTCAACGCTCTCGAGGCAGAGCGCAAGGCGATCCAGACCCGCACCGAAGAACTGCAGGGCAAGCGCAACACGCTGTCCAAGCAGATCGGCATGCTCAAGGGCAAAGGCGAAGACACGACCGACGTCATGAAGCAGGTCGGCGGCCT
>Ga0308168_1001227_pt1 | contig 24174 bp, 17 predicted proteins | sample PhyCR2_FD_202133 | JGI IMG/M metagenome (GOLD analysis project Ga0308168, IMG submission 202133) | Phyllosphere microbial communities from UC Gill Tract Community Farm, Albany, California, United States - DLSLRC.R2 | ecosystem: Host-associated > Plants > Phyllosphere > Unclassified | place: USA...
CGCGGATGATGTCGATCATGCAGAAACCGTCGTCCATGGTCTCGATCAGGGCATGGTTGGTCTGCTTCAGGCGCTCGCGCAGCAGGTGGTCTTCGGTGACGTCGTTGCAGATCACCAGCACGCCGCGGATCCCGGACTCGTCCTCGATCGGACTGTAGCCGTAGGTCCACCACACGTCCTGGCGCTCGCCGTGGCGGGTCAGGGGCACCAGCCGGTCTTCGTGCCAGGTCGGCTCGCCGCCGGCCATGACGCGCTCGATGTCCGGACCGATCAGGTCCCAGGCTTCTTCCCAGCACACCCTGCCGGGCTGGCCGAGGGCGGCCGGATGACGTTCCTGGCCCATGGTCTGGCGGTAGCCGTCGTTGTAGAACTGGATCAGGTCTTCGCCCCACCAGATGAACATCGGGTGGTTGCTCGACAGGATCAGGCGGATCACGGTTTTCAGCGTGGACGGCCAGGTATCGGGCGCCCCCAGCGCCGTGGCCTGCCAGTCGTGAGCGCGGATCAGGGCGCCCATTTCGCCCCCGCCTGCAAGGAAATTGAAACTCGAGTTCAAGCTGGTCCGATCGGTTGTACGGGCGCGTGGTGTGCGCCGTTTGTGTCTGCAAAAGTGGCAGACTGTAACATTATTTCACGCTGGAGGTCTGGGCCCACTGCCGGCCCGGTGACAGTGCAGTTTCCAGACAGTTAATGTTGCGGCGGTGCGCTCGCGCACAGTCGGCGCGGGGTGGAATGCCTAGAGTCGTCGCAACGGCCATCCCGGCCATAAGGAGACTGACCATGGATTCGATCAACCGTAACCAACCCGAAGAAAACCGCCGCGACCTCAGCGGCCTCGACGCCGCGAAACGCGTCAAGGACATGGCCGAAGATGCCGAGTCGTGCTTCTTCGTCACCGCCCATGCCACTGGCGAAAACAGCGGGCAGACATCGGGCGTGCGTCCGATGAGCATTCGCCAGGCGGACGATGCCGGCAACCTCTGGTTCCTGAGCGCCAGCGACAGCCACAAGAACCAGGAACTGGCGTCCAACCCGGCCGTCAAGCTGTACTTCCAGGTCGGCGCCCACGCCGGCTTCCTGGAACTCGAAGGCCGCGCCGAAGTGCTGACCGACCGCAGCAAGATCCACGAACTGTGGAACCCGCTGCTCAAGACCTGGTTCACCGAGGGCGAAGACGATCCGCGCGTGACCGTGATCCGCTTCACGCCGCAGTCGGGGTATTACTGGGACAACAAGCATGGGAACGTGGTCGCCGGCGCCAAGGTGGCGGTGGGGGCCTTGATCGGCAAGACGCTGGATGATTCGATCGAGGGGCGGTTGACGTTCTAAACATCGATGTGCAGCACTTTGCTGTGTTAGCCGGTAAACGTCATCCCCGCGAAGGCGGGGATCCAAGTTGCACGCGCTGCGGAAACGCTCGCCGAACTTGGGCCCCCGCCTTCGCGGGGGCGACGTTCAGGGGCAGCGGGCCGTTATCGAGCGTACGTCACGCTCATGCACCAAACTTCAACTTCCACAACTGCGTAGGCAGCGCCGCCGGCGCATCCGGCTTGAAGAAGGCCGAATCCTGGATGTGCGAGGTGGTCACGTAGATCGTCCCGTCCGGTCCCTGGCTGAAGGTATCCGGCCAGCGCAGGCGCTCGTCCTGTACCACGGTGCGGATGGCGGCCGACGGTCCCTGTGCCAGGTTGCGCACCTTGATCGCATTGTCCTGCACCGAGGTCAGGTACATGTCGTCGGTGCCCTTGGCGATCAGCAGGCCGTCGTTGACGCCGTTCTTTCCGTACGGCTCGACCGACCCGGATACGTCCTCGCCGCGCAGACCGGCGCCGAGCAGTGCCTCGGTCGGAATGCGGTACAGGTCGTCGCCCTTGATGGCCTGCCAGTACAGGTACTTGCCGTCGCCGGAGAGCTCGATGCCGTCGGCCGAAAATTCCACGCCGCGGCCGTCCGGACGGCGCAGTACTTCGCCGTCGACGCTGACATTCAGGCCCTTCTTCACCTGCGTGGATGGATGGCCGTCGAGCAGGCGCACGCTCTTGCCGGCCGCGAGGTCGACCACCACCAGCGCGCCGACCACGCCCGAATCCGTGATGTAGGCATACTTGCCGTCGTTCGAGAAACGCACGTCGTTCAGGTACGAACCCTGCGGCGCCACGTCTTCGTCAAAGGCGATAGTCTGCGCCGCTTTGTTCGTCGCGAGGTCGATCTGCACCAGCTTGGCGCCACCCGATACCAAGTGGGCCTGGGCCGGCGCCGCCGGGTCCAGCACCCACAGGCTGCCGCGGCCGTCGGCGACGATGCTCTGCACGCACACCCAGTGGTCTTCCGGCGTGATCTCGTCCTTCCTGGCGTTGCGCCAGGCATTCCATTGCGCATCCGGGTACGGTTTCACGGTGCCGTCGACCAGTTCGGCCACCGACACCGCGCTGTCCTCGGTCCAGCGCGGGAAGTTGACGAAGATACGGTTGTCCTCGGAGACCGAAATACCGGTTACCTGGTGCTCGAAAGCCTGGACCAGTTCGATCGTGCATGTACCTGCTGTCATTCTATTTCCTTTCAGTTGGATGGGTAGGGAACGCGCTCACGCCGCGCGCCGCTTCACCTGGAGCTTGCTGTCGTCCGGGACTTCCTGGGCCAGGCGCCGCTGCAGCATGGCCAGCACCGCGGCTTCCTCGGGCTGCAGCGCATGCAGGTCCTCGACCAGTTTTTCCTCGGCCAGCGCGCGCAGGCCTTCCAGCATGGTGCCGTCCATGTAGGCGTCGAGCACGGCCGGGTGCACGTAGCACTTGCGGCACACAGAAGGCGTGTTGCCGAGCTTTGCGGCCACCGATTCGATGGCGCGCACCACGTTCTTCTTGGCCTGGGCTTCGGAATCGACTTTCTCGAATTCCTGCAGCGCCAGCGCCGCCAGCACCGTGCCCGACCAGGTACGGAAATCCTTGGCCGTGTATTCCTCGCCGGTGATGTCGCGCAGGTAGTCGTTGACGTCGCTCGAGTCGACCGTGTGCGGCTCGCCGTCGTCGCCGACGTATTCGAACAGGTGCTGGCCGGGCAGGTCGCGGGTGCGCCCGATGATGCGCGCCAGGCGCTTGTCATGCACCTTGACGTCGTGATGGACGCCGCTCTTGCCGCGGAAGCGGAACTCGACTTCGCTGCCGTCGATCTTGACGTGGCGGTTGCGCAAGGTCGTGAGGCCGTACGACTTGTTCTCGCGCGCGTATTCGTCGTTGCCGATGCGGATCATGGTCGCCTCGAGCAGGTAGACGATGGTCGCCAGCACCTTGTCGCGCGGCAGGCCGGGCAGGCTCAGGCCGCGGTCGACTTCCTTGCGGATCTGCGGCAGCGCCTTGCCGAAGTTGATCATGCGCTCGTACTTGACCTCGTCGCGCACGGTGCGCCACTTGGGGTGGTAGCGGTACTGCTTGCGCCCGCGCGCGTCGCGCCCGGTGGCCTGCAGGTGGCCGTTGGCTTGCGGACAGATCCAGACATCTTGCCAGGCCGGCGGGATCACCAGCGACTTGATGCGCTTGAGCGTGGCCTCGTCGTCGACTTTCTGGCCCTTTGCATCGACGTAGTCGAAACCGTCCTTGGCCGGCGCCCGGCGGATGCCGGGGCGGTCGTCGTGGACGTAGCGCAGGCCGGCCGCCTTGGCGGCGGCGGGCGGGTCGGCGTTGGGGATCGCGTGGTTTTCCTGCTGTGCATCATCTGTCATGGCTAGCCTCGTAGGGCGGGGAACTTGCCCGAAAGACCAGTCTACGCGTGGCGGATGGATGCGCACCGTTCGGAAACGAACATTGCTAGCGGTACCTTGCCTCCACAAGATCGATCTCGCGCAGCAGCTTGCGCGCGGTCTCGTCCGGGATCTCGCGGCGCCGGCCGAGGCGCAGGATGGTATCGCGCTCGGCCCGCAGCGCAATCAGGCGGTACTCGCGCTCGGTATCGCGCGCCTGCTGCGGATCGTGGCCGCCGTCGCCTTCCTGGACCACGCGCAGCCGGTGGCGGTACAGCTTGGCGACGTGGCCGGCGGTGTTGACGTGCAGGTCGCCGTCCGGACCGCGGCTGCGCTCGCGCCCCTCGCGCTCGACCGCTTCCACCGCCGCCGCGATGGCCGCGTTGCGGGCCTTGTCCTCGTGCTGCTCGGCTTCGCCTTCGGTCGGCACTTCCAGCCCGCGCAGCAGGCGCGGCAGCATGATGCTGGCGAGTATCAGCGACACCACGATCACCGCGCTCGCCAGCAGGATCGCCAGGTGCCGGCCCGGGAACGGGTCGCCATTCGGCAGCGCCAGCGGCAGCGTCATCACGCCGGCCATGGTCAGCGCGCCGCGCACGCCGGCGAACGAGGTCGCCAGCACCAGGCGCAGGCGCGGCTTGTACACTTGCTGGCCCAGGCGGCGCTGGTTCAGGATGGTCAGGCGCAGCGACACCCAGACCCAGACGAAGCGCAGCAGCACCAGCCCCAGGCTCAGCGCCAGCGCGTTCCCGGCCAGCCACCAGGGGTTGAACGGGTGGCCGCCGCCCGGCGGGTGCACGGCTTCGCGCAGGATGTCCGGCAATTGCTCGCCCAGCAGCACGAACATCACGCCGTTCAGCGTGAATTGCAGCGTGTCCCAGACCACGGTGCGGTGCACGCGGGTGGTCGGCGTGGCCGAGCCGCCCAGTTCGACGTAGCTCATCGTGATGCCGGCCGCCACCGCGGCCAGGATGCCGGACGCGCCGATGTGTTCGGCTACCAGGTAGGCGCCGAACGGCGTCAGCAGGTTGATCAGGATCGGCGCGCCCTCGTCGTCGCCGAAGCGGCGCGTCAGGAACTGGTGGACGCGCGAGATCGCGAAGGTGACCGCGACGCCGGCCGCGATGCCGCCGAACGCTACCCACAGGAAGGTCAGGCCGGCTTGCGCCATCGAGAAGGTGCCGGTCATGGCCGCGGCCACCGCGAAGCGGAAGCACACCAGGCCGCTGGCGTCGTTGAGCAGCGATTCGCCCTCGATGATGTGCATCAGGCGCGGCGGCACCGGGATGCGGCTGGTGATGGCCGACACCGCCACCGGATCGGTCGGGGCCACGATCGCCGCCAGCGCGAAGCAGACCGCGAGCGGCATTTCCGGGATCAGCCAGTGCATCAGGAAGCCGGCGCCGAGCACGGTGAACAGCACCAGCCCGAGTGCCAGTTCGATGATCGTGCCCTTGTCGCGGAACAGGCCGACCTTGGGGATGCGCCAGCCATCCAGGAACAGCAGCGGCGGCAGGAACAGCAGGAAGAAGATGTCCGGTTCCAGCGCCGTGCCGTGCTTGAGCACGCCCGAGATCACGGCGCCCAGCGCGATCTGGATCAGCGGCAGCGGCACGGCGAAGGGCAGCATCCGTCCCAGGAAGCCGCTGGCGACCACGGCGAGCAGCATCGCCAGGACGATTTCGATCGAATCCATTCTTTTACATTCCGTTTACATGGCAAAGACGGATGATAAAGGAATGTAGCGGTAAGCGTGATCTGCTTGGCAATTTATCGGCGCAGTCCCGCGCTTCACATGGGAGCCGTATTCGATGCCTTGGCCGTACTCCTGCTGTTGACCCGGCCGCAGGCCGGTATCGCCCTGACGATGCTAACCATCGTCAGCGACGTGCTCATCAACGCCTGTGTCGGGCTGACCTATGGTGTCGACCTGCCTTCGTTTGCCGCCCAATTCATCTTCATGGTCTTTGTGCTGGGCACGGTAAGGCGTGCGTGGGACGAGCGCAAACCGTTGCCGGTCCCCACCCCGTCACCGTCGGGTTTCAGATCGGCAGCTCCACCTGCAGTCGCAGCGCCGCACGGCGCGGCGTGCCGACCATCCGCTGCTGTAACAGCACCGCATCCCGATAGACCTGGCTTTCGCGTGCAGTACGCCGCAGCACATCGGGCAGCGTCAGCCGCCACTGCGCGCCGGCGGCCGACCAGGCCGCATAGGCTTCCAGCTCGCGCACCATGCCGGTGCTTGATGTCAGGCTCGGGGCCACGCGCGCGGTGTTGGTGCCGACCACGTGCAGGTTGAGGCCGGCCGCCAGCTTGTGGGCGTTGCCGGTGAAGCGCGCATCGGCGCCCAGGTTGAGCGTGAACGGTGCTTGCGCCGCGAGCCGGTTGTCCGGGCCGGGCAGGGCGTCCACGTGCGACCAGTTGCGGCCCAGGTTGGCGCGCAGCTCGATGGCCGGCCAGCGGGCTGACGGATTCAACGCCGGGGCCGGTAGCGGCAGGCGCAGGTCGGCTTCGATGCCGTGCACGCGCGCGCCACCATTGTTGGATGGGGCCGAGACCCAGCTTGCGCCATCCTGGTACAGCCGCTGCAGCACCACGTCGCGGATGCGGCGCGCATAGACCGAGACGCTGGCGATGCCGTCGTGCGCGAAATAGGATTCCAGCGCCGCATCCAGCCCCCAGGCCAGTTCCGGGCGCAGGCCCGGGTTGCCTTCGAAGTCGGGGTTGGCCGGGCCGTTGTCGTTGTTGACGGTGTAGCGGCGTGGTACCAGGCTGCTGGGCTGTGGCGCTTTGTAAGTGCGCGCCAGCGCCAGGCGCAGCTGGTCGCGCGGGCGGCCCGGCAGTTTCCACACCAGTTGCCCGATCGGGCTGAACACGCCGGCGTGTACCGCGCGCCCGTCGAAGCCGCGGCCTTCGGTGCGTGTGTCCAGGCCTTCCCAGCGCAAGCCGAGGTAGGCTTGCAGATCCGGACGAAGCTGCCACTCGTCCTGGGCGAACAGTGCCAGGCGCCGCACGTCGGCCGTGTAGTCCTGGTCGAGCGTGTAGTACGGGGTGGTGCCGGGCACGCGGTCTTGCTGCAGGCGGGTCTCGGCGCGGCGCGTCAGCGCGGCGTCCCAGCCGAACGCGATGTCGTGGCCTGCGCCCAGCGGCGTCACGTACTTGCCGCTGGTGGCGGCGCGCCGTTCGCCGGCGCTGGAGCTGACGGCGCGCTCGAACCAGGGTGTGCCGCCGGCGTCGATGCCGCGGAACAGGTAGTCGCCGGGACGCCGGTTGGCTTCCAGGCCGGCCTTCAGCGACAGGCGGCCGTCGCCGATGCGGCGCGACCAGGACAAGTCGGACTTGGCGAGCCAGGTGTCGTAGGCGGCGCGGCCGGTGGCGTCGGGCGAGGCGGTGGGCTGGCCCAGCAGCGTGGTTTCCAGCTGGCGGCTCATGGAGCGGCTGCGCGCCAAATCGAACAGGCCGGTAAGCGCGAGCGTATCGCCATTCGCGGCCTTGCGCTCCATGCGCGGCGCCAGGCTCAGTTTGGTGAGGCGGCTCTCATCGCTTTCGTCGAAGTGGCGCAGCGTGGTGCCGGCGCTGTCCTTCACGCGTTCGTCGATGGCCGGATCGTCGTGGCGGCGCGCCTGCGAGGCGGTGGCGGCCAGGGCATAGCTGGTGGCGTCGGTGCGCCCAGACCACTGCAGCGTGGCCGCCGGACTGGCGCGCCGCTGCGCCTGCCCGGCGCTCAGCTTGAGACTGCGTGCGCTGCTGCCGGCACCTGCGCGCGCCTTGCGCATGACGATGTTGATGGTGCCCGCGACCGCCTGCGCGCTGGTGTCGGCGCTGGCGCTGCGCAGGATCTCGATGCGTTCGACCAGGTCGGGCGACAGGGTGTCGATGGCGAAGCCGCCCGGGGCCGGATCGCCGTCGACCAGGATCTGGGTGTAGCCGGCGCCCAGGCCGCGCATGCGGATCTCGCCGCCGCTCATGCTCACGCCCGGCTGGCGCTTCAGCGCATCCGACAGCGTGGTGTCGCCGTATTTCGCCAGCTCCTCGCGTCCGACCACGATGCGGCCCAGGCTGTCGTTGCGGCGCAGTTCCTGGCTGCCAGGACCCTTGATCTCGACCTGCTGCAGCGGCGTTTCGGGCGCTTGCTGGGCCGTTGCGGCACCGTTGAAGAAAAGAGCGGACAAGGGCAGCAACGGCAGGCGGCGGAGCATGGATGCGGGGCGGTCGATGAAGTGGCGGGAGCCCGAGTATACGCAGCTCCCGCGGCGCACCGCCAGTCATTTCGATGAGCCGTGCATGGCGCGCGTTAAAGCGAAAACAAGCGAAAATAAGCGAAAACAGGCGCGCCGGAACGCCGCTCAGGGCTGGCCGGCCTGCGCTACCTTGCCCAGCGCATCGGCCATGCGCACCAGCTTCACGAACTCGGCGCGGTAGCCTTCCGGATCCGGGCCGCGCGCGGCATTCGCCATCGCGGCGATCTGTTCGTAGCTGGTGTCGGCCAGCGGCGCTTCGCCGCGCAGGCGCTGGCCGAAGGCGGCGACGGCCACCGCGAAGCGCTGGTCGTCGGGTGCGGCGTCGAAGCGGGCCCGCGCCGCGCCGGCATGCACCGGATGCTCGACCAGGCGGCTGCTCCCTTCGCCCGGCAGCTTGTAGCGCAGCTTGACGAAGCACAGCTCGTCGCCGCCGCTGGAAGTGGCCTTTGCGGTCTTCTCCTTGCCGTAGCGCAGCGGGTCGACCAGGGCGCCGGCCGCGGCGCTCGGCGTGATCTCGTAGATCGCGGTGACGGTATGGCCCGCGCCCATGTCGCCGGCGTCGACCTTGTCGTCCTTGAAATCCTGGCGCTGCAGCATGCGGGTTTCGTAGCCGATCAGGCGGTAGGCGGCCACCCGCTCCGGGTTGAATTCGACCTGCACCTTGACGTCGTTCGCGATCGGGAACATGGTCGAGCCGAGTTCTTCGCCGAGCGCCTTGTTGGCTTCCATCAGCGTGTCGATGTAGGCCGCATTGCCGTTGCCCGACTGGGCCAGGCGCTGCATCAGGGCGTCGTTCAGGTTGCCTTCGCCGACGCCGAGGATCGACAGGTAGACGCCGCTCTTGCGTTTTCCGGCGATGAACTGTTCGAGCTGGCGAGGATCGGTAATGCCGACGTTGAAGTCGCCGTCGGTGGCCAGCACCACGCGGTTGACCGCGGCGCGGTCGAAGTTGCGCTCGGCCAGCGCGTAGGCGCGCTGCAGGCCTTCGCCGCCGGCGGTGCCGCCGCCCGCATGCAGGCCGTCGATGGCGTCGAGGATCTTGCCGCGCTCCCTGCCGGGCGTCGGCTCCAGCGCCACCGCGCTGCCGTTGGCATAGGTGACGATGGCAATGCGGTCGTCGTCGCGCAGCCGTTCGGCCAGCAGGTGGAAGCCCTGCTTGAGCAGCGGCAGGCGGTCCTGCGGCATCATCGACCCGGACACGTCGACCAGCAGCACCACGTTGGCGCGCGGGCGCTGCGCCTGCTGCAAGTCGTAACCGCGCACGGCGATGTGGACCAGCTGGTTGCCGGCCTTCCACGGACTCGGCATGACTTCGGTGGTCACCGCGAACGGCGCGCGGCTGGTCTTCGGCGCGGCGTAGCGATAGGGGAAGTAGTTCACCATTTCCTCGACACGCACCGCTTCCAGTGGCGGCATGCGGCCCGCGGACAGCAGGCGACGCACGAAGGCGTACGAGGCGGTGTCGACGTCGGCGCTGAAGGTGGATACCGGCTGGTCCGCCACCAGGATCGCCTTGCCGGCTTCCTTGTCCGGGAACTTGTCGGTGGACGGCGGCACGATCAGCCACGGCTGCGGCGCCACGACGGCGCGCTGGCTGGTGGCGTAGGCCGCGACGCCGGGAGCGCGCGACATCATGGCAGGGGCTGGAGGAGGGGGCGCCGCCAGCGGCCCGCGGTAGGCCCCGACGTCGTCGCTGGCGACGGTTTCGCGGATGGTAGTCTGGCTGCTGCATCCTGCCAGCAGCAGGGCGCAGGCGAGGGTGATCGAGGTGCCGCTGAGAGTCTTCATAGTGTCCCTGGTCCGGTTATGGTGGCGCCTGTTGGCGTTCCAATAACTTGATACAAGGCGCGGCGTTTGGCAACTGTGCTTACATATTGTCATCAACCGGCGTGTCGGCGCGCACCACCGTCGCCAGGATCTCCGCCAGCCGGACGGTATCCACCGGCTTGACCAGGTAGTGGTCGAAGCCGGCCGCCAGCGCCGTCGCGCGGTCCTGCTGGCGGCCGTAGCCGGTCATCGCGATCAGCGTGCTGCCCGCGGCCTGCGGCAGCTGGCGCAGGCGGCGCGCCAGTTCGTTGCCGTCGAAGTCGGGCAGGCCGATGTCGAGCAGGCAGACGGCCGGCCGCGTCAGGCGCGCCAGTTCCAGCGCATCGCCGGCGGTATAGGCGATGTCGACCTCGTGTCCGGCCGAGCGCAGGAACAGCTGCAGCGTGTGCACCGCGTCGACGTGGTCGTCGCACAGCAGGATGCGCAGCGGCGCGCCGGACACGGCAGCGGCAGCGGCAACGGTATCGGCAGCGGCAGCGGCATCCGCCTGCGCCAGCGGCGCGGGCAGCCCGTGCACCTGGCGCGGCAGGCGGACCGTGAAGGTCGAGCCCTGGCCCGGGCCGGGGCTGGCTGCCTGCACGCTGCCGCCATGCAGCTCGACCAGGCTCTTGACCAGCGCCAGGCCCAGTCCAAGGCCGCCCTGCGAGCGGTCGGGCGTGCGCTCGGCCTGGGTGAACAGGTCGAACACGCGGCCGACCAGGCCGGCGTCCATGCCGATGCCGTTGTCGGACACGCTCAAGAGCCAGCTGCCCTGGCCGGCGTCGCCTTCGACCTCGAGGCGCAAGCGGATGCTGCCACCCTCGGGCGTGTACTTGCCGGCGTTGCCGAGCAGGTTGGCGACCACCTGCACCAGGCGCTTGTGGTCGCCCATCGCAGGGGCCAACGCGCGCGGCGGATCCGGCAGCTCGACCAGCAGGCGGTGGCGGCGCGCCGTCACCAGCGGCCGGATCTGCTCGATCGCATCCTCGATCACGCGCTTCAGGTCCAGCGGCTGGGCCGAGATCGAGACCAGCCCGCGCGTCACCCGCGATACGTCCAGCAGGTCGTCCACCAGGCCGGTCATGTGCTGGACCTGGCGCACGATGATCGAGCAGGTCTGGTGGATCTGGGCATTCTCCGAATGCAGCAGCCGCAGCAGGTTGGCGCCGGTGCTGATCGGCGCCAGCGGGTTGCGCAGTTCATGCGCCAGCATCGCCAGGAACTCGTCCTTGCGCTGGTCGGCGCTGCGCAGTTCGCGCTCGGCCAGCGAGCGCGCCGCTTCCTTCTTCTGCAGCGCCGCCGCCATCCGGTCCAGCGCCTGCGCCAGGCTGCCGATCTCCTCGTTGCCGTAATCGATGCGCGAACGCGCCTCGAGGTCGCCGGCCGCGAGGCGTTCGGCGGTGCCCATCAGCTTGTGCACGCGGCGCACGATCAGCACGTCGCCCACCAGCCAGGCCGCCAGCAGGGCCAGCAGGATGGTCGCGCCGAGGCCGAGCAGCGACATGATCTGGTCGTGGCGCGCCGCACGCAGGATGCCTTCGGTCGGGATGCCGATGGTGACGGTATAGTCGGTCAGGGTGGGCGTGCCGACGCGCGCGAAGCTGTGCAGGCGCTCGACGCCGTCCGTGCCGTGCAGGGTGACGGCGCCCGCGCTCGCCGCCGGCGCCCGCATCGCTTCCAGCATCGCCTGCGGCACGGGCTTGCCGAACCAGGTCTCGGGTTCGGGGCGGCGCGAGATGATGCCGCCGCGCGCATCGACGGTGGTCAGGATCGAGCCGGGCGGCAGGTCGACGTCCTTGATGAAGGTGTCCAGCGCCTCCAGGTCCATCGCCGCGAACACCACGGCCAGCACCTTGCCGGCGCGGTCGATGACGGGGTAGGTGAGGTTGATCGTGTGTTTCTTGATCACGCGCCCGAACACGTAGTCGCCGGCGATGAAGCGGCGTTCGTCCACGGCGCGCCGGAAGTGGCTGCGGTCGCCCAGGTTCACCGGATGCAGCAGCGGCACGGCGCTGCAGGTGACGTCGCCGTTCAGCTGGATCAGGCCGAAGTTGACGAAGCCCTCGTTGCGGTCGAGGACGTCCGACAGCAGCGCGGTGCAGCGCGCGGTGTCGCCCAGCAGGTCGGGCACGCTGGCAAGGTCGACCAGGATCTGGCGCGCACCCTGGATCGACTGGGCTTCGTTGGCGGCGGCCAGCGCGGTCAGGCGGCGCAGGTGTTCTTCGGATGCCTGGATCGTGTGTGCGCGCTCGCGCACGCCGGCCAGCACGGTCATGAGCGCCAGCGGCATCATCGCCAGTGCCACCAGCAGCATCAGCCGGCTGCGCAGGCTGTTCAGCCGGAAGCGGCTCGGCCCGCGGTTCAACCCAGAGTTCATCTTGCTTTATGTCTATATGTATTGCTCCAAAATGCGAGTGTACACCTTGCTGTCGAGCTTGTGCGGCTTATCCATTCCTTACGGATACCGTGCGTGGCCTGCGAGCGCCACCGGCTTGCCATTTCTGTTACGGTGAGCTTCAACGTAATGTATTCAATGCAGGAGAAACCATGCAAAATCCGATCGTACGCACTTTCGTGCAACTGGCATCCGCCGAACAGGCCCGCAACGAACTGCTGGCCGCCGGCCTCTCCGCCGACAACGTCGTGATCGACGTCCGTATCGACGAGACCGGCCCGGTGCAGGGCAATTTCACCGTCGGCGACAGCCCCGAGGTGAAGGGCAAGACCGCCTACACCCACACCTATGCGCCGACCGCGCAGGACGACGTGCGCGACTGCCAGATCACCGTGACGGCGGCGGACGCGGCGCAGGCGCAGCAGGCGGTGGTCATCCTCGACCGGCTGGGGGCACTGAATCCGGATCCGGCGGCGCGCGCGGCGCAGGCGTCGGGGTCGACGCTGCCGCATTGATTGCCGCATTGATTGCATTACCGGCCGCGGCGCTCACGCGCCGTGCGCCCGCTACGCTGGCTCGTCGCCCCGTACGCTCGCCCGTCGCCCCCGCGAAGGCGGGGGTCCAAGTTTGCCGGCGTCTCGACTGCGCTTGCAGAACCTGGCCCCCGTTTTCGCGGGGGCGACGGTATATACTGGCATTGACTGACAAGTTCGCGCGACGACAGCGCACCATGGAGAACAATAGATGAGTGCCATCCACCTCGAACCAGGCGACGCCCTGTTGATCATCGACCTGCAGTACGACTTCCTGCCCGGCGGCGCCCTCGGCGTCGCCAACGGCCACGAAGTCATCGCCCCGATCAACCACCTGATCGAACTGTTCCAGGCCCAGGGCCTGCCGATCGTCGCCTCGCGCGACTGGCACCCGCAGGAGCACTGCTCGTTCGCGGCCCAGGGCGGGCCGTGGCCGCCGCACTGCCAGGCCGGCAGTCCGGGCGCCGAATTCGCCGCCGAGCTGGCGCTGCCGGACGACGCCATCGTGGTGTCGAAAGCCGACACCGCGGCCGTGGACGCCTACTCGGCCTTCGGCGGCACCGACTTGTCCGCCCAGCTGCGCGCGCGCGAAGTGATACGCGTGACGGTCTGCGGCCTGGCCACCGACTACTGCGTACTGAATACCGTGACCGACGCGCTGGAAGAGGGCTTCGACACCCTGATCGTGCCGGAAGCGATGCGCGCGGTCGACGTCAAGCCCGGCGACGGCACGCGCGCCATCGACCGCATGGTGGCGCGCGGCGCCGTGCCGGTGCGGCTGGGCGAGATCGGGATGACCGCGCTGTCGGTGGCCTGAAGCTAGCTTCCTTACGCCGGCGCCGGTCTTAGGTCCGGCGCAGCAAAATCAGGTGCCCGGCCACTTCGCGGCCGTGTTCGCGGCGCAGTGCCGCCGCCCGGATTTCCATCAGAACGAAACCGTGTCGAGCGGCCAGCCGCTCGATATACGCCGTCGCATGCGTAAAGCGGTTCGACGGCGTGATCGCGTAGCCGCTGGTGCCGCTGGTGTCGCTGCCATCGTTGTCGCCCGGGGCTTCCACCGAAAACGCGAACCAGCCCCCGGCCTGCAGGGCCTGCGCCACGCCGGCGAACACGGACGCCAGATCGCCGATGTACACGAACACGTCAGCCGCCAGCACCAGGTCGTAGCGGCCGGCCTGCCCGTCGCCCGCCAGGAAGTCGCCGATGTCGGCGCAGGCGAGGGCATCGTACAGGTTCGACGCGCGCGCCTTGTCCAGCATGCGCTGCGACAAATCGACCCCGGTCAGGCGCCGTGCCAGCGGGCGCAGGAAGGGTGCGCACAGGCCGGTGCCGCAGCCGAGGTCGAGCACCTCGCCTTGCGTGCCGCTCAGGTGCGCGCGCAGCAGCGCGTCCAGCAGGGCCGGCGTGCGGTAGGCCAGCACCTCCACCAGGTGCTGGTCGAAATGGCCGGCGTACTGGTCGAACAATCCTTTTATATAGTCGGGCGGGGCGCTCGCCGGCAGGGCGCCTTCGCCCAGCGCCGCCAGAGCAAAGCCGACCTCGGTGGCGTCGGCGCCCAGCGCCAGCGCCGCGCGGTAGGCGGCGATGGCTTCCGGCTTGCGGCCAAGCGCGCGCAGCGTGTTGGCGCGGTAGTGCTGGGCCAGCGCATAGTCCGGGTCGAGCGCCAGCGCGCGTTCGTAACTGTCCAGTGCCGCGTCCAGCTTGCCGGACTTTTTCAACGCACTGCCGCGCGCGCACCAGATGTCGGGGCGCTGCTGCGCCGGCGCCAGCGCCCGGTCGTAGGCGGCACAGGCTTCGTCGAAACGTTCCAGCGCCTGCAATGCATTGCCGAGCGCTAGCAGCGCATCCGGGTAGGCCGCGCGCAGCTGCAGCGCGCGTCCGGCACTGGCGGCGGCATCGTCGAAGCGTCCGAGGTCGTTCAGCACGATGGCGCGGTGGCACCAGGTCTCGGCCCCGTCGTGGCGCAGGCCGAGCGCCTGTTCGTAGCTGGCCAAGGCCTCGTCCAGGCGGCCCAGCCGGCGCAGTGCGTTGCCGCGGTTGTCCCAGGCCAGCGCATAGCGCGGGTCGAGGCGCAGCGCCTGGTCGTAGCTGTCCAGCGCCGCCTGGGACTGGCCCAGGTCCTGCAACGCCGCGCCCAGGTTGCAGTGGGCGCGCGCCTGCGAGGGATCGACCTGCAGCGCATCGCGGATCAGGTCGGCGGCGGCGGCGGCATCGCCGCGCTGGCGCGCGATCACGCCCAGCAGGTGCAGGGCGTCGAACTGGCGCGGCGCCTGCGCTAGCACCTGCCGGTACAGGCCGGCCGCCGCATCCAATTTGCCCTGCTGGTGCGCCTGCAGGGCTTGTTGCAGCAGGGCGTGGGCCGCGGAGGACAGGATCAGCTCCAGCTGAGGTCGGTCTTACTGAGCGGCAGTTCGCGCACGCGCTTGCCGGTGGCGGCGAAGATCGCATTGCAGACGGCCGGCGCCAGCGGCGGGAACACCGGTTCGCCTAGGCCCGTGACCGGGTAATCGGTCTTCAGGAAGTGCGATTCGATTTTTGTCGGCGTGTCCGGCATGCGCAGCAGCGGGTACTCGTGGAAATTGCTCTGCACGATGCGACCCTTGTCGATGTCGAGCGCCGGCCCGGTCAAGGTAGACAGGCCATCGATCACCGAACCTTCGACCTGGTTCTCTGCGCCGGACAGGTTGACGATCTGGGCGCCGATGTCGGTCACCACCACCACGCGGTCGACGGTCAGCTTGCCGTCCTTGGCCACCGTGACTTCGGCCACTTCCGCCACATAGCCGCGGTGGCTGAAATGGAAGGCGACGCCGGCGCCCTGGCCGCGCGCAAACTTGCGCTTGCCCCAGTCGGCCTTGTCGGCCACCGCCTTCAGCACGTTGCGCATGCGCGCCACGCTGTAGGGCTGGCCGCGTTCGCCGGTGCCGGGCACGATGTCCTTGTCGCCCAGCAGTTCCAGCCGGAATTCGACCGGATCGCGCCCGGCCGCATGCGCCAGCTCGTCGATGAAGCTGTGGAACACCCAGGCGAACACATTGCTGCCCGGCGCGCGCCACGGCCCCATCGGGATGCGGCATTCGATTGGGGTCTGCTCGAGCAGGCAGTTGGCGGCCCAGCGTCCCGGGAATTCGTCGCCCGACAGGTTGCCGCCGCTGCCCGGCTGCAGCACACTGTTATTCGTGCCGTCGCTTTCCTTGCGCTCGATGCGGTTGGCGAAGGTGACGAAATGGTTGTGCCAGGCCACCAGCTTGCCGCCATCGTCGACGCCGCCGCGCAGGAAGTGGAAGCCGCCCGCACGGAAATGGTCTTGCTGCAAATCGTCTTCGCGGGTCCAGGTCAGCTTGACCGGCGCCTTGACTTTTTGCGAGATGGCCGCCGCATCGACGATGAAGTCGGACGACAGCCGGCGCCCGAAGCCGCCGCCGCTGCGCGTGATGTGCAGCGTGATCTTTTCCTTCGGCATATCGAAGGTGCTTGCCGCCAGCGCCTGGCCCGCACCCGGGTTCTGGGTCGGCGCCCACAGTTCCAGACTGCCGTCCGGCTTGAACCAGGCGGTGCAGTTCTGCGGTTCCATGCTTGCGTGCGAGATGAAGGGGTAGCTGTAGGCCGCCTCGACCGTATGGGCGGCGCCCGCCAGGGCAGCGTTGACGTCGCCATCCTTGCGCATGGTCGCCGCACCCGGCTGTTTCGACAATGCCTGGGCCTGGGCCGTGAAGCCGGCCCAGCTATGGTTGGCGCCTTCGCCTTCGTCCCATTTCACGTCCAGCTTCTTGCGCGCACGCAGCGCGTTCCAGGTCGAGTTGGCGACGATCGCCACGCCCGGACGCAAGCCGTTCAAATTGGCCGTGCCTTCGACGATGAAGGCGTCCTTGACGCCCGGCATGGCCTTGATGGCGTCGAGGTTGGCGCTGACCGGGCGTCCGCCCAGGGTCGGGCATTTGACGTAGGTCGCGTACAACATGTCCGGCAGCTTGACGTCGATGCCGAACAGCGGCTTCCCGCTGACCACCAGGCCGTTGTCGACGCCGCCGATGCGCGTGCCCAGCAGGCGATAGGCGGACGGATCCTTCAACTGGACGCTCTTGGCATCCGGCACCGGCAGCGTGGCTGCCACCTTGACCAGCGCGCCATAGCCGAGCTTGCGGCCGGACCCCTTGTGTTCGACGCTGCCCCGGGCAGTCGCGCATTCGGCGGCCGGCACGTTCCAGGCCTGGCTGGCGGCCTGCACCAGGATCGCGCGCGCGGTGGCGCCGAGGCGGTGGAAGTTGTCGTAGTTGGTCGGCGTCGAGGTCGAACCGCCGGCGCCCTGCGAACCGTAGACTGGGTTCAGGTCGCCCTGCACGACGCGCACGTCTTTCCAATCGACGTCGAGCTCTTCGGCGATGATCATCGGTAGCGAGGTCTTGATGCCCTGGCCGATTTCCGGCTGCTTCGATGTCAAGGTGACGCGGCCGTCCTGACCGATGCGGATGAAGGCGTTGGGGGCGAATTCGGCGCTGTCGGCCGGGGCCGTGGCGCCGGCGGCCGCGATGACGCCGCCGCTATGCAGGCCCAGCAGCAGGGAAGCGCCGCCGGCGCTCGACTGGCGCAGGAAGTTGCGGCGCGCATTGGAAACAGGCGTGCTGGTCATTTCTTGCCCTTTCCAGTGTTGCCTGCACTGCCGGCCGCGGACGCGATCTCGGCCGCCCGGTGGATACCGGCGCGGATGCGCATATAGGTCGCGCAGCGGCACAGGTTGCCGGCCATGGCGTCGTCGATCTGGGCGTCGCTCGGACGCGGGGTCTGCTTGAGCAGCGCGCAGGCGCTCATGATCTGGCCGGACTGGCAGTAGCCGCATTGCGGCACATCGAGTTCCTGCCAGGCCTGCTGCAGCGGGTGCATGGCGCGCGCATCCAGGCCTTCGATGGTGGTGATCTTGTGCTTGCCGACGCTGGCCACTGGCATCTGGCACGAACGGGCAGGCTGGCCGTCGATGTGGACGGTGCAGGCACCGCAGGCGCCGATGCCGCAGCCATATTTGGTGCCGACCAGGTTCAGGGTATCGCGCAAGGCCCACAGCAGCGGGGTGTCGGGCTCGACGTCGACGGACTGGACCTTGCCGTTGACGTTCAGATTGTATTTACTCATGTCTCGGCTCTGTTCTCACTCACATTAAGTTGCCAGATCATAACGACGTCATCGTAAACCAAAGCGGGCCGGTCGAAGCAAGAAATTTGTTGCTGGCGATTCGATCGTCGTTTTACATTCACAGTGCATCCGCCGCCGGGGCAGGCGGCGGGCACGCACGCGCCGGCACGGCTGAGGGAAGCGGCGTATAGTTGAACCGACATCGTTTTCGCGAAAGGACGGGAAGCCACCCATGACCTGCCTACGGCATCTTGCATTCGCCGCCGCCTGCCTGGCCGCGCACGGCATCGCCGCGGCCGGCGTCACCGTCAACTACGTCCACGACGCCCAGTTCAGCGACCTGCCGCGCACGCCCTGGCAGCGCCAGCAGGCGCTGGAAGACATCAGCGCCCATTTCCAGGCGCTCGGCAAGGACTTGCCTGCAGGGCAAGACCTGGTCATCGACGTGCTCGACATCGACCTGGCCGGACGCGAGGAGCCGAACCGCTTTGCCCTGAGCGGCGTGCGTATCCTGAGCCACGGCGGCGACTGGCCGCGCATGCGCCTGCGCTATTCGCTGGTCGAGGACGGCAAGGTCCTGAAGAGCGGCGACGCCCAGCTCAGCGACAAGGCCTATAGCAACCGCGTGAATGCCTATCCGTCGGACGCGCGCTGGCCGCACGAAAAACAGATGATCGACGACTGGTGGCGCGCGACGATCGTGCCCGGCCAGAGCGCCGGCAAACAGGTTGCCACGGAGTGATGCCCCATGTCCTTGCCATTCGAACAACTCGCATTCCTGGGTTTCGACGTCTTCGGTACCGTGGTCGATTGGCGCTCGGGCGTCGCCCGTGCTGCCGAGCCTTTTCTTGCACGCCACGGCATTGCGGTCGACCCCTTCGAATTCGCCAAGGAATGGCGCTCCCTGTACCAGCCGGCGATGGAAGCGGTGCGTTCGGGCGCGCGGCCCTGGGTCCGGCTCGAGGTGCTCAACCGCGAAAACCTGGAACAGGTGCTGGGCCGGCATGGCGTCGACCCCTCCCGCATCCCGCAAGACGAGCTGCTCGAGCTGAACCGGGCCTGGGAACGGCTCGATCCCTGGCCCGATGCCGTGGAGGGATTGGTGCGCCTGAAGCGGCGTTTTGCCATCGGACCGGTGTCGAACGGCCATATTGCCGGCATGCTGCGGCTGGCGCGTTTCGGCGGCCTGCCCTGGGACGTGATCCTGGGCGCGGAAATCGCCCGCAACTACAAGCCGCGCCCCGAGGTCTATCTGCGGTCGGCCGAGGCGGCCGGCGTGGCGCCCGGCCAGTGCGGCATGGTGGCGGCCCACAACACCGACCTGGCGGCCGCCCGCGCGCTCGGCCTGCACACGATGTTCGTGCGGCGCCGCTTCGAACACGGTCCCGGTCAGACCACCGATTTGCAGCCTGAACAGGACTGGGATATCGTCGCCGACGACCTGGTGGCGCTGGCCGACGCACTCGGGTGCCCGTGACGGGCGCTGCGGCGCGGTAAAGCCGGTATCATCTTGGAACAGCGAATATGTTTTAAAGATGAAAGAGCTTATGGTAATCGTGACCCACAGCGGGAAATTCCATGCCGACGATGCATGGGCCGCCGCCACCCTGAACGTGTTGTATCCCGGCAGCGAGATCGTACGCACGCGCAATCCGGCCATCATCGACAAGGCCGATTTCGCGGTCGACGTCGGCGGCATCTGGGACCCCGCCAGCGGCCGTTTCGACCACCACCAGAAAGGTTTCGACGGCGCCCGCCAGAGCGGGGTGGTGTACGCCAGCGCCGGCCTGGTATGGCGCGAGCATGGCGCCCGCTGCGTTGCCATCCTGGCCGAGACCCATACCGGCCAGCGCCTGTCCGACGACGCGGCGCGCGAGATCGCCTACGCCATCGATGCCGACATCGTCCAGTACCTCGACATGTCGGACACCGGCGCTGCCCGTAACGCGCCCGGCAGCTATGGCCTGTCGGCGGTGATTTCCGGCTTCAATCCGAACTGGCTGGACGAGCAGCGCATCGGCTACGGCGAGCCAACCGAAGCCTACCGCCTCGGCCAGTTCCGGCGCGCGATGGCGCTGCTGACCGATATCATGGTCAACGCGGTCAAGTACCGCGTCGGCGCCACGCTGGCGGTGGAGCAGGTGCGCCACTCAGAGCTGCTCGAAGGCGGCAGGGTGCTGTTCCTGAAGAACAGTGCGCTGCCCTGGACCAGCGTGGTGCGCAAGGAAATGCCGAAGGTCCTGTTCGTGATCAGCCACAACCTGGGCGAACAGCGCTACATGCTGCACACGGTGCCGGTCAGCCCGGAAACCTTCGAGGCCCGCGCCGACCTGCCCGCAGCCTGGGCCGGGCTGCGCGACGCCGAGCTGGCCGCCGTGACCGGCGTGCCGGATGCGGGCTTTTGCCATAACGGGCGCTTCATCGCGGCGGTGAAGTCGTATGAAGGCGCGCGCGTGATGGCCCGGCAGGCGCTGGCGGCGGTGGACGCCGAACGCCAGCCTTAGAACCCGCCCGGATACGTTGCCGGCGGCTCTTCTGCATGCCAGCCGCCGCCCGGATCCAGCGGCTGTACCGCCGTGGTCCGGTCGATATGGATCACCGCATCGAACTGGCGCGCCATCTGGGCCGAGAAATAATGGCTGTGGCGCTCGGTCCGTGGCAGGTAGATGACGCCGACGGCGCGCTCCAGCCGGCGCTGCATCAGCGCGTCGCGCGCCGGGCCTTCTTCGCGCAGCGGCAGCAGGAAGCGGTCGACGCCGACCTCGTGCAGCAATGCCTCGTAGCTGCCCGGCATGCCCGGACGCACGCGCTTGTGCTCGGCCGGCCCATCCCACTCGGACGCCGCCGTCACGAAACCCTCGTAGGTGGAAAAGCCGATCAGGCGGGTGTCGCCGTCATAGGCCTTGCGCACCAGCTCGCCAACGTTCCATTCGCCGAGCTCGCCGACCTCGGTCGCACGCGCATCGCCGATGTGCGAGTTGTGTTCCCACACCACGATCTTGGCTGGTTCGCCATCCTGCGACAGGTGCCGGGCCAGCGCGTCGAGCGTCTCGGCCATGTGGCTGTCGCGCAGGTTCCAGGACGACACACGGCCCCGGAACATGGTGCGGTAGTATTCTTCGGCATTCTTGACCAGGCGCGCGTTTTGCTGCGCATGGAAAAGCGCTTCGTCGGCGCCGTCCTTCTGCATGGACTCGGCCGCGCGTTGCTGCAGCTGGTGCAATTGTTCGATCACGCCTTGTTCGCAGGACTCCGACAGGCTCAGGCTGGCGGTGTAGCCGTAATGCTGGCTGTCTTCCTGGTAGTGGTCGAAGCAGGCGTAGCGTTCGCGCGCCACCTTGGCGGCTTGCGGGTCGACCTTGTCCAGGTAAGCCAGCACTTCACCGATCGAGGTGAACATGCTGTACAGGTCGAGGCCGTAGAAGCCGACCTTGTGGCTGGCCGTTTTCTGGTTATGCGCGCGCAGCCATTCGACGAAGCTTTGCACGTCGGTATTTCGCCACATCCAGTTCGGGAAGCGCTGGAAGCCCGCCAGCGCCGCGTCGGCACTGCCGTCCCCGCCCTGGCCGCGCACGTAGCGGTTGACGCGGTAGGCGTCCGGCCAGTCGGCCTCGACGGCCACCGCGTGAAACCCCTTGTCTTCGATCAGGCGCTGGGTAATGCGAGCGCGCTCCTCGTAGAACTCGTGGGTGCCGTGGGTGGCCTCGCCCAGCAGCACGAAGCGCGCATCGCCGACCAGGTCGAGCAGGGCGTCGTAGTCGCGCGCGCTGCCATCGAGTTTGATGGCGGCGGCGCGCAGGGCAGTGAGCGTATCCTGGTCGGCCATGATCAATGCAGGAAACGGCTTGAAGAACGCGCGCGGCCGCCGTCGTCCGGTGCCCGCGACGGGGCGGCGCCGCGTTCGATGAAGGTCTTCATGCGCGCCAGGTCGTCGTCCATCTGCGCCTTCGGATCGGCGCCGAGCAGGGTCGCCAGGCCGTGGCCGATGACGCCGGCCGGCGGCGTGTACGACATGCGCACCGTCACGTGGGTGCCGCCGCGGTGCGGCTCGAACTGGATCGAACCGCTTTGCGGGATCTCGGCGCCCGGCTCGCTGCGCCAGGCCAGGCGCTGCGGGCGGCTTTGTTCGGTGAGCACGGAATTCCACGCGAACTCGCTGCCGCCCGGCCCCTTGACCACCCAGTGGGAGCGGCGCCGGCCCAGGTCTTTCACCTCGACCACGTGCGACATGAAGCGCGGGAAGTTCTCGTAATTGTTCCAGAGGTCGTACACCTCTTCCGGCGCAGCGTCGATATGGATCGATTTCTCGAAATCGATCGTCTGGCTGAGACCGCCGCTCAGTTTGCCGCCCAGTGTGCCACCCAAGCGGTCGCCCAGCTGGCGCGTCGACAGCAGGCTGCGCAGCGGCTGCCCGGTCACGCCGCGTGCCAGCAGGGCGGCGCCGGCCAGGCCCAGTACCAGGCCCAGCGGCGAGCGGCGTGCCAGTCCATATAGGCCAAGGAGGCCGCCGCCGAGCACGGCCGGGTTGCGTGCGGTCGCGCGCCAGTCGGTTGTGCGAAGAGCGCTGCGGGCGTCGTCGATGCCGCTGCTGACGGTACTCCTGGCGAGATCGGCGGCGCGGTTGGCGCGGCTGGTCACCCTGGACGCGAGGTCGCCAGTGGTGTCGCCGCCGCGGCTCACGGCGCTGCCGGCCTTGGAGACCACGTCACTGGCGGCATCGCCGGCGCGGCTGGCCACGCTTTTTGCCTTCGAAATCGTATCGTCGAGCACTTCGCCGGCAGCATGGCCAAGGCGCGATAGCGAGGATTTGATCGTGCCCGCCGCGCCGTCCGGCTTGGCTGCAGCGGCCAGGTCGGCGGCGCGGTCGCCGGCCGCATCGGCCATCGTATCCGTCGCCGCGCCGATGCGCGCACCGGCGCCGCGCCAGACGTTGCCGAGGGCGCTCGAGGTGCGGCTGCCCGCATGACGCACGGCCGCCACCGAGTGCGCGCGCCGTGCGCCGCCGCGGTCCGGGTCGAGTATGTACATCAACAGGGCCCCCGCGGCTGCGCCGCCGAGCAGCTTGGCAAGGTCGAGACCCAGTTCGTTATCCGTCATCTGTGTTTTCATCGTTCTGTCCTCCTGTTGGTGGATGGGACGCCCCCCCCGCGGCTGCCGGGCGGCCGTCAACAGCGCCTGTACTTGTTCATCGCTGGTCTGCTCGAATGCGTCGTACCACTGTCCGACCGAGCGGAACAGCGGCGGCGCCGACAGGCAGACCAGCTCGTCGACCTGGGGCGCCAGCTTGTGCACGGCAGCGGGCGGCGCGACCGGCACCGCCAGCACCAGCCTGCGCGGCTGCATGCGGCGCAGCACCTGGATCGCCGCCCCCACCGTCGAACCGGTCGCGATACCGTCGTCGACCAGGATCGCGATCGTGCCGCGCAGGTCGGGCGCCGTGCGCGTACTGTCCGCTGCATCCTCCCCGATGCCGCGATAAGCCCGTTCGCGGCGCTCGAGCTCGGCCAGTTCGCGCGCCGTGACCGCTTCGACATCCTGTGCCGTCACACCCATCAGCCCGGGCACGCCCGGCTGCAGCACGCGCACGCCGCCACTGCCGATCGCACCCATGGCAAGTTCTTCCTGGTGCGGCATGCCCAGCTTGCGCACGACCAGCACGTCGAGCCTGATGCCGAGCCGCTGCGCGATCGCGAAGCCGACCGGAACGCCGCCGCGCGGCAGGGCCAGCACGATCGCGTCCGGCGCGTGGGCGTATCGGCGCAACTGCCGTGCCAGCAACGCGCCCGCGTGCGCGCGGTCCTTGAAGCGATGGATGTCCGCCATGCAGCAGCCGCTCCTGATTGCGTTCGATTGCCAATCGAGAGCGGCCAGCGTACACCACCTGCTCACGCTGGCGTCGTACGTTTCTGCAGGGATACCCGGCCACACTGCAAGCGCATGGCTTCATTTATAAGATGACTGGCGGGGTGGTTCAAGCGTGCGCACGCGCCGCGGCGTGTGTGCCGGACGCAGGGTTGACGCAGGCCAGAATGCGAGCCGGAGCGGGGAATTCGCACCGCTGGTCGCACTCTGAGGAGGAAAGCGGGAAAGTTGGCCGGCGAGGCAGGCGCGCCGCACGGGACGTGCGGGCGCCGGCAGCAGTCAGCCTTCAGCCCTCAGCCCTCAGCCCTCAGCCGAGCTGACGGTAATGGAAGCGCAGGTGGTCTTCGACGAAGGTCTGGATGAAGTAGTAGCCGTGGTCGTAGCCGGCATGGCGGCGCAGGTCGAGCGGCTGGCCTACCTTGTTGCAGGCCTCTTCGAAGGCCTCCGGATAAAGCTGTTCGGCCAGGAATTTATCTG
>Ga0308168_1001231_pt1 | contig 24135 bp, 17 predicted proteins | sample PhyCR2_FD_202133 | JGI IMG/M metagenome (GOLD analysis project Ga0308168, IMG submission 202133) | Phyllosphere microbial communities from UC Gill Tract Community Farm, Albany, California, United States - DLSLRC.R2 | ecosystem: Host-associated > Plants > Phyllosphere > Unclassified | place: USA...
ACGACGGCGACGGCCACCAGTTTCAAGCCGTGGATGCCAGCCGCCGCCCATGGACCATTCAAGACAGCGGCGCCCAGGGCGCATCCAAACAGGATCAGCGCGGACGGTAAGGTAAAGCCGAGCCATGCGGCGCAGCCGCCTGCCAGGCCTTGCCCTCGCAACAAGCCCAGGCCAAATCCGACCTGGCTCGATGCCGGACCCGGCAGGAACTGGCAGAGTGCGACCAGGTCCGCATAGTCGGCTTCATCCAGCCAGCGGCGGCGCAGTACGAACTCGTTGCGGAAATAGCCGAGGTGGGCGGCGGGGCCACCGAAGGCGCTCAGCCCGAGTTTCAGGAAGATCGCGAAGATCGCCAGGGGGCTGTCTTTGTGATGTGAACCGGGTAGGAGTTGAAAAGGTGGCACGGACATCGTTTTCCGGATAGTTCAAGCTTCAGCGTTGTCTTGCCATCGATGACGCATGCAGCGCCGGTATGTTGCACCATCCCGGTCGTGAGAAACAGCGGTCGTCCGCCGCACGCAGTTCGGGGCCAAGCATGTATTCGAACGATGCCTTCGCGCGCAACTGCGGAATGCGGCGAACGATGCGTCCTTCGGGCACCGAAACCTCATACAGATTGAATGTCCCCATATTGTCGCAATTAGCATGCGGCAGCACCTCGGCCGCCACCATCACCCTGGTGCCGCTTGCAGACCAGGCGACGCCGGCGACGTTCGGCGTCTCCGGTGAGAAACACTTCGGATAACGGCGCCGGAAGTCGCGCCGGACAGCCGATGCGATATCGATTTTCTCCGTCTTCCCAGCGCCGATGCGATACGCCGCCACCCCGTACGTACCCACGGCACCCCCACCGCTGTAATTGGCGAAGAAAAGCGTCGAATCCGCAGCCCAGGCGACCTCCGGACAGGGCCACGCCGCCGTATCGATCGGGGTTTCCCGGCCGTTGCCATCGATGGCGAAAGTCGCCGTGTCGCCGTCTGCAGTGACGCGCAGTACGATCTTTTGCCGGCGGTCGGGCGACCACACAACGGCATCGGCCACCTCAGGGGGTGATGTCTTGCAGAGGTTCCGGGCAGCGGCGGCAAAGACGCCATTCCCGGCCGGGACATGCCAATCCTTGTTACCGGTGCCTGTCCCGGCGTACGCATGCTGCGCCAGCATCCAGGCAAGGACACATGGCATCCATCGCTTCGGCATCGCCACCTCGAAAGGAAAAAGGAGGTTCGTTCAGGGCGTCACCGACGGCGCCCGCTTCAGGCAACGCAGGGTAAAGGTCGAACGCGTATGCCGCACCCCCGGCAGTTTATACAGTTTCTGCCGCAGAAACCGCTCGTAGCCTTCGGTGCCCGCCACCGCCACCTTGATCAGGTAATCGTATTCGCCGGACAGCAGATAGGCTTCCATCACTTCCGGCAGCTCGGCCAGCGCATCCGAAAAGGCCTTGAAGATCTCGTCGTCGTGGCGGTCGACCGTGACTTCGATGATCACGGTGTCCGGCATGCCCAGCGCGCGCTGGTCGAGCATCGCCGCGTAGCCGGTGATGTAGCCGCCGTCTTCCAATGCACGCACGCGGTGCCAGCACGGCGTCGGCGACAGGTTGACGGTCTCGGCCAGTTTCTGGTTGCTGATGCGGCCATCCTGGCTCAGCGTGCGCAGGATCTTGCGGTCGATTTCGTCGAGTTGCCCATCTTTCATGAAGCGTGTCCTTACGGGTTTTCGATGATTCGGAAAAGAAATATCTTCATTTTACCTTTTACGAAGATAAATCCTCAGAAAAAGCTGCTGTTATCGTTATCGAACAAAAGCACATTCTATTCGTGCTGCCTTACCATTCTCGCGCGCGTTGATGCAACGCACAAAACACAATCAGGCGTCGAGCCACTTCCTTACCGGGAAGGCAGTCGGCGCTTTTGTTCACCCTCACCATCCATCGAGGAGTTTGCGTGTCCGAAGCCATTTCGCAGGGCAGTCTGGGCTACCGGGGCAATGCCTTTGCCGCCGAATTGCCGCTGATGTTCATTGCCCCCGCCCTGTTCGCCGCCAACCTGATCGTGGCGCGCTGGGCGCAAGGCGCCGGCATCGCACCGGTGTTCCTGGCCTTCGGGCGCTGGGCGCTGGCCTTCCTCATCCTGCTGCCGACCGTCGGCCCGCGCATGTACGCGCTAAGACTTACCCTGCTCGCCAACTGGCCGCGCATCCTGCTGCTGGCCAGCCTCGGCATGGGCGTGGCGGTGGCGCCGCAGTACGTCGGCGCGCGCCATACCAGCGCCGCCAACATCGGCATCATCTTCGCCGCCTGCCCGGCGCTGGTCACCCTGATCGAAACCCTGGTGTGGCGCGTGCCGCTCGAGCGCAAGCAGGCCGGCGGCATGCTGCTGGCCATCTTCGGCGTGCTGATCGTGCTCTCCAAGGGCAACCCGGCCGCGCTCGGCCAGCTGGAATTCGGCCGCGGCGATCTGTGGGTGGTGCTGGCCGGCTGCGGCTGGTCGCTGTACACGGTGTTCAACAAGCGCGTGCCGCTGCCGCCGCTGCCGAGCACGGTCAAGCTGGCGTCGCTGATCGGCGGCGGCGCGCTGGTGCTGGCGCCGTTCGCCGCGCTGGAAACCCTGCACGGCAACGTCCCCGATTTCGGCGACAGCCGCCTGTACATCGCGCTGGGCTTCCTGGCCGTGGTGCCGAGCCTGGGCGCCTACTTCTGCTTCGACCGCCTGGTGTCGCTGGCCGGCCCGACGCGTGCCAGCATGAGCCTGTACCTGATTCCGCTGTTCGCGACGCTTGCCGCCTGGCCGCTGTTGAAAGAGGCGCCGCATCTGTACCACGTGGCCGGCTTTGCCGTGATCCTGAGCGGCGTCGCGCTGTCGAGCATGCGCCGCCGCGCCTGAGCGCCGCGGCGCGCGCATCGTTTTCCGTTAGCGGCGTCTCCGCCTCATGGCCGGGACGCCGTTTTTTTATCCGCAAGCTGTTGTATCCTTCACAGAATTTCATTTGCGAAGGTTCAACATGTCCCTTAACGTCCAGCCGCTGCGCGCCCATGTCCTTGCCACTGCGATTGTCGCCGCCTTTGCAACAACGGTCCCCATGACATCCGTGCAGGCCGCCGCGCCGACCGCCGCCCAGGCGCAGGCCGCGGCGCAGCAGGTCGACGCTATCGCCGCACGCTTCTACGACCTGCGCGCCAAGTACGACCCGATGCTGTACGCGACCGCCAACGGCGACAGCCGCTACGACGACCAGCTCGGCATGGCGATCGCACCGACGGTGCGCGCACGCTACCTGGCCGACAACCATGCGCTGCTGCGCCAGCTGCAGACCATCGATGCGTCGCGCCTGGCACCGAAGGGACGCCTGAACTACGACATCCTCGCCTTTGAAATCGGCAGCCAGCTGGACCTCGAGAAATTCCCCGAGCACCTGCTGCCGCTGAACCATTTCGACAACATGCCGAGCAACCTGGCGAACTACGCCGGCGGCACCGGCTCGCAGCCGCTCGAAACGCCGGCCCAGTACCGCGCCTACCTGAGCCGCCTCGAGCAGCTGCCGGCCTGGATCGACCAGGCGATCGCCAACATGAAGGAAGGTATCCGTGTAGGCGTGGTGCAGCCGAAGATCGTCACCGAGCGCATGCTGCCGCAGTTCCGGCAACTGCGAAGCGCCAAGGCCGACGCCAGCGTGTTCTATTCGCCGGTGGCGCGCATGCCGGCCAGCTTTTCGGACGCCGACAAGCGCGCCCTGGCGGCCGGCTACCGCCAGGCGGCGGAAAAAATCGATGCCGCGCTCGGCCGCCTGGTCGGCTTCCTCGACACCGACTACCTGAAGGCGGGCCGCACGACCGCCGGCTATGGCGCCCTGCCGAACGGCGCTGCCTGGTACCAGGCGCGCATCCGCAACAACACCAACCTGAACCTGGCCCCGGCCGCGATCCACTCCCTCGGCCTGAAGGAAGTCGCGCGCATCCGCCAGCAGATGGCCGCGCTGGCGCCGCAGCTGGGCTATCAGGGGCCGCTCGAGCGCTTCCCGCACTGGGTCGAGGAGCAGGCGAAGTTCAAGCCGTTCAAGACCGACCAGGAAGTGCTGGCGCGCTACCGCGAGATCTACGCCACGGTCGAGGGCAAGCTGCCGGCCTACTTCTCGCTGCTGCCGAAGGCCAGGCTGAGCATCCAGCTCGAACCCGAACTGACGCGCGCCACCGCTTCCGACCACTACACCCCGGTCGCGGCCGACGGTTCGCATCCGGGCGTGTTCTGGGCCGTGGTCAACGATCCGAAGCAGTACAGCACCGTCGGCATGTCGACGCTGCTGCTGCACGAAGGCGTGCCGGGCCACCACCTGCATGCGGCGCTGCTGAAGGAACTGCCGCTGCCGGACTTCCGCAAGTTCTACACCGAACACCCGAGCGCGGCCGCCTACGGCGAAGGCTGGGCGCTGTACTGCGAAACCCTGGGCCGCGACTTCGGCCTGTACGAGGATCCGGCCGCCTACTTCGGCCACCTGAACGACGAACTGCTGCGCGGCGTGCGCCTGGTGGTCGACACCGGCATGCACGCCCAGGGCTGGTCGCGCGAAAAGGCGATCGCGTATGCGGTCGAGAACCTGGGCTACGGCGAAGCCGAGGCGGCCAACCAGATCGAACGCTACATGGTGTGGCCGGGCCAGGCGCTGGCCTACAAGATCGGGGCGCTGAAGATCCTCGCATTGCGGGCCAAGGCGCAGAAGGAACTGGGATCGAAGTTCAGCTTCCCGGCTTTCCACGCGGTGGTGCTGGGGGATGGGACCTTGCCGTTGCCGATTCTGGAGGCGCAGGTGAACCGGTGGATTGCGGCGACGAAGTGAGCTACGAGCGCTGAACAGCTGGCTGCTTTATCGCTGGATACGTACGCTTGAACGTCGTCCCCGCGGAGGCGGGGACCCAAGTTGTACGCGCTAACGAAACGCATGCAAACTTGGGCCCCTGCCTTCGCAGGGGCGACGTGCGCTAACGAATCCTGCCAAGCACGCAGGGCATCACACCCCGTCCGCGCGCCGTCCCACACCCACCTCCCCCTGCTCCGGCGGCACCGCCAGCGGATGCTTCTCGCGCGCCGCCGCCTCGTCGATGCGCGCCTTCAGCTCGCGCGTCTTGCCGTCCTCGCCCCAGCGCCGGATGAAACCCTGCAGGCGCGTGCGCGCCTTGTCGCTGCTGCCGGCATCGAGCGCGGCGTCGGCGGCGGTGCTGGCCTCGAGCCAGGCCTTGTTGCGCAGGCGCCGCCTGGTGCAGATCGCGGACTGCTCGTTGAGCGTCTTCTGCAGCTGCTCCAGCTGCGCCGGGGTGGCGCGGCTGCCACGCAGCGAAATCAGCTCGGCCTGCGCCTCATTGCCCTTGCAATCCTTTGCCAGCGCCACGGCATGGTCGATCTGGCGCTCGATCTTCTTCGGCGACGGCCTGGCCAGCAGCCACACGCCCGCCAGGATGGCCAGCGCCACGATCCACCAGCGCAGCTGCACCGGCCTGCGCTGCGGCGGACGCGCCGGAATCGGCGGACGCGGCACTTCCTGGTGCGGCGCGGCGGCGCCCGGCGCGGCGGCGCCCGGCGCGGCGGTGCCCGGCGCGTTGCCGGCGCCCGCCGATGCCGAGCGCCCGAAATCGGTCGCGCTGGGTGGGACGCCGGGACCGCGCACGTTGGCCGTGACGCCCTTGCGCGGCGTTGCCGCGCCGGGCTGCGCCGGCGGCGCCAGTGGCTCGGGTGCCGGTGGCGGTGGCGCCGGCGGCACCGGTACTTCCGATAAAGGCACATCCAGCCCGCCGGACATGGCCGCCGCCGCGGCTGCCCCGGCATTGGCGGCAACGGCGGCGGCGACGTCCGGACGGCGCGCATGCACGTCCGCCTCCGCACCTGCGCCTGCGCCCGTGCTTACGCCCGTGCCTACGCCCGCGCGCGCGGCCGCCTGCCCCTGCGCGGTACCGCACCAGGGGCAGAAATTCACCGGGCGCGGCATCGGCCGGGCGCAGGCCGGATTGATACAGCGGTAGATCACATCTTCTTGCACGTCACTCCCTTATTCCGGATCCGGAATGGCGTCGTCCGGATCGGGGATCGCCGCCTCGAGCGCGCCCGCCAGTTCCGGCATCTCGCCGACGGTCTTCCATTTGTCCTGGCGCGGATTCCAGCCCATGTTCCAGACCCGCGTGTTGCGGTCGATCTCGCCGCGCAGCAGCAGCTGCACGACTTCGTCCTGCGCATACGGTCCGCGCTGGCTGCCGCCGATGAACAGTTTGTAGCGCGCCGCCAGCGGCGTGGCGCCGATCACGCTGGCCGCGGGTCCGGGCATGGCGGCCGGCGGCAGACCAGCCGTGCCGCCGGTCGGGCTCACCACGAACGCTGCCGGCGCACTGCCACTGCCGCTGCCGCTGCCACCGATGGTCGGATCGAGCGGCCCGGTGCCGGAGCCGGCCACCGCTGCGGCCGGGGCCGCGGACGGCGCACCGCCGCCCGCACGCCGCTCCAGCACCTGCGCCGCGCGCGCATCCTGGGCCAGCACATCCGGCTTGATCACGCGCTTGTCGACGGCGCGCTCGACTTCCCAGCTGTAGGCATCGCTGGCTGAATCCGGCACGGCGTCGGTCCACTGTTCGAGCTGGGCCAGCGCGGCCTCGACTTGGGCCGGCGACAGCGTCGGATCGAGCGTGACGGCACGCCGGAACCAGGCGTCATACAGCCGGCGCGCGGTGATGTTGGGCAGCGACGGCGACGGCAGCTGGGCGCCGGTCTCGTCGACCTCGAGCTTGGGTTCGTACACGCGCAGCTGGTAGTGGCGCATCAGCGCCGCCAGCAGCGCCAGCTGGTGCGGTCCCATCGCGGCCAGGCGCTTGCGCACGCCCGCGATCACCTGTTCGCGGTAGTACGGAGGCAGGCCATTCGAGCGGATCGCGTATTCGTTGCCGATCTGGAGCCATTCGCCGCTGCCCGGCTCGACCTCGAACAGGTACTGGCCGCGCGGCTGGAAGCTGGCTTCGCGGTCGCCGGCGTCCCCCTTGCGCCGTACCACGCCGAGCGCGATCGCCTGCAGGAACCACTCGTAGTCGTCGGCCAGGCGATTCAGCTCGTCCATCGATGGCGAAATCGGATGGCGGAAGCGCGTCGAATCGAAGTGCAGGTGGGTCGGAATCTTCGGGTTTTCGATCTGGTAGGAGGCGCGCCAGGTCGGCAGCCCGCGCAGAACCGTCATCGGGTAGCCCGACAGTTCGATGTAGCACACCGCCCTGCCGGCGACGCCGGTGTTGACGATGGCGACCGCATCGCCTTGCAGGAAGCCGGTCGGCACGGCGCCGCGGATCTCGGCCTCCATGCGGCGCCAGGCGACCGGATCGCCGACGCCGATGAAGCACTTGAACTGGTCGGCGCTGGGCGTGAACTCGGCCGAGAAGCGCGTATTAATCCAGGGCATGGCGCTGCGGATCCATTCGCTGAACACGCGGTGGCGCTCCTGCGGCGACATCGCGCCCAGGCGCTCCAGCAGCGGGTCGCCCGGCTCGGTGCCGGCCGTATGCTCGGCGCTCAGGTGGGTCTGGGCGCGCCGGAACAATTTCAATAACAAGTCGGACCGCAGGCGCTCGTCGCCGAGCTGGGGAAACAGGCGCGCCGAGCCGCCGAATTCGCCCAGGACTTCTTCGCTCCAGCCATCGACATCACCGGTCAGGGCGACCTTCTCCGGCAGCACGTCGCTGGCCAGCTTGATGTAGGTGGCGTGCTCGTGGCGGGCGTCGGCACGCAGTTGGCCGATGCGCTGGTCGACCGCGCCGAGCATGGCCTGCACCGCGCGCCGGCCTTCCTGGAATTCGCCGGCGATGCCGCTCCACTGCACCTGGCCTTGCTCGTCGGGCGCCTGCGGGTTGCCCAGCCAGGCCGACATGCTGTGCATGACCTCGACCGCCTGGCCGGCCGCCACCGCCAGCAAATGGAAGCGCAGGAAGTCGGCGATGTCGCGCTTCAGGTGGTTCATCACTTCGCGCGCCTGGGCATCCTTGCCGAACAGGCGGCTGGCGGCCTGGGTCAGGTTGTTCAGCGATTCCTCGACCTGGCGCGTGCGCAGGGCGTCGCGGATGTCGCGGTAACGCTTGCCGTTGCGCTGGACGTTGGCCAGGTCGCGCTGGTTGAGGCGCGCCTTGACCTGCTCCAGCAGCGACAGCACGAATTCCAGGCCGCCCTGCTTGCGGTCGTCGAGCAGCATGTACAGGCGCCCGCGCACGCCCAGGCGCAGGTTGGCCAGCAGTTCGCCGGTGTGGCGCTTGATGCGGTCTTCGCTGGTCTCGGCAGTGGCGCCGGCTTCGCGGATGGCGTCGCGCTCCAGGTTGGGCAGCAGCTCGACCACCTTCTCGCGCCACAGTTTCAGGTCGTACGACGCCATGATGCGGTCGATCTCGAGCTGCACCTTGCTCTCGATCCGTTCCAGCAGCGAGCGCTGGTCGCGGTCCATCAGCAGCATGTCGGTCAGCGTGTATTCCTGGAAGGGCGTGACGTCGACGGTACCCTTGCGGAAGTCCGGGAATTCCGAGAACGGATGCTCGGCCATGCCCATCTGCTCGCGCATGAAGGCATCGCGTTCGGCGTCGGTGGCGCGGCGCGCCTGCACGCCGTCGGTGCCGGCCAGGCCGAAGAACGCCTTGACCATCAGCGCCGCCAGTTCGTAGGCGCGGATGTCGTCGCGCAGGCTTTGCTGGGTGTCGAGCACGGCCTGGCCGAAGGCCGAATACACCTTCGAATACGACAGGCGCATCTCGCCGAAGCGCGCTTCCGGCACGCGCGGGTTGTACGGGCCGAGCTTGTGCTGCTGCTGGTTGACCGCGACCGAGCGCTTGCGGTTGGCGAAATCGGCCGATGCAAAATCCTCGAACAGCGTGTCCGCCACCATCTGGTAGACGTCCTTGACGTCCTGGGTCGCCTTGTTGGCCAGGTTGGCTGTGTCGACGAAATACACGTCGTCGAAGGGCGTGCCGCGCCCGACCACGCTGTCCGGATCCATCCAGCGCACTTGCGCGTTCATGTCGCGCATCGTGGTCTCGAGTTCCATCAGGGTCGCATAGGCGTTCGCCTCGGTGCGCTCCTTGTTGGCCTTGGCGTAGCCCGAGGGCAGGAACATCACCAGGTCGACCTGGCTGTCCGACACCTCCTGGCGCGCGATGGCTTTCGCGATCCAGCCCAGGTCGATTGCGCTGCCGGCGCCGGTGCCGCCGGCGTTCGAGGCGATGACGACGATGCGGAATTTGGAAGTATCCACCTGCAGGCCGAGGCGCTGGTAATTCTCCTTGCGCTCGATGCCGGCGTTACTGCTCAGGAAATTCAGGGCACCCTTGATGCGGCCGCGCAGCTTGGGATACTTGTCGAACAGATAAAGCCGCGCCAGCGCGCGGATCTGGCCGGCGCCCTTGGACGGGTCGATGCCGAGCGAGCGCAGTTTTTTCGGGCGCAGCGGCATCCAATTCTCGATCAAGGGGAAGCGGGCCAGGCTGTCATCCGACTCGTGATATTGCGGCAGGTCGAGCGGTTCCACCAGCCGTTCTTCGTCGGTCAGCTTGACCAGCTCGAACCACGGGTCGGTGCGCTGCGACTTGCCCTCGTCGATGATGGCGTTGTTGTCGAGGTCGAAGTGCAGGAAGCGCGCCACCGGGAAGTCGGCGAGCGACTCCACCCGCGTCGGATGCTGGCGGTTCCACACCGCCGACAGGATGCGCCGGCGGATGCGCATCATGACTTCCATGCCGGTGCCGCCGGCGCCGATGAACAGCGTCGGGCGCAGGTCGACTTTGAGCTCGGATTTATTGTTGCTGTTCAGGGCTGCGGGATCGGGAAAATCTGCCATCTTGTATCCTTTTATTTAGCGGCGGCCGACGAACAGCGCCGCCACCAGCGTCACCACGCCGACCAGCACCAGCGGCCCGGTAATCGCGAGCGTCAGGTATTTGGCGGCGTTCACGATCGCCAGCACCGCCGCCAGTGACAGGAAACCCAGCCCGACGAACAGCAGCCAGCCGGCACTCCCCGCCGACGAGGGCGACACCCTGCGCACCACCAGGTGGTGCACGTAGGCGTTACGCACGAAGAAGTAGATGACCAGCAGGACCAGGAACACGGCGCCGGAAATCGCCAGGTCGCGCGCCGAGGTGTCGCGCAGGGGCGCGGCCGACGGATTGGTGGCGCCGCCGGGCGCGATCTCGACCGGCTGGCGGGCGGTATCTGGCGTGGTCTTGGGCATGCCCTCGTCCGGGGTCTGGCCCGGCAGCTTGAAGCCGGGGTCGGCACTTGGCGCGGTGGTGGGCTGGGTCTTCTGATCTTGCATGGGTATCCTTTATCCTTATCTTTATAGTTACCTGCCGAGCCGGACCTGCGCGCCTTCGCGCAGGTCGAGCAGCTGGTTGCCGAACAGGGTCGTCTTCAGGCGCGCCACCTGCTGGCCCGCCTTGTCGTAGATCGGTTGCGTGGCCCCGGCGCGGGTGTGCACGGTGCGCAGTTCGTCTTCCACCGTCAGCACCACGCGGCGCGGGCGGGCATAGGCATAGGCAGCGCCCGCACCCAGCCCCAGCAGCGCCAGCGCCGCGCCGATCGCGGCGAACAGCGGGCCGGACCCGTAGTGCACGCGCACCTCGATCGGCAGCACCGCGGTCGACGCCTGGATCTCGCTAGGTGGCGTGAAAATGTCGGGCAGCGGGTCGCCGGGGAACAGCGCCGCCATGCGCTCGCGGAAGGCTTGCGACAGTTCCAGGCGCTGGCCCTGCAGCTGCAGCTCGATCCGTCCCGGCAGCACATAGGCCGAGCCGGCCGACTGCAGCGCCGCCAGCGACCATTTGCCGGGCAGCTGCGCCACCGGCAGCTGCATGGTCGAGGCCAGCGGCGCGGCCTGCCCCGGCGCCAGCCGTCCCACGCTATTGTTTGCCAGCGCGATCCGGCGGTTCTCGCCACCGAGCATCGAGCGCGCCGCGATCGAGGCGCCGGCGATCGTGTACGGATAAATCGTGTTTTCCAAATTCCAGCGGATGCTGGCGTTCGGGCTGCGCGCATCGGGCGCGACGTCGGCGCGCAGCAGGCCGTTCGCATCCATCGAGAAGTCGACGCCGGGCGCGTTCTCGACCTTGCGCGGCACCAGGCGCACCGTATCACGGTCCAGCGGCTTCAGGCGCGCCGGCGGCTCGGTGATCACGCGCTGGATGCGCCCCGCGGCCAGCAGGCGGTCAAGTGCCTGCGCGCCTTCGCGCCCGACCGCGAACACGTAGATCATCAAGCCGTTGGCGCGGTAGTGCTGGCCCGCGACCTGCATGCGCAGCGGCCAGGCCAGCGCCTTGTCGATGGCCGCGCCGCGGTGGATCAGCGTATAGAACTCGCGGTTGCGCGCGCTCGTGGCCTGGTCGTTGTTCGGGCTGTTGCGGTTGTTGGTGACCAGCCAGACCAGGCCCGGCTTGCCTTGTAAAACCTGGGTGACGGCGGCATTGACCGCTTCGCCGAGGTCGGTGTCGGCCAATGCAGCGCCACCTGGCTTGCGCGCCAGGTCCAGCCCGGCCAGCGCCGCCCCGACGTGCGCCTGCACGGTCTTGGCATCGACCGTTTCGGACAGCAGCCCGCGCGGCGAGGGCGCGCCGGGACGCGACTGGTTGAAGGCGGCCAGCACCAGTGCGTCGCCCGGCTGCGCCACGCTGCCGGCCAGCGCCGCCACCAGCGGCTTGAACTGTGATGTGGGGTCGCTGTAGAAGGGTTCCATCCAGCCCGAGTTCTGGACCAGCACCACCTGCGGCAGCGCCAGCGCAGGCTGCGCGACGCCCAGGGTAACTCCAAGCGCGCCGCCCAGCAGCAGCGCGGTCCGCGACAGGCGGGAAGGCAGCATACGGCCCCTCACGTCAGCGCTTCCAGGTGCCAGCCGCGGATCCGGTTCCAGTCGGGATGGTGCAGCCAAAGCCGGTTGGCGTACACGAAGGGCACGCATTCGTGCGGACGGGCCAGGCGTGCGATCTCGTCGAGGATCACGTTGCTGCGGCCAATCCATTCCACCGTGGTGCGCGGGATCACGCGGTTGGCCAGCGCGTCTTCCGCGCGGCCGGTGTACTTGTGGAAGCGCAGCACCAGCCCGCTCGGCTGGCTGCGGTTGTTGTTAAAGCTGCGCAGCAGCGGCAACACCAGCGAATCGTCCTCGCCCTGGTCTTCGACGTGCTCGCCCGACCACGGTTCGTCCAGCACCGGGTGGCCGCGCCGGAACAGCAGGTTGGCGAAGCCCAGGCGCGCGCCATCGATGCGTTCGCGCTGGGGTGACGCAGTCCCAAGCTCCAGGAAGCAGTAGGACTGGCCATCGTGCCCGATCAGCCACATGCGGCCGTCGCGGCTCAGGGTCGGGCCGCCGAGGTCGAGGCTGGGCAGCCAGGTGTCGGGCCAGGGCAGGAATTGCGGCGCCTCGCCCGGACGCCAGGACAGCTGCCCTTCCGGGTGCAGCCACAGCAGGCGGCCGTCGTAGCCGACCGGCCGGCTCCAGCCGCTCAGCGGCAGCGCGCCGCAATCCTGGGCCGGCGCTGGCGCCAGGTCGGCATCCAGCGCATACAAGCTGACGCCGCCGCCCGGATTGCGCGCCAGGCAGGCGATATGGCGCCGCATCGTGCCCGGCGCGGCCACCAGCGGCGCGGCCAGCAGGGTCTCGGTGCGGTAAGTTTCGCTGACCGGGTTGATCCACAGGCGGCGCAGGCCGTGCGCGGTGGGCAGCAGCGCGACTTCGCCGCGGCGCGGCTCGTGCCCAAGGCTGGCGACCGGCAGCCAGCCGTAGTCGGAGGCGGTAAAACTCAGGTCGGCGGCGCCGTCCTCGGGCAGCAGCACCTGCCATAGCTCGGCCAGCGGGTCCCAGTATTGCAGCACGCCGCGCCCTGGCGCCAGCGCCAGCAGGCGCTGCTCGGGAAACCCGTAGCCCGCGGCGGCAAACACGCAATGGGCGTTGGGCGGCGTCGGCATGGCCTCGTCGAAGCGGTTGATGACGGGTGCGGCGGGCCGCTCCTCGAGGCTGTCGCCGAGGGCCAGCGAGGTGACCGGCAGCCCGTGCGGCACGTGGCGCGGCAGCAGCGCATCGGCATAGGGGCCCCACCAGTCGGGCAGGTGCTGGCGGCGCCCGGCGAAGCGTTCCAGCGGGCGTCCGCATTCGGGGCAGAAGGCGAAGCCTTCGGGATAGATGGCCGCGTGCGCGCAGCCGGCCGGCAGCGAGGCGCCGAGCAAGCGTGCAATATCGGGCAAGCGCGCAGGCAAACGCGCAGGCAAACGCGTGGGGTCGTGCGCAGCCAGGGCGCCCGCCTGCGCCGGTGCATTCCAATTAAGTTGGCCCAGCCCTTCGCTGGTGGCCAGTTCGAACTGGCCGGTCCTGTCGTCTTCCAGCCAGACGCTGGCTGGCGTTTCCCATCGGTATGCCATTAGCTCCGCCGTTAGATCGTCAAAAAGGCACCGGCCCGCCGCAAATGTCGGGCCATTGTGCTTTTGGAATCATAGCGCCACCGTCAAGCATACGGCGCGCCGTTCGCGGAGTAGCGTGTCGCGGTACCTCAGCGGTCAAATTGTGGACGGATCGGGGGAACTTCCGGCAGGCCTCGCTTCCGCCAACACGACCTGGCGGATCTTCCAGCTGCCGGCTTCCAGCACCATGGCCAGCGCCAGCACCCGCTTGGCGCCCTCCTCGCCGCCCAGGGTGACGATGACGTCGGCGCCGGCGCCGCTCTGGCGCACGGTGGTCGCAGCCACGTGGCGGCGCCAGTCGCTCCGGTAGCCGGACGCTTGCAGGAAGTAGTCGGTGTCGGGGACGCGGCCGCCGACCAGGCGCGTATTCAAACGTTCGATGAGGCGCGCCGTCAGCTCCCTGGCGACGTAGTTGTTGAAGGTGGCGTGGCGGTCGCTGAGCGGATCCTGGTCGGCGCTCAGCGTGTCCAGGTACCAGCCATAGAATTCGGTGGCCACCGCATCCGGCGCCGGCTGGCGCTGCGGCGCGGCCTGCACCTGCTCGGATCCCATCCAGGCCAGCACGACCACCATCAGCGCCGCGCCGAACGGAGCCAAAAACTTGGATATGAGAAATTTTCCCTTTAGAATCAACATGATATGCTCCTGACAACTCAACTGTGCAGCAAAGCGCAGGTGCCGGCCCTGCGCTGCCGCAAGCACCGCTGCCCCCGCTTGACAGGCGCTGTTTGCATTTATAATGCCGGGTTGCCTCCTCCTCCGTGCCGCCATGACCACCGCCCCGCTCTCCAGCCCCGACCTGCCCGCATCCGCCATCGACAGCGCCACCGCGCACCTGCGCGACGTGCTGGCGATCGCCCTCGAACACGGTCCCGGGCAACGCGCGCTGGTCGTGTACGACACCCGTACCGGGCTGGCGCGCGCGCTGGCCGAAGCCTACCGGCGCAACCTGCCGGACGCAGTCTGCATCGACTTCGACAGCGTCGAGCCGGGCGAGGTGCTGGCCCTGTTCAAGACGTTCGCGCCGAGCGACCTGGTGGTGCTGGTGCAGTCGTCCAACTTCCGCCTCGACGGCTTCCGCTTGCGCGTCGAGCTGTTCAAGCTGGGCCTGAAGGTGATCGAGCACGTCCACCTGTCGCGCATGCCGGGCACGCAGGGCGAGCACTACATCGCATCGCTGGCCTACGATCCGCGCTACTTCCGCGGCGTCGGCCACGCGCTGAAACAGCGTATCGACCGCGCCCGGCGCGCCGAGGTGCACGGCGGCGGCGCCGTCCTGGTCTTCGATTCGCCGCTGGAATCCGCCAAGCTGAACGTGGGCGACTACAGCGCGATGGCCAACGCCGGCGGCCAGTTCCCGATCGGCGAAGTGTTCACCGAAGCGCAGGACCTGGAAGCCGTCAGCGGGCGCGCGCAGATCCACGTGTTCGGCGACACCCAGTACCTGGTCAACCGACCCGAGAAGCCAGTCACCATCGTGATCGAGCGCGGGCGCGTGGTCGAGGCGATCGACGCCACGCCCGCGTTCCAGCAGATGCTCGACATCATCCGCCGCGACGAGGGCGAGGTCTGGGTGCGCGAACTCGGCTTCGGCATGAACCGCGCCTTCACGCGCGAGCGCCGCGTCGACGACATCGGCACCTACGAGCGCATGTGCGGCATCCACCTGTCGCTGGGCGCCAAGCATGGCGTATATGCGAAGCCGGGCTTCAAGCGCAAGGATGCGCGCTATCACATCGATGTGTTCGCGGTGACCGATGCGGTGTACCTCGACGATGAGCGGGTGTATGCCGACGGGGCCTGGACCGTCGAAAGCTAGCAACGTCGTCCCTGCGCACGCAGGGACCCAATGTCGTGGCGGTTCGATAGCCCATGCTGCGGACTCTTCAAGGCAAACTTGGGTCCATGCCTTCCCAGGGACGACGTAGTTAAGTGAGCGAATCAGGCGCGGTTCTTGCTTGTTTTTTCGGCATGACTACCGCCACCCACCCCACCCGCGACCCCGAACCGCCGCAACGGATCGTCAAGATCCGGCGCGACTACAACACCTGGGTTGCCGACGAAACCATCGAAGACTATGCGCTGCGCTTCACGCCGCGCTCGTTCCGCAAGTGGTCGGTATTCCGCGTCGCCAATACCGCCTTCGGCGCGATCTCCTTCCTGGTGCTGGAAGCGATCGGCGGCACCATCGCCGTCAACTACGGCTTCGTCAACGCGGCCTGGGCCATCGTCGCCATCGGCCTGATCATCTTCCTCACCGGCCTGCCGATCAGCTATTACGCCGCGCACTACGGCCTCGACATGGACCTGCTCACGCGCGGCGCCGGCTTCGGCTACATCGGCTCGACCATTTCCTCCTTCGTCTACGCCTCCTTTACGTTCATCCTGTTCGCGCTGGAAGCGGCCATCATGGCGTATGCGCTGGAGCTGTACTTCGGCCTGCCGCTCTACCTCGGCTACCTGGTCAGCGCGCTGGTCGTGATCCCGCTGGTGACGCACGGGGTGACCCTGGTCAGCCGCATCCAGATGCTGACCCAGCCGGTCTGGCTGCTGCTGCTGGCCCTGCCCTTCGTCGCGATCATCGCCAAGCAGCCGCAATTGCTGGCGCAGCTGGGACATTTCGGCGGCGCCTCCGGCACCCATGGCAGCTTCGACATGCTGCAGTTCGGCGCCGCCACCGCGGTCGGCGTGGCCCTGATCACGCAGATCGGCGAGCAGGTCGACTTCCTGCGCTTCATGCCCGAACGCACGCCGGCCAACCGGGTGCGCTGGCACCTGGGCGTGCTGGCCGCCGGTCCCGGCTGGATCGTGCTCGGCATGGCCAAGATGCTGGGCGGTGCGCTGCTGGCGCTGCTGGCGATCGAGGGCGGCGCCACGCTGGCGCAAGCCGTCAACCCCAACCAGATGTACCTGGCCGGCTTTCGCCAGGTATTCGCCAACCCGGCGCTGGCGGTGGCGGCGACCGCGCTGTTCGTGATCGTCTCCCAGGTCAAGATCAACATGACGAATGCCTACGCCGGCTCGCTGGCGTGGTCGAATTTCTTTGCGCGCCTGACGCACAGCCATCCGGGCCGCGTGGTGTGGGCCGTGTTCAACGCGCTGATCGCCGTGCTGCTGATGGAACTGGACGTGTTCCAGGCGATCGAGCAGGTGCTCGGCCTTTATGCCAACATCGCGATCGCGTGGATCACCGCGGTCGTCGCCGACCTGGTCATCAACAAGCCGCTCGGCCTGAGTCCCAAGGGCATCGAGTTCCGCCGCGCCTATTTATATGACATCAACCCGGTCGGCGTCGGCGCCATGCTGCTGGCATCGATGCTGTCGGTGGCCGCCTTTGCCGGCGTGTTCGGGCCGCGCGCGCAAGCCTTTTCGGCGTTCATCGCGCTGGCCACGGCCTTGATTGCCGCGCCGCTGATCGCCTGGGCCACGCGCGGCAAGTACTACCTGGCGCGCGCCCAGCCCGGCTGGCCGGCCGGCGCCACCACGCGCGTCTGCTGCATCTGCGAAAAGGAATACGAGACCGACGACATGGCGCACTGCCCGGCCTACCAGGGGCCGATCTGCTCGCTGTGCTGCTGCCTCGACGCGCGCTGCGACGACGCCTGCAAGCCGCACGCGCGCTTGTCCGCGCAATGGGAACAGGCGGCCAAGGCCCTGCTGCCGGCGGCGATGTGGCCCTACATGAGCAGCCGCCTCGGCCACTACCTGCTGTTGATGCTGGTGACCGCCGGCTTCTTCGGCGGCCTGCTCGGGCTGCTGTACGTGCACGAGGAAGCCGCGATCGGCGCCGCCGGCGCCCACCTGCTGCCGGCACTGCGCCTTGCCTTCATCAAGGTGTTCAGCGCGCTGGTGCTGGCCAGCGGCATCGTCGCCTGGTGGCTGGTGCTGACCGGCGAAAGCCGGCGCGTGGCGCAGGAAGAGTCAAACCGGCAAACCAGCCTGCTGCAGCGCGAAATCGAGCTGCACGGCCGCACCGACGCCCAGCTGCAGCAGGCCAAGCGCCAGGCCGACCAGGCCAACCGGGCCAAGAGCCGCTACATCGCGGGCATCAGCCACGAGATCCGCACGCCGCTGAACAGCATCCTCGGCTACGCCCAGCTGCTCGACAACGATCCGGCGATTCCTGCTCACCGCCAGCAGGCGATCCGCGTGATCCGCGGCAGCGGCGAGCACCTGCTGTCGCTGATCGAAGGCTCGCTCGACATCGCGCGCATCGAAGGCGGCAAGTTCAGCTTCGACATCAAGGAACTGGCCCTGCCCGATTTCCTGGCCCAGATCGTGCGCATGTTCGAGCAGCAGGCGCAGGGCAAGGGCCTGGGCTTCCGCTACGACGTCGCCGGCCCCCTGCCCGAGGTGGTACGGGCCGACCGCAAGCGCCTCGGCCAGATCCTGATGAACATCCTCGGCAACGCGGTCAAGTTCACGGCGCGCGGCGAGGTCGTGTTCCGCGTGCGCTACGCGCGCGAGATGGCGACCTTCGACATTACCGATACCGGACCCGGCATCCTGCCGGATGAAATCGAGCGCATCTTCGAGCCGTTTGCGCGCGGCAGCGCCGGCAACAGCGTGAACACCGCCGGCACCGGCCTGGGGCTTCCGATCAGCCGCATGCTGGTGCAGCTGATGGGCGGCCAGCTCGCCGTCGATGCCACGCCCGGCAGCGGCAGCACCTTCACGGTCCGCCTGCAGCTGCCGCGCGTGCACGCGCCCGCGCACGCGCGCAGCGCGCCGGCGCCGGCGCCCGGCGGCTACCTGGGGCCGCGCAAACGCATCCTGGTGGTCGACAACGAACGCGTCGACCGCGAACTGCTGGTCAACATCCTGGCGCCGCTCGGCTTCGAGACCCTGCAGGCCGAAACCGGCGCCGACTGCCTCGCGCGTTTCGACGCCATCCAGCCAGACCTGGTGCTGATGGACCTGGCGATGCCGGTGATGGACGGCTGGGAAGCGAGCCGCATCCTGCGCCGCGAGCGCGGGGTCACGGTGCCGATCCTGATCGTCTCGGCCAACGCCTACGAGAAGGGACATTTGGAGCAAGGGGCATTGGACAACCCGGCCGGTATCGCGGCCGAGGATTTCATCGTCAAGCCGGTCAACGTGGCCGAGCTGCTGGAGCGGATCGGGGTCCGGCTCGGGGTGACGTGGACAACGCAGGCGGCCGCCCCAGTCACGGCGCCGGCGCCGGCACCCGCGCTGGCCTTCCCGCCGGTCGAGCAGGTGGAGGCATTGCGCGCCCAGATCGCGCTCGGCTATGTGCGTGGCATCAACCGCCAGCTGGATGCGATCGCCGCGCTCGATCCCGCCTACGCCGGCTTCGTCGGCGCGCTGCGCACCCTGGCCGCACGCTTCGACCTGGACGCGATGTCCGCCTTCCTCGACCGTGGAGCACACCATGCGTAATCAAGCCTTCGACCGCCACGCCAGCCTGGTGGTACTGATCGTCGACGACGTGCCGGAAAACCTCGCCGTGCTGCACGACGCGCTCGACGAGTCGGGCTACACCGTGCTGGTCGCGAACAACGGTGCGGCGGCGCTGGAGCGCGCGCGCCAGACAGTCCCGGACGTGATCCTGCTGGATGCCCTGATGCCGGGCATGGATGGCTTCGAAACCTGCCGCCGGCTGCGCGCCGACAGCGCCACCCGCACCATCCCGGTCATCTTCATGACGGGGCTGACCGAGACCGAGCACGTGGTGGCCGCCTTCAGCGCCGGCGGCACCGATTACGTGACCAAGCCGGTGCGCCAGAGCGAGGTGCTGGCGCGCATCGGGGCGCATGTGCAGACGGCGCGCCTGATGCAGCAGGCGCGCAGCGCGCTGGACGCCTTCGGCAACGCGGTGCTGGCTGTGACGCCGCACGACGGCCGCATCGTGTGGCAGACGCCGCTGGCGCGGCAGTGGATGCAGGCGTATTTCGGCGACGACGGCGACGCCGCCACGCCGGCACCGCTGGCCGCCTGGCTGGCCGGCCTGGGCGCTGCCGCGGCGCCGCAGCCATTGACCGTGATCCGCGGGGCCGCGCGCCTGGTCTTCAATGCGCCCGACATGCGCAGCGGCGAGCAGTGGATGATCGTGCTGCGCGAGGAATCGGACACGGCGCGCGTGCAGGCGCTGATGGCCCTGTTCCGGCTGACCCAGCGCGAATCCGAGGTGCTGCACTGGGTCATCCAGGGCAAGACCAACCGCGACATCGGCGACATCCTGGGCATGAGCCCGCGCACCGTCAACAAGCACCTCGAGCATGTGTTCGAGAAGCTGGGGGTGGAAACCAGGACCGCGGCGGCGACGCTTGCGACGAATAAAATGCGGACGTCGGGTTAGTACAGCAACCTGAAAGCCGTCGCCCCTGCGCAGGCAGGGGCCCAAGTTTGCATGCGTTGCGGCTGCTCCCGAAACTTGGACCCCTGCCTTCGCAGGGGCGACGTGCATCGGCTAACGAAAGCTGTTACGCAGCGCGCTTAGACAGCCAGATGCCGCCGCACATGCTCCCCATCCATCTCCCCGGCCGTCCCGCTGGCCACCACCTCCCCGCGCGACAGCACCACGAACTTGTCCGCCAGCGCCCGCGCAAAATCGAAATACTGTTCGCACAGCAGGATGCCGATATCGCCGCGCTGGCGCAGCAGCCGGATCACGCGCTCGATATCCTTGATGATCGACGGCTGGATGCCCTCGGTCGGCTCGTCCAGGATGATCAATTGCGGCCGCGCCAGCAGCGCGCGTGCGATCGCCAGTTGCTGCTGCTGCCCGCCCGACAGATCGCCGCCGCGCCGGCCCAGCATCTCCTTCAGCACCGGAAACAGTTCGTACACCTCGCCGCTGATGCGCGCCGCTTCGCGGCCGGATAACGTGGCCATCCCCATCAGCAGGTTCTCTTCCACGGTCAGGCGCGCGAAGATGTCGCGCCCCTGCGGCACGTAGGCGATACCGCGCGCGGCGCGCCGGTGCGGCTTCAGGCGCGTGATGTCGCTGCCGTTCCAGCGCACGCTGCCGCGCGCCACCGGCAGCACGCCGGTCAGGCATTTCAGCAGCGTGGTCTTGCCGACGCCGTTGCGGCCCAGCAGGGCCAGGCATTCTCCCTTGGCCACCGACAGCGACACCCCGCGCAGCGTGTGCGACGAGCCGTAGTACTGGTTCACCTGTTCCACCTGCAGCATCGCTATCTCCCTAAATACACTTCGATCACGCGCTCGTGCGCCTGCACCTCGTCCATCCGCCCTTCGGCCAGCACCGATCCCTCGTGCAGCACCGTCACCTTGCCCTGCTGCGCGATCTCGGCAACGAAACCCATGTCGTGCTCCACCACCACGATCGAGTGCTTGCCGCGCAATTCGTTCAGCAGCTCGGCGGTGCGCGCGGTCTCGGCATCGGACATGCCGGCCACCGGCTCGTCCAGCAGGATCAGCTGCGGTTCCTGCATCAGCAGCATGCCGATCTCCAGCCACTGCTTCTGGCCGTGCGACAGCAGGCCCGCCAGCCGCTGTTCCTGGCCGTGCAGGCGGATCAGGCGCAGGGTGGCGTCGATGCGGTCGCGCTGCGCGCCGCTCAGGCGCGCGAACAGCGTCGGGCGCACCCGCTTGTCCATCTTCATCGCCAGCTCCAGGTTCTCGAACACCGTGTGCTGCTCGAACACGGTCGGGCGCTGGAACTTGCGGCCGATGCCGGCGTGGGCGATCTGGTATTCCGTCATGTGCGCCAGGTCGTGCGACTGGCCGAACCAGGCGCTGCCACTGGTGGGCCGCGTCTTGCCGGTGATGACGTCCATCATGGTGGTCTTGCCGGCGCCGTTCGGCCCGATGATGCAGCGCAATTCGCCCACCGAGATGTCGAGCGTCAGCTGGTTCAAGGCGCGGAAGCCGTCGAAGGAGACCGTCACGTCTTCCAGGTACAGGATGGCGCCGTGGCTGGTGTCGACGCCGGGGCGTTTCATGGCCATGTCGATGCTCATGCGGTTTCCTCCTTGGCGCCCGGCGCCGGTTTCCCACCTGCCCGGCCGGGCAGCAGGCGTTTCAGGTCCGGCAGCGTGCCCACGATGCCCTTGCGCAGGAACAGCGTGACCAGGATGAACAGCAGGCCGAGCGCGAACAGCCAGAGGTCGGGGAAGGCAGCCGTGAACCAGCTTTTCAGGCCGTTGACGGCAAAGGCGCCGACGATCGGGCCGACCAGGGTGCCACGGCCGCCGATCGCCACCCACACCACCATCTCGATCGAATTCGCCGGCGACATCTCGGACGGGTTGATGATGCCGACCTGCGGCACATATAAAGCACCGGCGATGGCGCACAGCACCGCCGACAGCGTCCACACGAACAGCTTGAAGGCGAGCGGGTCGTAGCCGATGAACATCAGGCGCGATTCCGCATCGCGCACGCCCTGCAGCACACGCCCCAGACGCGAGCCGACGATCCAGCGGCACAGCAGCAGCGCGCCCACCAGCAGCGCCAGCGTCGTCAGGTACAGCGCGACGCGGGTTGCCGGCGCCGTGATCGCATGGCCGAGGATGCGCTTGAAGTCCGTAAAGCCGTTGTTGCCGCCGAAGCCGGTGTCGTTGCGGAAGAACAGCAGCATGAAGGCGTAGGTCATGGCCTGGGTGATGATCGAGAAGTACACCCCCTTGATGCGCGAGCGGAAGGCGAACCAGCCGAACACGAAGGCGAGCAGTCCCGGTACCAGCACCACCAGCAGCATGCAGTACCAGAAGTGGTCGGTGAAGGCCCAGTACCACGGGTAGTCCTTCCAGTCGAGGAAGACCATGAAGTCGGGCAGCAGGCTGCCGTAGCTGCCGTCGCGGCCGATCGCCCGCATCAGGTACATGCCGTGGGCATAGGCGCCGAGCGCGAAGAACACGCCGTGGCCGAGCGACAGGATGCCGGTATAGCCCCACACCAGGTCGAGCGCCAGCGCCGCCAGCGCGTAGCACATGAATTTGCCGACCAGGCCCATCGCATAGCCGGACACGTGCAGCGGATGCCCGGGCGGCAGCGCCAGATGCAGCAGCGGCAGCAGCACGGCCACCAGCACGCAGGCAGCCAGCACGGACCAGCCACGCTTATTAAATAATGGCTTCATTCGACGCTCCTGCCCTTCAGCGCAAACAGGCCCTGCGGCCGGCGCTGGATGAAGATGATGATGACGACCAGGATGCAGATCTTGGCCATGACGGCGCCGGCCAGCGGCTCCAGGAACTTGTTGATCTCGCCCAGGCCCAGCGCGCCGATCACGGTGCCGGCCAGCTGGCCGACGCCGCCCAGCACCACCACCATGAAGGAATCGACGATGTAGGACTGGCCGAGGTCGGGGCCGACGTTGCCGAGCTGGGACAGCGCCACGCCGCCCAGGCCGGCGATGCCGGAACCGAGGCCAAAGGTCAGCATGTCGATGCGGCCGGTGGGCACGCCCACGCAATCGGCCATGCGCCGGTTCTGCATGACGGCGCGCACGAACAGGCCGAGGCGCGTGCGGTTCAGCACCAGCCAGACGGCGCCGACCACCAGCACCGCGAAGGCGATGATTGCGATGCGGTTGTACGGCAGCACCAGCGAGCCGAGCACGGTGACGCCGCCCGACATCCAGGCCGGATTGGCCACCTCGACGTTCTGGGCGCCGAAGACCGTGCGCACCGCCTGCATCAGCACCAGGCTGATGCCCCAGGTGGCCAGCAGGGTTTCCAGCGGGCGGCCGTAGAGCCAGCGGATCACGCTGCGCTCGAGCAGCACGCCGACCGCGAAAGCGACGACGAAGCCGGCCGGCAGCGCCGCCGCCAGGTACCAGTCCAGGGCGCCGGGCAGGTAGTGGCGGAACAGCGACTGCACCACATAGGTCGTGTAGGCGCCGATCATCAGCAATTCGCCGTGCGCCATGTTGATGATGCCCATCAGGCCAAAGGTGATGGCCAGGCCCAGCGCCGCCAGCAGCAGCACGCTGCCCAGCGAGACACCGTAGAACAGGTTGGCGACGATGTCGTTGCGGGTGGCGCGCCGTTCGATCGCGGCCAGCGTGGTGGCGGCGGCCGTGCGCAATGCCGCGTCGGTTTCGATGTACGTGCCGTCCGGGTTGCGCGCCAGGATCGCCTGCAGCTGCGGCCGCAGCGCCGGCGTGCCGCTGTCGGCCAGCGCCGTGACGGCGGCCGTGCGCCGGGCCGGGTCGCTCGACTGCAGGTCGGCCGTCGCCACCAGTTGGCGCAGGATGCCTTGGATGTCCGCGTCGGTCTCGCGCGCGAGCGCCTGGCGCAGCAGCGGGGCCTGGGCCGGATCGAGGTCGCGTGCCTGCAGCGCCTGCGCGGCGGCCAGGCGCTGCGCGCGTGCCGGCGCCAGCAGGGCCAGGCCGGACAGCGCCGCCTCGGCCGCGCCGCGCAGGCGGTTGTTGACGACCACGCCATCGGCGCCATCGGGCAGCGCCACGGCTTGCCCGGTGGCGGCGTCGACCGCCTGGCCGTCGTGCACGATCAAGAGCTGGCCGGCGGGCGTGGCCATCAGTTCTTCGTCGAGCAGCGCCTGCAGCAGCTTGCGGGCGTCCGGGCTGCCGCTGGCGGCGATGCGGGCGACCGCGTCGATGCGGGCGTCGGGGTCGTCGCCGGCCAGGGGTTGCAGCAGCGCGGGGGCGATGGCGGCTTGGGCCAGCGTCGCCCAGCACAGCGTCAACGCGGCGAAGAAATATGTGAGCATGCGCCTCATGATCTAGCCTATTCAAGTTGCA
>Ga0308168_1001234_pt1 | contig 24087 bp, 15 predicted proteins | sample PhyCR2_FD_202133 | JGI IMG/M metagenome (GOLD analysis project Ga0308168, IMG submission 202133) | Phyllosphere microbial communities from UC Gill Tract Community Farm, Albany, California, United States - DLSLRC.R2 | ecosystem: Host-associated > Plants > Phyllosphere > Unclassified | place: USA...
TCTCACCCCGACCATCCGTTTCCCCCTCAGCAGTACTCAAGACCAGTCGGGGTGTAGCTTAGCCCGGTAGAGCGCTACGTTCGGGACGTAGAGGCCGGAGGTTCGAATCCTCTCACCCCGACCACAACATTCCAGAAGCCAGATCGACCTTTCGGTGATCTGGCTTTTTTGTTTTCCGCGCCAGCATCTCGGTATTACGACCGTGATTCACTCCATCGGAAAATTCTCTTCAGTTTCGAGTCCAAGGATGAAGTGCTCGAACGTCTCCGCCAACACCGTTACCCGGTAGTCGAGTTCCTGATCTACATGCACGACTCGAGGCGCTCCGTCAGGTCCTACAACGGAGTAATCCAAACAAATCATGTCGTGCCCGGCAGACGGGCAGTCTGCGAAATAAATGCCAAGCGGCGGATAGCCCCACTCATCAACCCAGAACGCCGTGTTGAATTGCCCGCACAACGTACTGGCCTTGCTGAAACCAATCCCATAGATACCGGTGATCGCTACATGGTCAGTGGCCGAGGATGTCCGCTGATGCGTGCGAAAGCATGTGCGTAATGGTATGCCGCCATTTTGCGTACGCATCAGCTCGACATAGGAGCGCGGGAGCTTGTATCCGAGACCATTTTCGACGGTTGAAACGAGGTCATCGGTTAATGGCTCGCCTTCGTACGTCTGCAGTGAGTAGTCAGACTGTTCCCAAAAATCTTTGGGCATGGTTTTCATGATTTTCGATGAGTAATCAGGAACAATTTGGATTTGCTCCTGTCTGGCGGCAGGCATTTAGCTGTGTTCGCTATCGACCAATAGCTGACGTTAACTTTATTTAAACGACTATTCAATTCTCGAGGTCTCGCAGAGCACGAAGCGACTTGCCATCTTATTCCAGGCATCTGCACGTTCTTGAAGAAAAAGCAGCTGCCCATATTCATCCATACTTGATTCACGTCCTGACATGTGCAGCCACTCGTCATAGAACTTTTCGAAGTCATCTTCGGTCAGTTGTGGTAGCCGTTGGTCGGAATAATCGATCACGGATGAAAAGTCCTCGTTTGGCGATAACGGAATCTCAGCCGGCAACGTCAATCCCAGTAGACCCATCAATATCCTTAGCTCGTCGTCGCCGTCAAGAGCGACCACAAAGAATTCTTTGCAGTTCTCAATCATCGCCTGAAGTGAAGCAGATGCGACCATAACTGGCCCATTGGACACAGCAAACACATAATTCTTCATTCAAATCCGCCGTCTCGTGAATACGTCCGCTTCTGGCCGACAGTTGTCGTTCAGTTGAGACCGCTTTCGACCCATAGAGGAAGCTCGTCCTATTCAAAGACCAGAGAGTTAAAGAACCAGTCTTTATATTTTAGCGATTCCATCTGCCCTTTATTGGTAACTATACCCAACATAAAGGTTCCACCAGGGACCCTAAACCACAGCCCGTGGGAGATTTTTTCACCATTACTGCCAGGTATTTCACCCAAAGTCGAAACCGCATCGGCCCCTTTGAATGTGGATATCTTTGCATTAGGCTTCGAGATCGTGTCGTCAAAGGTGCCGCCCATCTCCGAGCCAGGTCCTGAGCGCTCAAAAACAGCAATAAACGTAGAACCGTAACGGTCGGTTCCCCTCAGCATAAACCCGGGCTGGTTGCCACTCCCTTTCGTAATATCTTCGGCAGCACCTGGCATCTCGATCGAAAAATGCCCCTCTTTCGAACGCGCTCTTGCCCAGCCGCCTCGCGCCGTCATCGTGGTTTCGGAAGTAAACTGCTTATTCGTGTATTCCTTGCGAGTTACTGGGATCAAGGGCAACACTTGCTCTGCAGGTTGCATAAAGAAAAAGCGACGACCCCGGCCAGACATGAGCTTAGTCCCATAAAATCTCATCCGCTTCCCGATGATTTTATCGGCTGGCTTCCCCCATAAAGTAGTCAATGCATCAGGAAAACATGAATCTGTTTGCAATACCGCAGTGAAAAACTTCGAAGATTTTTCTCTTTCAAAGAGCACCTTCGCATTTTCGATGCTAACGTCGATGCGATCCGGAGTACGGTTCATTTTAGACGTATTAATTATGTCGCCCTCGACGACCCAATCCGCCTTATTGGCGGCATCCTGAGCGGATTTAACGATGGCTGTACAATTGGAGCCGTTTTGAGCTGTTGCTGTCTGAGAGAGGATCAAAAGCAATGATGCCAATGTGAGCGATAAAATCTTCAAGAAATTTCCTTTGTTCGGTAGGCGTTGATCCGCGACTCGATCATGAAACATACCCTAACCCCTACCGTTAAATTGAGAGCTTCCGTAGTTTCCTTCGACGGCCTTTTCGAGTTCATTATTCTTGCAGCGCTATCTGCGTGAGTTAGAACGGGTGCTCCTGGCCGAACCCGGCCATTCAGTTCAGGATAACATGTTGCCAAGCCGTAAACACCATAGTTTACACAAGAGGCCATACCTGGCCCTGAACGGACCTTGCTACCTTCGGCCGAGCCTCCGACATACTTGGACATTGGCTTTCAACCAGGTCTACATCTTTAAAATAGGTCATCGCGTCAGATCGCTTTCCTGGCCGACGGCGGTCCATAAAAAAACAGCGGGCATCGCCCGCTGTTTTCCATTCAAACCACGCCCCGCTTATTTCGCCTTGTACAGCGCCGCGTACTTGATGCCGAAGTACAGAATGAACGCATAGCAAGCCGTCGGCAGCAGGAAGGACATCTGCACGCCCATCGAGTCCGCCAGCGCACCCTGCGCGAACGGGACGATGGCGCCGCCGACGACGGCCATGCACAGGATGCCCAGCCCTGGCCGGTGAACTTGCCGAGGCCGTGCAGCGCCATGGTGGAGATGGTCGGGAACATGATCGAGTTGCACAGGCCGACTGCCAGCATCGCCCACATTGCGGTCGTGCCCGAGCCGAAGGCGGCGTACTCACCCGTGGCTGACTATTGAAAACAAGGCAACGTTACATGTGTGGTCCGTGTTAATGGACGATTAAAAATAAAGGTCCATATTCGGAAAAAACCGAGATGAAAACCGACACTGCATATCCGATTTCCGTCGTTATCAAAACGACCTGACGCTGGTACGCTGTGCAGCGTTTCCTTTTCAGAACGAATCGATCTTGATCGCCGCCGGCAAGGCGGGACTGGAGGCCTGACATGACAGCACCGCTACGCGAATTCATCACCAGCCTGACCATGCTGCTCGACCGGTGTTCCGACGAGCCACGCATCCTGGCGGAAGGCGGCCCGTTGCTGGCGAAGCTGGTTGCGCGCGACGACTGGCTGCCCGACACCTACGCGCAGCCGCATCCGCAGCACTACCAGCAGCTGCTGCTGCACTGCGACCCCGCTGAACGTTTTTCCGTTGTCAGCTTCGTCTGGGGGCCGGGCCAGCGCACGCCGATCCACAACCACACGGTATGGGGCCTGATCGGCATGCTGCGCGGTGCGGAATATTCGCAGCCCTTCACGCTCGACCAGGAAGGCCGGCCGCAGGCGCAAGGCCGCCCCGTCCGCCTCGAACCCGGGCAGGTCGAAGCGGTCTCGCCCGTCCTCGGGGACATTCATCGGGTGCACAATGCCTATGACGACCGGGTGTCGATCAGCATCCACGTCTACGGCGCGAACATCGGCGCCGTCAGGCGTTCCGTCTACGACGAAGACGGCACACGCACATCCTTCATCTCCGGCTACGCCAACCAGCATCTTCCCAACCTGTGGGACCGATCCAAGGAGCTCCAATGACGTCAACCTTTCCCATTCTCACGCCCGCCGCGGTCCGCCAGCTTCTGCTGGACCGCAAGGAGGTCGCCCTGATCGACGTGCGCGAGGAAGATCCTTTCGCCCAATCGCATCCGCTATGGGCCGCCAATTTTCCGCTGTCGAAACTGGAACTCGACGCGTGGCCACGCATTCCGCGCCGCGACACGCTGGTCGTGGTCTATGGCGAGCATGACGGTGTGGACCTCGCGCCGCGCGCCGCGCAAGTCCTGCGCGATCTGGGCTACACCAGCGTGCACCTGCTCGAAGGCGGCCTCGCCGGATGGATCGCTGCCGGCGGGGAAACCTTCCGCGACGTCAACGTGCCGAGCAAATCCTTCGGTGAACTGGTCGAGTCAAAACGGCACACGCCGTCCCTGTCCGCGCAGGAAGTGCAAGCCCTGCTGGACGCGCACGCCGATGCCGTGGTGGTCGATGCGCGCCGCTTCGACGAATACCAGACCATGAGCATCGCCACCGCCACCAACGTACCCGGCGCGGAACTCGTGCTGCGCGTGCGCGAACTGGCGCCCGATCGGGCGACACGCGTGATCGTCAACTGCGCGGGCCGTACACGCAGCATTATCGGCGCACAATCGCTCATCAATGCCGGCCTCCCCAACCCCGTGGCGGCGCTGCGCAACGGCACGATCGGCTGGACGCTCGCCGGCCAGAAGCTCGATCGCGGCGCCAGCCGCCGCGCCCCCGCCGACGTGACTGCCATCAACCGCGCTCGCGCGCAGGGCGGCGCGCGTGACATCGCCGCCAAAGCCGGCGTGCGCCGCATCGCCTATGCAGAACTGGCTTCACTGGATGCGCCAGGCCGCACCGTGTACCGCTTCGACGTGCGCACGCCGGATGAATTTTCCGCCGGCCGCCTCCCCGGCTTCGTCAGCGCGCCCGGCGGTCAGCTGGTACAGGAAACCGACCACAACGTCCCGGTGCGCGGTGCGCGCATCGTACTTGCCGACGACGATGGCGTGCGCGCCGACATGAGCGCGTCGTGGCTGGCGCAGATGGGATGGGAAGTCTGGGTAGTCGATCCCGTCGATGCGAAACTGCGCAGCGAGACCGGTACCGTAAGCCACCCCGCGCCCGAAGCGCAAGCCGTCGCCACCATCACACCACACACACTGGCAGGCTGGCTGCAAGACCAGAAGGCAAACGACGTCGCCGTGCTCGACGTCACCGCCAGCGCCAACTACGTCAAACGCCACATCCCCGGCGCGTGGTTCGTCATCCGCGCGCAACTGCAGCAGGCGCTGGAGAAGATTCCCTCCGCCAAACGATACGTGCTCACCTGCGGAACAAGCCAGCTGGCCCGCTTCGCCGCCGCCGACCTGAAGCGGCTGACGCAGGCCGAGATCGCCGTACTTGAAGGCGGCACGCAGGCATGGATCGGGGCCAACCTGCCGCTGGAAGAAGGCGAGACGCGGCTCGCCGTGCCGCGGACCGACCGCTATCGTCGTCCGTATGAAGGCACCGATAATGCGACCGAAGCAATGCAGGCGTATCTGGATTGGGAATTCGGACTGATTGCGCAGCTGGAGCGCGACGGCACCCACTTCTTCAACGTCGCCTGAACGCCCGGCTCACGGTGGTTGGTCACCGGCTATTCTGCTGCACCGGCTTCCACAGCGTCACGGCGGTCGCCTCCACCCGTTTGGGCAGCAGGCCCTCGGCCAGGAACGCGTCCGCGATCCGCTGCTGCTCGCCGAGCGCCTCGGCAACGACTGCGCGCACTTCATAGCTGCGGCGGCTGTTCGCCAACTCCACCGTCGCGGCATCGAGGCCCCAGACGGGCGCCAAGAAGACGGCGGCATCCTTCGGATGCTGCTTGACCCAGCGCCCTGCCTTGCGCAACTCATCGAACACGATCGCCAACGCTTCCGGCCTGGCTTCGGCAAAGGGAGTCCGTGCAAGGTAATACCTTTGATAGTCGGCGACGCCACGGCCATCGGCCAGCACGCGCACCGCCGTCTGGCGCTGCACGCCCGCCAGGAATGGATCCCACGTCACCCACGCATCGACGCTGCCACGCTCGAAGGCCGCGCGGCCATCCGCCGGCGTGAGGTAGGCCGGTTGCACATCCTTGAACTTCAAACCCGCCTTGTCCAGGAGCGAGATCAACAGATAATGGCTGCCGGCTGCCTTGGTCACGGCAACTTTCTTGCCCTTGAGGTCCGCGACGGTTCTGACTGGTGAGTCGGCGCGTACCACAACCGCCTGCGCCGATGGGGACGGGGCCTCCTGCGCGACATAGGTGAGCTTTGCCCCCGCTGCTTGCGCGAACACCGGGACGGTGTCAGCCACGTCCGCACTGAAGTCGACCCCGCCGACATTAAGCGCCTCGAGCAGCGGCAGGCCGCTGGCGAATTCATGCCAGCTTACCCTGATGCCAAGGGGCGCCAGCTGCTGCTCGAGGGCGCCGCGTGCCTTGATAATGGTCAGCAGCGTCGAGGACTTCTGGTACCCAATGCGCATGGTATCGGGGGCTTTTTGTGAATAAGCAGGCATAGCTCCCATCAATGGCATAGCCGCAAGGAACGACAATAGCAGACGACGGTTTTTCCGGGGAAATGGCATAAGAGGCTCTGGAAACAGGATAGAAAGCGTTGCGCGGCTTGAGGACTAATACGCCGCATGGAGCATCGCATTGTATGGAGCACTGGTTCCAGGCCGAACGAATGTTTTCAGATTTAAATATTGTGTTTTTATATATCGTCGTCCAGGGAGCGGCACTTCGTTGCTAGGCCCTTTCATTCCGGTGTCGCTTTCAATCATCCAAAAAAAACAGCGGGCAATCGCCCGCTGTTTCCCATTCAAACCACGCCCCGCTTAGTTCGCCTTGTACAGCGAAGCATACTTCATCCCGAAATACAGAATGAACGCATAGCAAGCCGCCGGCAGCAGGAAGGACATCTGCACGCCCATCGAGTCCGCCAGCGCACCCTGCGCGAACGGGACGATGGCGCCGCCGACGATGGCCATGCACAGGATGCCCGAGCCCTGGCCGGTGAACTTGCCGAGGCCGTGCAGCGCCATGGTGAAGATGGTCGGGAACATGATCGAGTTGCACAGGCCGACTGCCAGGATCGCCCACATCGCGGTGGTGCCCGAGCCGAAGGTGGCGGTCAGGATCAGCGCGATCGCCAGCAGTGCGTTGAAGGCCAGCGCCTTCCCCGGGCTGACCACGCGCATCACGGCGAAGCCGATGAAACGGCCGACCATCGCGCCGCCCCAATAGATGCTGACGTAGTGATAGGCATCGGCGTGCGACAGGCCGGCGACGCGCGATTCGCCCAGGAAGTTGATCAGGAAGCTGCCGATGCTGACTTCGGCGCCGACGTACAGGAAGATGCCGAGCGCGCCCAGCACCAGGTGGCGGTGCGCCAGCGCCGAGCCGTGGCCCTCGCCTTCCAGCGCCACGTCTTCGGTTTCGGCGATCTTCGGCAGACGGGCCGCCATGAACAGCACCGCCAGCACCGCCAGCGTGGCGGCCAGGGCCAGGTAGGGGCCGCGCACGGTGGCCGCATCGGCGGTGGCGCCGGCTGCTGCGCCGACGGCCGACAGGATCAGCAGGCCGCCCACGTACGGGCCGACGGTGGTGCCCAGCGAGTTGAAGGCCTGGGTCAGCGTCAGGCGGCTGGATGCCGTGCGTGCCGGGCCGAGCACGGCCACGTACGGGTTGGCCGCCACCTGCAGCACCGTGATGCCCGAAGCCAGCACGAAGAAGGCGAACAGGAACATCCCGTAGCTGCTGTACGACGCCGGGTAGAACAGCGCGCAGCCGGCCGCGGCGATCAAGAGGCCCGTCACGGCGCCCTTCTGGTAGCCGATGCGGCGGATCAGGGCGCCCGCCGGCAGCGAGATGATGGCGTAGGCGCCGAAGAAGCAGAACTGCACCAGCATCGCCTGGACGTAACTAAGCGTGTAGATCGATTTCAGGTGCGGGATCAGGATGTCGTTGAGCGACGTGATCAAGCCCCACATGAAGAACAGGATGGTGATGATGACGAGCGCGCTCGTGTTGCCACGCTGCTGCGTCCCCGCGGGATCCTGCGACGCGACCCGCGCTGTGTTAGGTGCCATGTTTGCCATACTGTCTCCTGATTCGATTTTTTACTGCTTAGTTAGTGCTCCCTGCCGGCGGATTCGGCAGGTCGCGGTCATGCGTGCCCCAGCCCTTGGTATCCGGCTGCGGCGCGAGCTTGTACGTCAGAGTCCCGGCAGCCTGTAATTGCTCCCAGTTGAGCCACACCTGGTTCTGCGTGCGGCCGTTCCAGCTGGCCGACTGCACGAAACGGCGCTCGCCCGGCTTGGCACCCGGCGCGTCGATACGCAGGGTGCGGCCCGGAGCCAGGTCGATCTCGGCACGTGCGAAACGCGGTGCATGCAGCAGGAAGCGGCCGCTGCCCGGCGCATCCGGGTAGATACCCAGCGCGCTGAACAGGTACCAGGCCGACATCGTGCCGAGGTCGTCGTTGCCGGTGACGCCTGCCGGGCCGTTGCCGAACAGCGTTTCCGCTGCGCGCAGCACCGTCGTGGTCTTCCATGGCTGACCCATCAGGGTGTACATCCATGGCGCATGCAGATCGGGCTCATTGTTGGGATTGTAACGGAATTGGCTGTAATAGCTATAGGGACCGACGACCCACGACTTGCGCACCGCGGCCTGGTCGGCCACCAGGGCGTCGTAATCGAAGAACTGGTCGAGGCGGCGCAGCGCCTGCTGCTGGCCGCCCATCGCCGCGGCCAGGCCCGGCACGTCCTGCTGTACCAGCCACTGGTATTGCCAGCCGGTGCCTTCGTGGAAGCCCTGGTCGCCGCGCGGATCGTATTTGCCGTCGATGTCGCTGACCCACTTGCCGTCTTCCGAACGCGGCCGCGGGAAGCCGCGCTGGCCGGTCTCGGCATCGGTAACGCTCGGGTCCCACACCTTCTTCCAGTTAAGGGCGCGCTGTGCCAGCACCTGGGCATCGTCGGTCTTGCCGAGCGCCTTGGCCATCTGCGCCAGCGCGCCGTCGGCCAGCGCGTATTCCATGGTCGCCGAGGCGCCGTGGTGCGGATCGGTGTCCATGCCCTTCGACATGAAGGTGCGGTCGTGCTGCACGAAGCCCTGGCGCAGGTAGCTCGGGTTGCCCGCGCGGCCCTGCGGACGGATGCCGAAGGCCGGCACGCCGAAGGCATTTTCGCGCAGCGCGGCGTAGGCCTGCTCTTCGCGGCCCTTCAGCGCGCCGAAGCGCCACAGGTCGACCAGGAACGGGGTCACGGGGTCGCCGGTCATCACGTTGGTCTCGAAGTTGGCGTAGCCCCAGCGCGGCAGCCAGCCGCCCTCTTCGCGGATCTTCAGCACCGAGTTGGCGATGTCGCGCGCGCGCTGCGGACGGATCAGCGCCAGCAGCTGGTTCTGGGCGCGGTAGGTGTCCCACAGCGAGAAGTATTCGTAATAGGTCCAGTCCTTGGCGGTATGGACCTGGTTGTCGTAGCCGCGGTAGCGACCGTCGCTGTCGCTGCCGGTCATCGGCTGCAGCAGCGCGTGGTACAGCGCGGTGTAGAACACGGTGCGGTCGTCGCTGCTGCCGCCTTCGATACGCACGCTGGACAGTTCGCGCTGCCACTCTGCCTGCGACTTGGCCTTCATCGCGTCGAAGCTCATCGGGCGGCCGGAAGCCATGCCTTCGGCCTGCAGGTTGGCGCGCGCGCCGTCGATGTCGACGTGGGAGATCGCGCTGACGGCGGTGACCGCCTTGTTGTTCTTCAGGTCGAAGGTCAGCCAGACGCCGTGCGGCTTGCCTTCGCCCTGCTGGCTCGGACCCTTCGCATTCGGGAAGCCGCCGCGCTCGTTCCAGATGCCGTGGGCGGCAACCGGCTGGTCGAAGGTGATGCGGAAATAGGTGGCGTACTTGGTGCCGCCGCAGAAGCTGTTGGTGACGATCTTGCCTTCGACGCTGTTGCCGTCCACGACCTTCACTTCGCTGCCGATCACCGAATGGCGCTCGTTGGCGGTGCCCAGGTTGAGCAGCACGTGGCCGCTGGCGGCACCGGGGGCGAAGGTGTAGCGCTCGGCGGCGGCGCGGGTCAGCGCGGTGGCCTCGGCGGTGATGCCGCCGTAGCTGGTCAGCTTGACCTTGTAGTAGCCGGCCTGGCCGACTTCGCCGTCATGGGTGTATTCGGCGCCGTATTTCTTGTAGCTGAAGCTGTCCGCCTTGCTGGTATCGAAGTCGCCGCCCGGGCCGATGCTGCCGCTGACCGGCAGCACCTGCAGCTGGCCGCCCTGCTCCCAGCAGCCGGCGCCGGACACGAAGGAGTGGCCAAAGCCGCGGATGCGCTTGTCGCTGTAGCGGTAGCCGGCGTAGAAGTCGGTGCTCGGGCTGACCTGGATCAGGCCGAACGGGGCCGAGGCGCCCGGATAGGTGTTGCCTTCGTCCTGGGTGCCGATCAGGGTATTCACTGGCATGCTACCGGCCGGCAAGCTAGCGGCGCCGTTGGCGGCCATCGGCAGCGCAAAGGCGGCCATCAGTGCCGCGCACAGGGCCGGCTGGTACAGCGCGAATCGGGTACGGCTCGTCACGTGAGGTCTCCTTGGAGTTGATCGAACAGGCCTTGCATAGCCGCCAGCGGCGGCGGGGTGGCGCCCGATTGCAGGCAGGCGGCGGAACCGGCCGCCAGTGCCGCGTGCAGGTGCGACTGCAGCGGACGGTCGGGATGATTCGACAGGCTGTGCAGCAGGCCGGCGGCGCTGGCGTCGCCGGCGCCGACCGTGTCCACCACCGCGACCTTGGGCGCACCGGCATCGCTGCGCGCGTCGCCGAGGAGCAGGCTGGCGCCGTCGCCGCCGCGGGTCAGCAGGTAATAAGCGGACGGGTTCATGGCGCGCAGCTGCGTCAGCGCCTGCTCTGGCTCGGTGCCGGGGAACAGGCCACGCAGGTCGTCGTCGGACACCTTGATGACGTCGGCCAGTTCAGCCATCGCCTGCAGCGTCGGCGTGTAGCGCTCGTCCATCAGGTTGCGGTAGTTCGGGTCGTAGCTGATCTTGACGCCGCGCGCCTTCAGCTGGCGTGCCAGCGCGACCAAGTTCGAGGCCAGCGGTTCGCGCGCCAGGCTGATGCCACCGAAGTGCGCCCAGCGCAGTGCCGCGTCCCAGCCGGCCGGCAGCGCCGCCGGGTCGAAATGCAGGTCGGCGCTGTCGTCGCCGATGAAGAAGTAGCGCGGCGGCTCGGTCTTCTCGACGATCGCCAGCAGCGGCGAACGCTCGACGCGCTGCAGCGTGCGCAGGTCGAGGCCGACGGCTTCGCTGGCGGCCCAGATGGCGTCGCCAAAGCGGTCCTGGCTGATGGCGCCGGCGAAGGCGGTGCGCTCGCCCAGGGCTGCCAGCGCGCGCGCCACGTTCCAGGTCGAGCCACCGACGCGGCTGACCCAGCGCTCGTCGCCCTGGTCGAGCATGTCGGTCAGCGCTTCGCCGGCGCACAGCATCAGCGGTGCCTGGTTCAGCACCGCCACGATGTCGTAGCAGGCGCCCATGGTGTGATAATCGACCTTGCCGGCCGGGCTCTTTTCGTCGCTCAGCTTGCGGTTCTCGCGGTCGAGGATGCGGAACCAGGCGCCGTATTCATGGTCGACGAAGTGGGTCCAGCTGTAGGCCCACAGGCGGTCGTACCACGCCCAGTATTTTTCGTTGCCGGTACGTTTCGCCAGCATGGCGGCGGCGGCGGCGCTTTCGGCCTGCACCCAGAAATACTTGTGGAAGTCGCAGATCTCCAGGCTGGGAGCGAGCGAGTAGCACAGGCCGCCGTACTGCGGGTCCCAGCCCTTTTCCACCGCCACGGTGAACAGGCGCTCGGCGGTCGGCAGCAGCCAGCCGAGGTCGTGTTCGAGCACGCCCTGGGCGCGCTCTTCCAGCTGCACCAGCAGCTTGGCCCACTCGGTGAAGTGGCCCGGCTGGTAGCCCCACGGACGGAACAGGTTTTCCGGATCGTCGATGTTGAACTTCCAGTCCGGCTGCCAGTCCGGATCGTAGTGTTCCCAGACCAGGCCGCCGCAGCGCCCGGCCTGGCGCTGGGTGATGTTGTAGGCGACCAGGTAAGCGCGTTCCAGGTAGCGGCGCTCGCCGGTGGCCTGGTAGGCCGCCTGCAGCGCTTCGCAGGCGTGCATGTTGGCGTTCTGGCCGCGGTAGGTCGAGAGCACGCTCCAGTCCTGGCTGGCCTCGTCGGCGTACAGGCCGGCTTCGGCATCCCAGAAGCGTTTTTCCATCAGTTCGAAAGCTTCGCCGATCCACGCGCGCGCCTCTTCCAGGCCGGCCATGTGCGCATGCGCATAGGCCAGCAGCACGAAGGCTTCGCCGTAGCAGTGCTGGGTACCGTCTTCGATCTTGCCGTCGTCCAGCATCCAGGCGTAGCCGTCGCCGTCCGGCGCGCGGTGCGCCTCGCGCACGAAGCGTACGGCGTGCCGCAGGCCTTCCAGGTAGGCCGGGTCCTGGAAATGGCGGTACGCCATCGCATAGGTGAACACGAAGCGGGTGCTGCTCACCAGGTGGCGGTGGTGCGCGTCGTAGACGCTGCCGTCATCCTTGAAGAAGTGATACATGCCGCCGGCGGGATCGATCGCGCGCGGGTGGTAGAAGCGCATGGTGTGTCGTGCGTGGTCGAGCAGCACGGCCGGGCTGCGGAAGTTCGGGAGAGTGGTCATAGTGGGTGGCGGGGTGGGTCGGTGTGCTAGTCGTCGTAGCTGCTTTCGCGCACGATCAGTTCGACCGGCACGGTGATCTGGGAAGGCTCGTCGTCCTGTTTGTTCAGCAGCGCGTCGATGCCGGCGCGTCCCAGCGCTTCCTTGTCGACGCGGATCGTGCTGAGCGGAGGAATGGCGGCGCCGGCGGCGGCGATGTCGTCGAAGCCGACGATGGCGAGGTCGGACGGAACGCGCAGGCCTTCGCCCAGGGCATATTTCATGGCGGCCAGCGCGGTGCTGTCGTTGTAGCAGAACAGCCCATCGGGGCGCTTGGGCAAGGCCAGCAGGGTGCGCATCGCTTCGGCCACGCCCTCGTCGCCTTCGCCCAGGTTGGGCACGATGATTTCGAGGTCGGGGTCGGCATGCATGCGGGCGTCGAACAGGGCCTGGCGGAAGCCGCGGTTGCGCTGCTGGATACTGTAGTGAGCCAGGGAACCGGACAGCATGGCGATGCGCTTGCGGCCGCAGCGCAGCAGGTGCTGGGTGGCCAGGTAGCCGCCGCGCATGTTATCGGCATTGATCGAGCCGAAACTGCGCCGGTGCATGTCGACCAGCACCAGCGGCTTGCCGACCTGCTGCAGCGCGCCCAGCACTTCCGGCTCGAAGAAGCCGGCGCACAGGATCGCATCGGGCTGGTGCAGGCGGATCTGTTCCAATACCGGCTCGGCCGGGCCGACCGCGATGAACGACAGGGCGATGCCTTCGCGCCGGCAGGCCTCTTCGGCGCCGTGCAGCACGGGCGAGAAAAACGGACTGGACGCCAGCGTGTTGTGCTGGCTGTGCAGCAGGAAGGCAATGCGGCGGATGCGGCCCTTCTTGAGCTGCGAGAAGTCGTAGCCGAGGCGGATCGCCGTTTCGCGCACGACGTTGCGCGTGGCCTCGGTCATGCCGGCCTGGTTCTTCAGTGCGCGCGATACCGTGCCGATCGACAATCCGGTCGCCCCCGCGATGTGGCGGAGCGTGACATGGCTCATGGCTGCGTAGGGTCTCCGATGATCGGTTTAATAAACGCTTATGGCTGCGTTTTCAGATGTCGGGCCGGAAGCCGGCTGCGCACCTGTTCATAGTCAGATTTATAGCAGTCGCCGTTTAACAGCGTCAACAACGGCGGCCGATTCGGGGAGCGTTTTAGCGCCGTTTTACTAAACGCGGGCGTGGCACGCGCCACGCCCGCACGGCGTCCAGGTTCGCGTGTTTACCGAACCTGCGCCGGCGGCACGGCGGTGCGCATGTCTTGCTCCAGCAGTTCGAGCTCGGCCACCTCGAGCGCCGTGCCGTTGTCGAAGCGCAGGCGGTATTCGCGGTAGGCGCCCGGCTTGGCGATACGGAACGGACGCAGCTGCTGGGCCCAGGCAAAGGCCTCGCCGCGGCGCTGGTCGAGCACGGTCCAGGCGCCCTTGCCTGCCCGCGTGCGGCCTTCCAGCGTCCAGCCCAGTCCCTGCAACGGCGTCTTGCCGCCGGTGATCGTGTAGTAGCTGGCCTTGGCCGCTTCGCCGAACGCGAAGTCGACGGCGGCGCGGGCCGGCAGCGGCATCGCGGTCGCGGCATCGTCGTCGACCAGCGCGGCAGCGGCGCCGGCGCCGGCGCCTTCCAGCGTGACGGCAGTGGCGCGGCCGCTCAGGTCGTGCATGCCCAGCGGCTGCTTGCCCGGCGCGGTCAGCGACGCCGGCAGCGCATTCGGCGCACTGCCCCATGCCGACGGCTTGCTGCCCATCTCGAATTCCAGCGTGGCGCCGGCCGCGATGTCGGCGTGGCGGATCCAGGCCTGGTGCCACGGCTTGCCGTTGACCTTCAGCGACTGCACGTAGACATTCTCCGGTCCGTTGTTGTGCGCGATGACGCTCAGGGTGCGGCCGTTCTCCAGCTTGACGTCGGTGCGCTCGAAGGCCGGCGAGCCGATGATGTATTCCGGGGACCCCATCCGCAGCGGATACAGGCCGAGCACCGCGAAGGTGTACCAGGCCGACATCTCGCCGTTGTCCTCGTCGCCCGGATAGCCCTGGCCGATCTCGCTGCCGAGATACAGGCGGCGCACCACCTCGCGCGAGATCTGCTGGGTCTTCCACGGCTGGCCGGCCGGCGTGTACATCCACGGGATGTGGTGCGAGATCTGGTTGCTATGCGCGTACATCCCCAGGCGCACGTCGCGCGCCTCGGTCATCTCGTGGATCACGCCGCCATAGCTGCCGGCCACGCTGGCGCCGCCGGTTTCCGGGGTGGCGAAGAACTGGTCGAGGCGGGCCGCCAGCTTGTCGCGGCCGCCCATCAGCGAAGCCAGGCCGTTGGCGTCGTGCGAGGCGGTGAAGGCGAAGTTCCAGGCATTCGATTCGGTGTAGTCATTGCCCCAGCGCCCCGGGTCGAAGCTGGCGGCCGGCTCGCGCCATTCGCCCTTGGCGTCGCGACCGCGGAAGAAACCGGTGCCGGTGTCGTACAGGTGCACGTAGTCGACGGCGCGGCCACGGAAGTAGTCGGCTTCCTCGCGGTAGCGGCGCGCACGCGCCGGGTCCTTTTCGTCGCGCGCCAGCGCGCTGCCCAGCTGCGCCAGGCTGAAGTCGTTGAGCGCCCCCTCGAGCGTCCACGACAGGCCTTCATGGACCGAGGTGTCGGCGTAGCCGCGGTACATCGACTGCGCCAGGCCCTTGCGGCCGACGTTCGAGACCGGCGGCACCGCGGTGGCGTTCTTCAGCGCCGCCTCGTAGGCCTGGTGCGCATCGAAGCCCCGCACGCCCTTCAGCCAGGCATCGGTGAAGGCGACGTCGGAACTGGTGCCGACCATCAGGTCGGCATAGCCCGGCGACGACCAGCGTGCCACCCAGCCGCCGTCGCGGTACTGCTGCAGGAAGCCGTCGACCATCTCGCCGGCCTGCTTCGGCGTGAACAGCGCGTACGCCGGCCAGCTGGTACGGAAGGTGTCCCAGAAGCCGTTGTTGACGTAGGTCTTGCCGGGACGGACCGGGGTCGAGGTCTTGAGCGCGTCGCCGCCGGCGTTGTCCTTCGACCAGCCGCTCTGGTCGGCGTGGCGCCAGTCCGGCTTGTCGACCGTGCCGACGTTTTCGTGGCCGATGTTCGGGTACATGAACAGGCGGTACAGGTTCGAGTACACGGTGGTCAGCTGGTCGTCGCTGGCGCCCTGCACTTTGACACGGCCGAGCTGTTCGTCCCAGGCCGCCTGGGCGCGCTCGCGCACGGTGTCGAAGCCGGCGTCGCCGACTTCCATGTCGAGGTTGCGTTTGGCCTGCTCGACCGAGATCAGCGAGGTGGCGATGCGCATGCGCACCTCTCCGTCAGCGGCGGCGAACTTCACGAAGCCGGTCGGGCGGCCGGTGTCCAGCGGGCCGCTGTCCTGCCACTTCTGGTCGAAGCGCGCGAACACGAACATGCGCGAGGCGCCGTTCGACAGGCCGCTGCGGGTGTCCGTGTAGCCGCTCAGGGTCTGGCTGGCCGCGTCCAGCGTCAAGCCGCCGCGCTTGTCCACGTTATCGAACAGCAGGTTGGCGTCGCCGCCGCGCGGGAAGCGGAAGCGGAATACCGCGGCGTGGTCGGTCGGCGCGATCTCGGCACGCATGCCGTTGTCGAAGTCGACGCGGTAGGTGTAGGGGCGGGCGACCTCGTTCTCGTGCGAGAACGCCAGCGCGCGCTTCTGGCGGTCCGGGTCCGGACGGCCGCTGGCCGCCGACGGCATCACCTGGAAGGTCTGGCGGTCCCCCATCCACGGGCTCGGCTCGTGACTGAGGTTCAGTGCCTGCATGCGCGGGCGGTTGTCCGCGCCGTTCTTCTCGTTCCAGCTGTACACCCAGCTCAGGCTGCCGGCGTCGGTGGCCGGGGTCCAGAAGTTGAAACCGTGCGGCATGGTCACCGCCGGGATGTTGTTACCGCGCGAGAAATTGCCGTTGGCCTGGGTGCCGCGCGTGGTCAATACGTAATCGGACGGACGCGAGACCGCCAGGCGCGCCTGGTCGCCGATCGCGATGTCGTCCAGCCAGCCGCTGGCCTTGACGCCGGCCTCGCCGCGCACGTCCAGCTCGATCGCCTTGATGCGGCGGCCCTTCAGCGCACCGAGTCGCACCGCCTTGCGTGCCCACTGCTGCGGATACAAGGTCTTCGATTGCGCCTGCGCGGCCGCGCCCAGGCGCACGCCGTGGTTGTCGACCAGCGCCGTGCCCGACACGCGCTGGCCATCGTCCAGCACCAGGTCGAGCGACACGCCGGTAGAGGCGGCGGTATTCCCGTCGACGATCTCCGGCAGGACCATCCACGACAGCGTGGTGTCGTCCTTGATCTCGATATCGACCGGGAACAGCTGCAGGCGCCCGCCGCTGCCGTCGCTGCTGTAGTGCAGCGCGCGCAGGCCGCTGTAGCCGGCCTTCGGCTTGGCCGTGTATGGCCGTTCCGGACCGGCACCCGCTTCGACGCGCACGCCGTTGCCGGCCATGGCGGTGGGCATCGGATCGGCGGATTCGAACGAGGTCGAGAAGCGATTGTCGGCGGCATGGGCGCCGGCGGCGGCCAGCAGCAGCATGGCGGCGGATACTTGCATGGCCATGGTGCTGAGCCGGTATTTGCGTGAATCGTATTTCATGGTGCGGATCGTCTCCTTGAAAAATTCTTATTGCGCTCGCACGGCGTCGGCCAGCGAGCGGATCTGCAGGGCGCCACGCAGGGCGCCTTCGGCGGCGGCGGATGTCACACGCAGTTGCACGCGCTCGCCCGGCAGCAGCGTCAGCGCGTTGTCGGACAGCTCGGCATCGAAGTCGCCGAAATCGATCCAGACCGCACGCGCCACGCGCGCTGCCGCGACCTCGAGCACGAGGCCGGCGCCATCGCGGCGCAGTTCGGCGCGCAGGCCGGCTCGCGGTTCAGCTGAACTCCATTTCACCTGTTTGGCCGGCGCAAAATAGACGGCGCCGCGCGACGCCGGCTCGCCTTCCACCTGCAAGTCGAACACGGCGACGGTGGCTGCCGGATCGGCCTTGCCGAGCAGGTCGGCATCGGCGTAGTCGCGCAATTTGGTGGCCGACAGCGGCGCCAGCTCGACCGGCTTGCGCTCGTCGCGCAGCGTCCTGCCGTCCAGGCCCAGCACGCGCAAGCGCAGTTCGCCGCGCACGGCATGGGTGCGGTCGTTGAGCAGGCTGACCGTGGTTGTACCCTTGGCGTCGCGCAGCGCGGCCACGGCCACCGGCGCATAGAAGCGGCGCGCATGGAATTGCAGCGCCTTCCAGCGGCCGAACCAGTCCACGCTCGACCAGGACGCGCCCGGCCATACGTCGTTCAGCTGCCAGTACAGAGAGCCCATCGTGGTCGGTCGGCTGGCGCGGTGGTGCAGCGCCGCCAGTTCGATGCCTTCGGCCTGCATCGCCTGGCTCAGGTAGATGAAGCCGGCGAAGTCGGCCGGCTCGCCAAATTCCTCGCGCACGTATTTCAGCAGGCGTTCGTTGCCCTTCCCGGCCATGAACTTCTGGTGCGCCTCGATGACCGGCGTGGCCATGCCCTGCTCGGCGCGGGTGGCAAAGGCGTCCACCGTGCGCTGTACCGGCCAGGCCTGCAAGCCGTACTCGGACATGAAGCGCGGCGTGATCTCCAGGTATGTGGTGACCGGGTGCGCCGGGTTGCCCCACACTTCCCAGTAATGCATGTCGCCGCTGGCCGGGGTATTGGCCACTTCGGCCAGGTCGTCGCCGGGCGAGCTGGTCCAGTAGCCGATGCCGCCGCCCTCTTCCGCCACCACCTGGCGCAGGTCGCTGCCGAACAGCTGCACGTACCCCTTCCACACGCGCTCGGCCAAGCCCGGATCGGCTTCCTTCATCGTCTTGCCGTGGCCCCAGTACTTCCACGCGATCTCTTCTTCGTTATTGCCGCACCAGAGCACCAGGCTCGGATGGTTGCGCAGGCGCCGCACCTGGTCGCGCGCCTCCTGCACCACGTTGGCGCGGAAGGCATCGTCGTAGGCTGGCTGCATGCCACCGCCGAACATGAAGTCCTGCCACACCATCAGGCCGAGTTCGTCGGCCAGGTCAAAGAAGTCGTCGCTCTCGTAATAGCCGCCGCCCCAGCTGCGCACCATGTTCATGTTGGCGTCGACCGCCGACTGCAGCACGCGGCGCAGCTGCGCTTTATTAACGCGCGGCTGGAACATGTCGAAGGGGATGCTGTTGGCGCCCTTGGCGAACACCGGGATGCCGTTGACCGCAAAATAGAAGCTCTTGCCCTTGGTATCCACCTCGCGCCGCAGTTCGACGCTGCGCAGGCCGGTGCGCGCAGTGGCGCCGGCGATCGCGGACTGGCCGTCGCCGAGCTGCACTTCATAGCGGTACAGCGGCTGGGCGCCGTAGCCGTGCGGGTACCAGCGCTGCGGCTGGTCGATCTGGAGCGGCAGTTCGATGCGGTTGCTGCCGGCCTTCAGCTCGACGCGGCGTTCGGCCGCCAGCGTGCGCCTGCCGTCGGGCGCGGTCTGCCACAGGCGCAGCGCCAGGCCGCCGGCGCGCACGGCGTCGATCGAGGCGATGGCGGCGATGTCGGCGCGCTCCGCGCTGACGCGGTCCTGGCGCAGCTGCAGGTTGTCGATGCGGGCCGTGTCCCAGCTCTGCAGCACAATCGGCTTGGCGATGCCGGCCGTGACGTAGCGCGGGCCCCAGTCCCAGCCGAAGTGATAACCCGGCTTGCGCACGAAATTGCCGGTCATCGCATCGACCGGTTCGTCGCCGTAGGGCGATGGGTAGTTACCGGCCAGCTTGACCGGCATCCCCTGGACCTGCGGCAGCAGCTTGGCGATCGGCGAACGGAACACGATGCGCAGTTCGTTGCCCCTGGCGCGCAGCTTGCCCTGCACCGGCACGCGCCAGGTGCGGAAGGCGTTGTTCGCGTCCAGCACGCGGGCGCCGTTGAGCCAGACTTCGGCGAAGGTGTCGAGACCTTCGAACACCAGGTCGCTGCGCGCACTGCCGACGGCGGCCTGCGGCGCATCGAAGACGGTCCGATATTCCCAGTCGGCCAGGCCGATCCACTGCAGGCCGGCTTCGGGCGCGCCGACGTACGGATCCGGGATCAGTTTATGTGCCAGCAGGTCGGTGTGCACGGTGCCGGGCACCGTGGCGGCATGCCATGGCGCGGCTTCGGCGTGCTTGCCGAGTTGCGCATTGCCGGGCGCGAGGCGGAAGGTCCAGCCCTGGTCGATGACCAGCCGGGACGGTGCGGCCGCCATGGCCAGGCCGGCCAGCAGGGACAGGGCCAGCGCGATCATCAGCTTGGGAAGCGATAAGAATTTCACGGTGCGGGCGCCTTCCAGTAATGGTCGATCCATTCCTCATGGGTCGGCATGGTGGCCACGGCACGGGCCAGCATGGTGCGCACGCCTTCGACGTGCTCGACCAGCTTCTCCTCGGGCATCTCGTCGACGATCGGGTGGTAACCCTGCGGGACGATGCCCTGGCCCAGCATCACCTGCACCCAGCTCGGCAGCGCAAAGAAATCCTCGCCGTTGCGGAAGTAGCGGCCGTCGGCACGGAACAGATCGATGGTTTCGCGCAGCGTGCCCGGGATCGCCATCGTGCGGCAATGGTCCCAGAACGGGGTGTCGCCGCGTTCGGTCGCGTGGTAGTGCAGGACCAGGAAATCGCGGATGCGCTCGTATTCGAATACCGATTCGCGGTTGTAGCGCTCGATCAGCAGCGGGTTGAAGTCGCGCGTCGGGAATAGGCTCAGCAGGCGCGTGATGCCCGACTGGGCCAGGTAGATGCTGGTCGATTCGAGCGGCTCCAGGAAACCGCTGGCCAGGCCCAGCGCCACCACGTTCTTGTTCCAGAATTTGCGGCGCATGCCGGTGGTGAAGGCCAGCTTGCGCGGTTCGGCCAGTGCCTTGCCGTCCAGGTTGGCCAGCAGCGTGGCGGCCGCTTCGTCGTCGCTGGTGTGGCGGCTCGAATAGACGTAGCCGTTGCCGGTACGGTGCTGCAGCGGGATGCGCCACTGCCAGCCGGCCGCGCGTGCGGTCGAGCGCGTGTACGGCGTGATGGTCTGCAGGCGTTCGCTCGGCACCGCCATGGCGCGGTCGCAGGGCAGCCACTCGGTCCAGTCGACGTAGCCGGTCTTCAGGGTCTCTTCGATCAGCAGGCCGCGGAAGCCCGAGCAGTCGATGAACAGTTCGCCGTCGACCGTCCGGCCGCTTTCCAGCGTCACCGATTCGATGAAACCGCTGGTGTGGTCACTGCCGGCGCGCTGGTTGACGCCAACGATCTTGCCTTCGATGCGCTGCACGCCACGCTGTTCCGCCAGCTCGCGCAGGAAGCGCGCGTACAGGGTGGCGTCGAAGTGGTAGGCGTAGGCGATGTCGGCCAGCGGCGAATTTGGCGGCGCGTTCCGGTCGGCGGGCGCGAATTTGCCGAGCGGCGCCATCACCGTCTGCGCCGAATACGCGCCGATCGGCGCCGCGCGGCCTTGGCCGTGCAGCTTGAGCCAGAATTGGTGAAACGGCAGCGGCCCGAGCGACCGCCCGATGGTGCCGAAGCCGTGGATGTAACTGTCGCCGATGCGGCTCCAGTCCTTGAATTCGATGCCGAGCTTGATGGTGCCCTGGGTGCGCCTGACGAAGTCCGCTTCGTCGATGCCCAGCCATTGACCATTAAACAGCTTGATGTGGGGCACGCTGGCCTCGCCCACGCCGACGATGCCGATTTCCTCGGATTCGACCAGGCGGATCGATGCGTTCTTGCCCAGGTAAGTGGCCAGGGCCGCGGCGGCCATCCAGCCCGCACTGCCCCCGCCGACGATGGTGATGTTCTTGACGCGATCCTGCATCCAACCTCCCACTGCGCTCCAGTTGCGCCGTCCAAATAAAGACGGCAGTTGCCCGCGCTGCTGGCAACTGCCGTCGATGACACTTCCGCAGGCTTAGAACTTGTAGTTCAGGCCCACATACGCCACGCGGCCGGCGTAGCTTCTGGAGAGGAAGCGGTCCTTGGTGTCGTTACCCAGGTGCGAGCGGGGCTCCTGCTTGGTCAGGTTCAGCACCGAAGCGCTCAGGCTCAGCTCCTTGGTGAAGTTGTAGGCCGCGTTCAGGTCGATCTGGGTGTACGGGTCCTGGTACGCGTTCAAGCCGCTGACCAGGCCGTTCACGACTTCACCGCGGCGGTTGTACGAAACACGCGCCAGGTACTTGTCGGTTTCGTAGAACACCGTCAGGTTGGCCTGGTTGCGGGCGCTGCCGATCAGCGGCGACTTGCCGATCTCGGTACCGTCTTCCAGCGTGATCGCCGCCTGGTTGGTCTTGTTGTAGGTGTAGTTGAACTGGAAGCCGAGGCCGTTCTTCAGCGAGTGCTGCACGTAGAACTCGGCGCCCTGCGACACCGCATCGCGGCCGCCGGCGGTGGTCTGGTAGTTCTGCACCGTAACGGTCTGGCCACCGACATTCAGGTTGAGGTCGCGCACCACTGGCACCGAGAAGTTCTCGACGTTCTTGCGGAACAGGCCCAGGCCGACCACCGAGCCGCGCTGGAAGTACCACTCCAGGCCCAGGTCGAACATGGTGGCCTTGAACGGCTCCAGGCTCTTGTTGCTGCCCGAGCCGTACCAGCCCTGCTGGTCGCCGCCACCGATCAGGCGGCGGTCAGCCACGTATTCCGGGCTGAAATAACGCAGGCTGCCCGGCGAAGCGATGTCGCCATAGCCCGGACGCGCGATCGCTTTCGACGCGGCGGCACGGAACAGCACAGTGTCGGTGACGTCGAAGGCCAGGTTGAAGCTCGGCAGCACGTCGGTGTAGCTGCGGTCCAGCTGGCTGACCACGAAGGTCGAGACGTGGCCGCTGGCCGGATTGGTCTGGCTGTCCGGCAGCACGGTGAAACCGCTGATGCAACCCGAACCGGCCGGTGCGCCCACCGCCGCAACGCCACCTGCCTGGCAAGGCGCCGGCGCGCCGTTGACGTTGTAGAAATAGTCGTTGTAATAATCGACCTGGTCCGTCGAGTCGGCGTGCTGCTTGGTTTTCACCACGCGCATGCCCAGGTTGCCGCGCATGCGCTCGGTCTTGTAGTTGGCCTGCAGGTAGAACGACGAGATCTTTTCCTTGACGTTGTAGACGAAGTTGTCTTCGTTACGGGTCTTCATGGCCCCGTACTTGTTGGTCAGGTAATTGATGTACGCCGGGTAGTTAATGGCCGGGAAAGCAGTCGTGTTGAACGCGCCGCCCAGGTTGCCCAGCGAACCCGAATACAGGTACGACGGATCCATCTTGTTGGCCGACGGATCGCAGCCGTTCTGGAAGCGGTTGTCGTAGCTGCCGTCGGTGCCCGGGCAGGTCCAGTAGTTGTTGCCGGTGCTGCGGCTGATGCCGCCGTCGCGGTACTTGGCGCCGAACTGCAGCGAGTCGATGAACTTGTAGTCGGTGTGCCAGGTAAAGTCGGCCTGGCCGTAGTTCTGCTTGTTGCTGTTCTTGGTCCACGACGAACCGGTAGAGCCGAGGTCGATCTCGCCGATGCCCTTCTGCAGGTTCGCCAGCACGTCCGGCGAGAAACTGATCGACGGCGTGCCGGTCAAATCCCAAGAGGACATGTTGTTGCCGTTGGTCCAGCTGCCGTCCGCGTTCTGGACGCGCGGCTTGATCGGCATCGAGAACTGCTGCGACGGACCGCCGCTGGCCCAGGTACGGCCGGCCTGGAAGCTGGCGTCGACCGACTTGCCTTTCCACTCGACGGCGAAGTCGAGGGTCTGCGACAGCGATTTTTGCTTGGTGTAGTTGCCGTTCAGCCAAGGCGTCGGCATGGTGCAGTCGTCCGGACCCCAGCCGCCCGGCTTCTGGCCGCCGGCCGCGGCCGCCGCTTCGCTGCAATAGTAGGTCTTGCCCGGGTGCAGGCTGTAGTCGGCGCCGGTGACGATGGTGCCGCTCTTGTCGAAGGTCAGACCGTCGAGCGCACGGCCACCCGGCCAGTTGCCGTCGCCGTTGTAGCGCGCCAGGCTCCATTCCGGCACCACCAGCGAGTTGGTCTGGGAATTCTGCGACAGGTCGAAGCGGAAGTAGTTGGCCACCATGTTCAGGTTGCGCACCGGCTTGAACTGCAGGGTCAGCTGGCCGCCCTTGCGCTTGCGCTCTTCTTCTTCGACAGCGGCACTGACCGTGGTCGGCATCATGAAGTTGGTGTAGTGCCCGCCGTTCTGGTCGTTGAAGCCCGACTCGCCCCACCAGTAGGAATTCATGCCCGAGGGCTTGCCGTTGACGTCGGTGGCAGGATGGTTTTTGTAGTCGTCGCCATACCACTGCCAGCCATCGGCACTGCTGCTCATGGTGCGCGTGGTGCGGTTCTGCTGCGTCAACCCGACCAGCACGCCGAAGCGGTTGCTCTTGTCGTGCCAGGCGTACTGGCCGGAGAACTGGCCGTCGCCCTTCTTGGTCGTGTCGGCCCAGGTGCCTTCGGCGTTGACGAAGCCGCTGCCCGATGGCATGTCCAGCGGACGGCGGGTATGCACGATCACGGTGCCGCCGATGCCGCCTTCGTCGATGCGCGCTTCCGGCGTCTTGAACAGCTCGGCGCTGCCCAGCATGTTCGACGGCATCAGCGTGTAGTTGAACGAACGGGTCGGATCGCCGTTCGATTCGGCGGTGGCGATGTAGT